>Ga0255415_1002_pt1 | contig 18300 bp, 12 predicted proteins | sample ANMaggSSYBR01G13_FD_182663 | JGI IMG/M metagenome (GOLD analysis project Ga0255415, IMG submission 182663) | Sediment cell enrichment communities from methane seep in Santa Monica Basin, California, United Staets - ANME aggregate JGI... | ecosystem: Environmental > Aquatic > Marine > Cold seeps >...
GATTCTCACCAAAAAGAAAATTCAAGTAATCTCTCTTAAAGAAGGTACAGAAACACTCATTGATTTACTTCAAAAACCCAACAGCAGTTCCCAATGGGTTGTAGGAAGCCCAATGCCTTTTCCCTCTCCCAAAGTAGGAAGCGATCTTCAGTCCTACCGGATATTCCGGCGTCTTTCCCTAAGAGCAAATCCATTCCTGGCTGATCACGTCATAGGAGGAAAGGCTGTGCTGCCAACAGTTTGTGCAGTGGGATGGTTTATTAACAACTGCGAAAAGTTGTACCCAGGATTCCGATTCTTTTCTGTCCGCGATTACCAGGTATTTAAAGGCATTGTATTTGATCAAGATTTAGCTGACGAGTATCTCCTGGAGTTAAAAGAAACTCAGAAATCATCCGGTTCGGTCACCTTTGAAGGAAAAATCAGCAGTGAATCTCCCACCGGCAAATTAAGAAATCATTACCAGGCTTCGGTGGAGTTAAGAAAAACAATTCCTGATCAACCTCAAATTCAGGGATTTGAGTTACTTCACGAGTCGACCCAGAATGGACTCCAATACTATGAGGATAAAATCCTTTTCCACGGACCAAGATTCCGGGGAGTTCAAGAAGTATTCAATCTGTCACCCTCAGGATTGACCACCCGCTGTGAACTGCCATCCTTCCCAATTCGGAAACAAGGTCAATTCCCGGTAGGTTCATTTAATCCTTTCCTGGCGGATATCCATCTACAAAGCCTGCTGATCTGGGCTTCTTCCCAACTCGATTCTATCGGGCTGCCATTAAAAATATCTGGTGGCACACAATATAAACCTGTTGACTTTGATACAACTACCTACGCCACGATGCAGGTTCAATCGAGTACAAACCATCGGCTGATAGCTGATGTCATCAGCCATGATGAAATTGGGAATATATATAGTAATGTCGAGGGTGCAGAAATCACTCTCAATAATAAATTGTTTGACCTGTTTAAAGACAATAAACTGGAGAAGGAACCGGCATGGCAATAATTATCATTGGCCTTGATATCGCTTATGGGTCCTGTTCTTCTCTCCACTTGCTGGAAAGGTCCATCTATAACGGGAATCTCTGTAATGAGCAGGGGGTTCATGATCCGAGTATCGTAGCAGTTAATGCATTTCATGATGCAGACCTGGATAGAATTTCTCAGCTAGGAATATTGAGCACCGATCCTTCCCGGCTGGTAAACTCTCCTCAAAGCATATTTGGAAGTTCAATTCAGATAGGGACAATTCCACCTGAACCAGGAGCGATTTTTCAGGCGATACAACTAGCAGATAGCTGGATCCAGGAGAATACGGATCGAGCAGTGTCCTTAACCATAACTTCTGATATCGGTACTGGTAGCATGCTGCTTGCCCATCCCAGCCGAAACACCCCAGCCTACGCTCAAATTGAATTTCGGTCAAATCATTCAATCAATGAACCGCAATTATCTACTCCAATCGGTTATCTAGAACTGAGCCAGGATATAAGTAAAATAAATCAAAAGGAATTCAAGATTCTGAGTGACATGTTTGAACCTGGCGAACGTTTCCCAGAGACTGCTCTAGGAAGTATATATCCCCGCATACCCGATGAAAGCGGTCTAGCTGGTCTCATCCATACCTCACTTCTAATAAGTCGTAAAATCATCCCAGGTAATTCACAGGGGCTCAGCAAAAATATATCTTCTTCGGCTGGAAAACATCCCTTTTACATTCCGCAACAAACCAGGCCCTGGTTAGACAGGGGAAACGGATTCCAACGTTCGGCGATGTTAATTCAAATGGGAATCTTTTCCACTAAAAGACATTTTGTTATCCTGCGGGAACCAGGTATTCCGAAACCCCTTCCTAAAGTTCAACCTCACCTCTCTGGAAACGAACCGATTTTGATCCCATTATGGGGAAATAACGCCAAAGAGCTTCAGGGTCAAATTCAATTACTGGAAGCTGATCTAAAGACCATTACCCCGGTGAAACAGCTAGCGAAAGATGTCTATGCGAAGTTTTCTTCAGCCCAGCAACCTGGTTTTGTTTGCACTTTCCTCGGTACTAACCATGAGGATTTTCTGAAAGAAATCACCCATGCAAAAAAAGGAATTCCTCAAGCTTTTACCACTGGCAAGACCTGGAGCAGTCCCAAAGGCAGTTATTTTACTCCTCAGCCCCTGGGTAAGAAAGGTGTGGCATTTGTTTATCCAGGAGCATTCAATTCTTATCCGGGTATGGGAAGAGAGCTGTTTGATTATTTTCCTCATTTGCACCAGCTAGTTAAGAAAACCATCCAGAACATCAGTTATTCTCTTGCAGAGGAACTTATATTCCCGCGATATCTCCATCCAGACCTTGATGATCAACCAAATGGGCAGATGGATATCCTCTATAACCATCCAAGTGAATTAATTGAATCTGGCATAAGCCTCTCTGTTTTGCACACCTTGATTCTTAAAAATATATTTGCTATCTCCCCAAAGGCAGCCTTTGGATACAGCCTGGGAGAAATCAGCATGTTATTTGGAAACAACATCTGGCAGAATGCAGGAAAAAGCAGCGAAAAATTAAAAAATTCACCGCTATTTAGAACCCAGCTTTTTGGACCAATGAATACCGTTCGGGATTTTTGGAAAGATGAAAACCTGGAGGATAATTTTTGGGGCTCATATATTCTGAAAGCTCCAGTTCGTGAAGTAGAAAACGCCCTGGAAAAAGAACCCCAGGTATTCCTGACTATAATAAATACCCCCGATGAAGTTGTTGTTGCTGGAAAAATTGACGCCTGCAGGAGAGTAATTTCCGAACTTGCATGTCATGCTCTGCCAATGCCCTTTAACTCTGCAATCCATAACCCGGCGATTCAGGCAAGTTATCCGGATTTTAAATACCTCTATACCCATGAAGTGCAATCACAATCAGATATGCAATTTTACTCAGCAGCGGATTACAAACCCTTGTCACTTGATACAGGTACGCTATCCCAAGCTATAGCTAAAATGACCTGCAATCAGGTAAATTTTCCCAAATTGGTTAATTGCCTTTATCAAGACGGGGTTCGGATATTCATAGAAGTAGGCCCGCAGAAAACCTGCTCCCGTTGGATTGAAAAAATTCTGGTTTCACAACCCCATGCAGTTATACCTTTAAACAAAAAACATCAATCTGATTATGAGGGTGTGTTAAAAGTCCTCAGCTTGCTGGTCAGCCACCAGGTACCGCTTGATCTTACACCTCTTTATCCTGTTGAGAAAAATATATCAGCAGAACAAATTCGAGAAAACGGCAAGGGACAAGCCTATATTGAATCAAACAAAGAAATAAAATGGAAAACTGCTCATCCCCAGAATACAAGACGGCGGATTGAAACCCGCATGGGCAAACAACCAGTTCCAACGGCTCTTCAAACAAAATACCTGGAGAACCTCACCCTCCTGTCAAATGATGTCGGAGAGAGCCATCAACAATTTCTTTCCACTCAGCAAACCCTAACTCGCAATCTCGCCAGAGTGGTCCATCTCCAAACAGATATGTCATCAACGGATACTCCTCTTGTTTCTAAATCTGATCCGCTCTTTACCCAAGACCAAATTGTAGAATTTACCCGGGGTGACCATCAGAAATGTTTTGGGAGTACTTTTTCAGGTTTCGATGAGCGGAGGATTCCTCGTTTGCCAAATGGTAATCTCCGCTTTATAGACCGGGTAATCGGTATCCAGGGCGAGGCTGAGAAGGTGATAGTTGGCTCGAGCCTGGTGAGTGAATTTAGTCTACCTGACCAGGATTGGTATCTAGACAGTCGAGATACTGCCCTGCCCTATGTCAGCTTAATGGAGTTAGCCCTCCAACCTTGCGGATTTCTATCCGCTTATATGGGCAGTATAAAAAACATGTCGACCCTTGATTTATATTTCCGGAATCTGGATGGCGAAGGTAAGCTGCTGATTTGGCCATCCATATCAGGGCAAACAATCACAAACAGGGTTGAATTACTTTCAGCCAGTAGATTAAAGAACGTGATTATTCAGGAATATTCATTTGAACTCGCCCTCAAAGGAAAACCTTTTTATAAGGGAAAATCTTCATTTGGATATTTCACCCAGCCAATGCTGGTAAATCAATCCGGATTGGATGGCACTCAAAAAACCGCCCCCTGGAAGTCTGCTAATTCCGTCTCAGGCCGGTGGGTAGAAATTAATTCCGAACCCGCCGAATCTTTAAATTCGGAATTACCGGGGTTACCAGAAATTAATCAATTATGGATTTCAACAGAAGGCGGTTTATTTCAAAAGGGTTATCTCTTTACAAAACAACAAATTCCCTCAAACTCGTGGTTTTACCAATCTCATTTTTATCAGGATCCGGTCATGCCAGGATCCTTGGGCGTCGAAACGATGGCCCAGGCATTAATCCAATCTGCTCCAATCTGGGGAATTTCTAAAACACAGCGCTGGAGAATTAAACCAGGACAGAAAACCACCTGGAAATACCGGGGACAAATCACCAGCGATGTCAATGAGATCACGATCGACCTTCACATTAAGGAAATTATTCCCGGAGCTCGGGGATGGCAAATAATCAGTGATGGCAATCTTTGGAAGGGAAACGTGCGAATCTATCAGATAACTGATCTTGCTTTAGAAACTTATTGATCAGTCGAGGAGATCATGTAAAAATATGCAAACATTATTATCTACGCGGGCCCAGATACCCATCGGCACCTGGGTTGGGTCTGAATCAGAAATCACCACGAATCCAGAAACGATCAGGTCGATACTAAAAGATTTTGGGTCAGAGTGTTTTCTACTGGACTATCAAAACCAAATCGGGGTTACCCAATCTGGAGATTTATATCCCTTAACCGGGAAGGAAGAAGGCATCCCAGTAATTGGTTTCCTTAGACCTCAATCACCAGCTCATTTTGGGAATCCGGGATTTATCAAGGATCATGGCCTGAAATATGCCTATATGGCTGGATCCATGGCCAATGCCATCTCCAACGAACCCCTTGTCATTGCTCTTGGTAAAGCCGGTTTTCTGGCTTCCTTCGGCGCTGGAGGTGTTTCACCAGCCAGGCTCCTGGAAGCAATAAAAACTCTCCAGGATCAACTACCGGATGGCCCTTATGCCTTTAATCTCATCCATAGCCCCCAGGAACCTCTTTTAGAGCAGAAGGTGGTCGACTATTACCTTCAACACCAGGTTCGGACAATCGAAGCTTCTGCATTTCTCCGTTTGACCCCTACACTGGTCGAATATCGCGCTGCAGGATTAACCCAGGATGAGAATGGAAATCCAATAATTAAGAATAAAATAATCGCCAAGATTTCCAGAAGAGAAGTCGCAATTCATTTTCTTAATCCTGGTCCTGAAAAAATGTTGAACTCCTTGGTCAACCAGGGAAAAATCACTTCCCTGCAAGCTGAAATGGCTGAAAAAATACCGATGGCTGATGACATCACCGTAGAAGCCGATTCTGGTGGACATACAGACAACCGCCCTTTAACAAGTATGCTGCCTTCCATCGTCGCCCTCAGAGATGAAACACAGGACAAAAACAACTATTCTACTCCAGTCCGCATTGGAGCTGCTGGCGGCATCGGAACACCTACTTCAGTTCTGGGTGCGTTCTCAATGGGAGCAGATTATATTGTTACGGGATCGGTAAACCAGGGCTGTGTAGAAGCGGGAACATCAAACCATGTAAAAAACCTGCTCGCGCAGTCATCGGCAACAGATATGATGATGTCCCCTTCCGCAGATATGTTTGAAATGGGAGTAAAAGTCCAAGTATTAAAACGAGGAACAATGTTTCCCATGAGGGCCCAAAAGCTATTTGATATCTATTCTTCTTACGATGGGATTGATGATATTGATCCCAAAACAAGGCAGGAATTAGAGGAGAAAATATTCCAAAAGAAACTTGAAGAAGTCTGGGATGAGTGTATCAGGTTCTTCTCTGAGCGAGACCCCAGTCAGCTTGAACGAGCGGATGGGAATCCTAAACGCAAAATGAGTTTAATTTTCCGTTGGTACCTTGGATTGGCAACCCACTGGGGTGTTCAAGGGAATACGGACAGGACTCTCGATTACCAGATATGGTGTGGACCTTCGATGGGTTCATTTAATGACTGGACAAAGGGAACCTCTCTTGAAGAGCCAAAACAACGTCATTCGGTGAAAATTGCAGAGCAGCTATTAGATGGTGCAGTTTATCTATACCGGATTTTAGATTTAAACCTCCAGGGTTTTTCAGTTCCATACTCCTGGAACAAATTCCTTGATTAATATGGAACCACAAATACAACCCATTTCAAGTGGGATCATTCACATCTGGCACACCGCTCTCAGTCCCTGGAAAAACAAGGCCGAGGAGCTTAAGGCTGTATTATCTAACGAAGAAACCTTACGGATGGAGCAGTTTGTATTCCAAAATCGGGCGGAAGATTATATCGTCAGTAGAGGGGTCTTGAGAATTATCCTTGCCCGATATCTAGGACTGACACCCAAAGATGTGCTTTTAAAAACCCATCCAAATGGGAAACCATACCTTCCTGGATCAAAATTACAATTTAATCTATCACATTCTGATGGATTATTCTTATATGGTCTGACTTCAGGCACTCCTCTTGGGATTGATCTCCAGCGTGTATATCCAATCGCAAATATAAACACCATCATCAAAAATTATTTCAGCCCCGAAGAACAAATTTTATTAAATTCTGTCAACGAGAATCTGCTCCAGGATCTTTTTTTTGCTATTTGGACTGCCAAAGAAGCTTACCTCAAGGGAACCGGCGAAGGATTTCAACATCCTCCAAACAGCTTTACAATATGCCATAAAATTAATGGCCTTCTCAAATATGAACTGCGGGGAAATTTGAATTCAACTTTAAACAATTTGTGGAATATCCGCGAAATTCACCTGGCTTCTAATTACAAAGCTGCCCTTGCCGTGAAAGGTGAAATTACTCAAATCCAAATCGAGCCTTTTCCCCCTCTGGGTTAATCTTCTGGATTGTTGCGGACAATTATTGTTATGGCAATGGTTATGGCTGCCTGGTAATGCCTAATCCGGAGGAGAGTATTTGCTTTATTAATTATCTGACTGTGGCTGTCCAAGAAACAATTGTCCTTGACTATAACCTTGAAATTTTTCCACCTCCTCAGCAATATTAAGCCGCACTACAGATTAGCTCCTTAGAATACTATTCACGCCGGATATCTTCAAATCAACCGTCTTGACAGTCAGATACTGATATGTGATAATCGCATTACTCCTTGGCCTGCCCCCCTCAGGTCAAGGGGTATTTTTATTGGGATAATCAGCTACAATACATACACAAAGCATATCGTCATTTTCGCCTCTGGAGGCAAGTATGTGCGGTAGATTTACCTTGACAGTTTCCCCCGAGGAACTGCAAGCTGCTTTTCCAAATTTCCACATCCCCGTTGATATTCCACCCAGTTATAATATCGCGCCTTCTCAGCCCATTCCTGTGATAGCAAATGATGGAAAAAATGAACTTGATTTCTACCGCTGGGGGTTAATCCCCTCCTGGACAAAGGGGGATAATTTTGGCAAATTTAACCTTATAAATGCCCGTTCAGAAACGGTCGCTGAAAAAGCCTCCTTTAAATCCAGTTTCCGCCGTCGACGCTGTTTGATCCTAACTGATGGCTTTTTTGAATGGAGCAAATCCACCTCTGGAAAAGGTAAAACCCCCTATTACATCACCCTCAAGGATCAATCCCCATTTGCTTTTGCCGGTCTCTGGGATCTCTGGTACTCCCCCGAAGGGGATCCCCTGAAATCTGCCTGCATCCTTACCACAACTCCCAATGATCTGCTAAAACCTATTCATAACCGGATGCCAGTGATTCTACCTCCCGAAAGTTATACTGGTTGGTTAAAACCAGGAGAAGGCCGACCAGAAGATTTTCAATCCTTTTTAATACCTTATCCGGCAGCTGTCATGCAGGCTTATCCAGTATCAACCTTTGTTAACTCACCAAAAAATAATTCTCCCCAATGTATTCAGGCCAGCACTCTGCTATGATCAAGCCTCCAGAAGTATTTTTAACGCACTCTTTAGCTAAACTTTCCGCTGGGATTAAGGTTGCCAAAATCCTCTCCGCTTCATTAGCAGCTGTTGAGCCTGGAGAAGTGGTAAAAAATTCCCTGGTCAGGAAGGGAGACCTCTTCCTGATAGGCGGTGAAACCCTGGACCTCAAAGCGTTTGACCGGGTTATCCTTATCGGAATAGGTAAGGCTGCTTACCCAATGTCAATGGCAGCTGCAGATCTCCTGGGTGAAGATCTATCCCGGGGAATAATACTAACAAAACCCGGAGCCGATCAACTACCTGACAAATATGCCAGGGTTTTAAAACTAATCCATGGCGGTCATCCGGTGCCCAACCAGGACAGCATCACAGGGTCAGGGATAATCCAGGCCCATTTGTCTGAATTGAATTCCAGGGACCTGGTGATTATCCTGTTATCAGGAGGCGGATCAGCCCTTCTATCATCTCCGTGCCCGGGTATAACCCTGCAGGACCTGATTTTAACCAATCAAGTCCTATTGGGCTGCGGCGCAAATATAACAGAAATCAATACAATCAGGAAACACATCTCCCTGGTAAAAGGCGGCCTGCTGGCTAAAATTGCAGCGCCTGCAAAAATAGTCACTCTGATCCTATCAGATGTCATGGGTGATCACATTGATATGATCGCCTCTGGTCCTACAGCGCCTGATCCTTCCACCTTTCAGGACGCATTGGATATAATCCGCAAATATAATCTTGAAAATTTACTACCGCTGACAGTAATGGAGAGAATTAATGAAGGATGCTCAGGAGAATATCCTGAAACGCCCAAACCAGAAGATCCTCTTTTTCTAAAGGTTTTTAACCATATTGTCGGCCGCAATTTGGACTCAATTCAGGCCGGCATCCAGGCGGCAGAACAGGAAGGATTCAGTGCCGGCATCCTGCCAAATGCTCTGATTGGGGAAGCAAGTCAGATGGGAGCGGAATTGGCAGAGATTCTTCGCCAAATGGCAAATAAGGACAAACCCTTACCGCGTCCTGCTTGCCTTATTGGAGGCGGAGAAACTACGGTCACTCTCCACTCCAGTAATGAGATTGGCAGAGGAGGGAGAAATCTCGAAGCCGCACTAAGCGCAGTAAAGATACTGGATGGCCTAACGAATGCCGCTTTTATTACCCTGGCAACTGATGGAGAAGATGGAGTAACCGACGCTGCCGGAGCAGTTGTCACGGGAGAAAGTTTTTTGAGAGGTAAAACCCTTCAAATGGAGCCAGAAAACTATCTTCTGAATCACAATTCCTATTCGTATTTCCAAAAACTAGATGATTTGCTACTTCCCGGTGTAACCCGGACAAATGTAAATGACCTTTGTTTTCTATTCACCTTCTGAGAGAGGCCAATGACTAACAACAAACCCCTGGTACTAATGACTCACGAACTTCCTGAAGATTGGGTAGGCGAACTGCTTGATGATTATCAGGTAATCACAGGTTTTAATGAAAAGCGCGGATTGGACAGCAGATTAATAAAACACCTTGATAAAGCTGAAGGTATTCTTTGTTTATTGGACGATCCGATCCCGGCTGAAGCCCTGGAAAGAGCGCCTGATCTGAAAGTTATCAGCAGCATGGCAGTCGGAGTCGATAACATTGACGTAGCTGCCTGCACCCGGCTGAGTATACCCGTGGGCCACACACCCGGAGTTCTTACAGAGGGAACTGCAGACTTAACTGTGGCTCTCCTGCTGGCAGTCTGCCGCCGGCTTCCCACTGCCAGTGAGGATGCCCGCCAGGGCCGCTGGAAAAACTGGGACCCAACGGGGTGGTTAGGTATGGATCTAAATAATTCTACCGTCGGGATTGTAGGATTGGGAAAAATCGGCACTGCTGTCGGAGAACGGCTGGCATCTTTTGGCGCCCGGATTATTTTTAACAATCGCAGCCCACAGCCAGAGAAAGAAAAAAAACTCAACGCGACTCAGGTCGAACTGGACGAGTTATTAAGAACCAGTGATTTTATTTGCCTCCATGCCCCGCTGACTGAGGAAACAGCCAACCTGATTAATGAACAAGCTTTCCAGAAAATGAAATCATCTGCAATACTGATCAACGCTGCCCGGGGCGCAATTGTCGATACACAAGCGCTTACCCGGGCGTTGAAGGAAGGCTGGATATGGGCTGCAGGACTGGATGTCACAGATCCAGAACCCCTGCCCCCCAACCATCCACTTTACAAACTGGATAATTGTCTTATCACTCCTCACATCGGCTCTGCGACATTCCAAATACGGCAGATAATGGCAAATATCGCAATCGAAAATTTATCTGCTGGTATCAAAGGAATTCGCTTACCTTATTGTGCAAACCCTGAAATTTACACTTGATCCTCTCAATAACTTTTCTTTACCCTCAGGTAATCTAGTTTTATCAGGAAAGAAAATTTTATCTGCAATTTCCAGGTTGCAGGGATCCCCGAGAAAATAATTCTCCATGTCCAATTACTAAATCCAAATACACCAAATTCTCTGCTGAAATAAACCACCAGTCAGGATTTAATGCCAGTTAAATCAAAACCCTAGAATTTAAAGCAGGATATGCTACACTATATAAACTTTTTTTATCTAAGAATGAGGAGTCATTTTTGGCAGATATCACCCGTCAACGAATTCATGTCAATATCCATATCGAGGGAACAACTAACTCTTCCTTCCTGGCGGAATTAGGGAATATCTACGGTACTGACCATATTCTAGTCTACAAGTTACCCCAGAAAAGATTTATTCGCTTGAGTGATATTCCACTCAAACCTACCCAGTCTCTGCTAAAAATGGGGAAAGGCTTGCTGGGAAATGCGTCGTTCTTTAATAGCAGTTCCATCAGTGAAAACATCGACCTTTCTGATGATAGCTTGTGGTTTAAGCGCAAGGAGCTGCCCGCGGATACTGCCGCGGTATTTGGATCATTCACCCCAAGCCTTTTTAAGGGGGTTTATGAAAATCCGTTTTTCAGCATTATCCTGAAAGACCCGTTAGAGCGAGTGATCTCTCTTTATGACGAATGGAATAATACCAAGGGTGTTGTGAGATGGCGGGTAAATGTTCCTTTTGACAAAAATATGCCGTTTGTTGATTTTGCAGTTGAGGAAATATTTACCAACTTCCAATCCAGATGTCTGGGAAATAAAAGACTGGGAGATTATGACCTGGTCGGTGTTGCTGCGTGCCAAGAAGGGTTCATCGCTCAGCTCAAAAACAAAGATTGGAAAGAATATGTAAATCAGGAACCTTATGAAATCCAATTGGATCACCCAAAGTACAAGAACCTGGGTATCACATCAGATTTTCTTAATCGTTTCCAGGAATTAAACCATATGGATTATTCCATCCATGAGCAAGCGAAAGAATTCATGGGTTATTGTTAAAGAGGATTTCCTGCAGATTTCATAGAAAAAACAAGAAAAACCGCTGATAATCAGCGGTTTTTTCTCTAGTCGGGGCGGTCGGATTCGAACCGACGGCCTTTGCAACCCCATTGCAACGCGCTAACCGGACTGCGCCACGCCCCGGACAATGAGCATTATAGTGCCTTCTACTTGATATGGCAAGATATCAAATAATCACCAAAAAACAGGTCTGAAGAGCCGCTCTGTCTACCTGTCTGCTTAGGTGTTTATTCAGGCAAAAGGCAAAGTATATACCTGCCAGCGTTTGTATATTTCCGCCCCCATTTTTTCTGCTGTTAATACCGAGGTCGGGTTATCTACATCTGTGATAGACATATCTGTCCACCGGTAACCATGGGCAATTGCCTGATTAAAAAGCCCTTCAAATAACAGCACAGCTACTCCAGTACCCCAATATTCCGGCAGCACAAGACCACTCTTGATAGTCATACTGTTTGGTTCCCGTCTTTTAACCAACCAGAACAACTTGAGGATATCCCAGGGGTACCGTAATCCATTTACATCACTGAAGATTTCGTTTAAGTTGGGCAGCCTGGGCAAAAATCCCACCGCTTCTCCATCTACCTCAGCAAATAATATAAAGGCGGGATCGGCAATATTCCGGAATGGTTCCAGGGTCGCTTCCAGAGCATCCCGACGCCATCCGATATGATCATTAAGGTGTGCCAGTGCTTTGTTTAAAAGCCTGTGAACATTATCAATTTCTTCCTGCCAGTTTTCAAAGTCAGCTTTCCGAACCATAATTTTCCCCTGAGATTTCACCCGCTTTGCCAAACGAACCAGACGCCGAAACTCAGGAGAATCTTCCAGGTTGATTCTTAAGGCTACGTTCTGAGCCCGAGCAGGTTGGAAGCCAAATCTATCCATGAATTCTTGATAATAGGGGGGCGTATGACCACACATCAAAGCCGGAGGTGTGTCACGTCCTTCAATTAAAACACCGTAACCATCTTCGTAATCAAGATTCCAGGGACCATACAAGGCGTTTAATCCCCGCTTTTCCCCCCACTCCATTACCTTTTCAATTAATGCCTGGAATACTTCATAATCCTCGATGTACTCAAGGAATCCGAACATGCATTCCTTTTTCCCCCTCTTCTGATTTGTTGGCGGGTCCTCCGCGGCGCAAATTGTTCCAGCCAGTTTCCCATTTTTATAAGCAAGAAAGAACTCAGCTTCACCGCGATCAAAAAATACACCCCGATCAGGATCTATCACCTTTTTCCGTTCTGGCAACAACGGTGGCACCCACAACGGATCATTGCGATAAATCTTCCAGGGAAAGGTTAAGAACTTTCGCCTCTCTATTAGAGATTGCACCTGCTTAATTTCAATTTTTTCCATAATCAATCCACCTGGAAAATACCGGCAGGAAAAATTACTCCATATCAAGCAGCCCGGCGTATCTTCAATTCTTCAACGATCTTTGAAAACTCTTTCCTGTCCAAAGGATATTTATACGCTAAAAATATCCCAATCGCCAACAACACTGCCGGAATGGGGCCAATGATCAATTTTATGCCCTGCAAAGCCCGCTCACTTTGCTGCGCGACATTAGGTTGATAACCTGTGAGTTCCAGGATGGGGCCGATGAAGGTGACTGAAACTGCCGAAGTAACTTTCCGGGCGAGAGTTGTAACACTGTAAAACATTCCTTCGTGACGTTCACCGGTCTGGTACTCGTACCATTCAATAGCATCAGGCAGGATAGACCAGGGAAGCACGTGAGCTGCCGAAACGCCAATTCCAGCCATTGCGCACAAGATCAAGATTATGCTTAGTGGCGTTGCCGGGGTCATAAAAATGAGGGTCAACTGCACCACTGCCCAAAACGCAATTCCATACATATAAGCATAACGCTTGCTCCAGCGCTGTGAGACCCAATTCCAGATAGGCAGAGCGAACATGGCAATTACGAAGATTGTAGCCATAATAATATCATTCTGAGGTTCTCGTTGAACAACGTACTTAACATAAAACAACAGGCTGGTTTGCAGAATATCTACAGAGATCCAAGTTGCAAGAAAAATCCCTAATCCATAACGGAACGGTACATTCTTCCAAACCGATTTAATGGATTCCCACAATGTTGGTTTTTCGAGATCACTGTAGTCTTCCCGCTCTTCAGTTCCGAAAAATGTTACGAACATTGGAAGAGCTGACATTAACCCGAAGATCGCACCCATAAATAAAACCTTGGATGCATTCTCAGGTATGAAATCTCCAATAATAATTAAAGGCAAGGTGAAAGCGAGCAGGCTGCCCAGGATTGAAAAAAACATCCGGTAGCTGGTTAATGAAGTGCGTTCATCATAGTCAGAAGTCAATTCCGGAGTGAGGGCAAAATACGGCATATACAAAAGTGTAGCGGATGCTTCAAAGATAATATATGCCACAGAGTAGTATGCAACCAGTGCAGCAGTACTTTCAAAACCCGGGCGGTACCAGAGCATGGTGAAAGTAAAGGCTAGCGGGAGTGCTCCAAAGAGAAGATAGGGGCGACGGCGCCCCCACCGGGTCCGGGTCCGATCAGAAATGTACCCAAAAATCGGATCGTTAATAAAATCCCATACTTTCCCGATTCCTATCGGTATCGCAGCTACTGCTGGACGAAGCCCAACGACTTCAATCATGAAGAAAAGGAAGTATACACCCAGGATTGTGGAGGTAAGACTAAATCCAATATCCCCTGCCCCATACATCAGTTTTTTCCGGCGGGTTAACTCGGAAGTCATATAATTTGTCCTTGGGTAAAAAAAGAATAATGATTTCAGTAGTATAACATCATCATCTTATGGAAATCCTTCTCCAATCCAATTTTCTTAATTCACGGAAAATTGCTTGACTTTCCGCCAAAAATTTGTTACGCTTAAACTACCAAACGGTTGGTAGGGAGGCAATCTTGTCCCGAAACGATATTCTCAGGGCCGCAGCTCAGATATTCCAGGAAAAAGGCTATCATGCAGCTTCAATGCAAGATATTGCTGAAGCTGTTGAACTGAAAAAAGGCAGCTTGTACCATCACGTCACCAGCAAACAGGAAATTTTATTAGCGTTGCTGGATGAAGCGCTGGATCTCATCATTGAACGGCTCCAGGCAGTAGAGGCTAAAGATTTATCACCAAATCTGAAGCTTCGCCAGACTATGCAGGCCTACCTGAGCTTCCTGGCAGAAAACAGGTCATTATCCTCCGTACTTATTTTAGAACACAAATCTCTGAAGCCGGAATATATTGACCTCCACATTCCCCGCCGGGATCGCATTGAACAAATCTGGCGGGAAATTATCGAAGAAGGGATATCGTGTGGAGAGTTCCAATCCCGGGAACCTGCCTTGACCGCCAAAGCCCTGCTGGGCGTGCTCAACTGGGCAATAACCTGGTACCGGGAAGACGGCGCGCTCTCCCCGGACGAAATAGCAGACCACTTTGCAGACCTCTTTATTCAAGGTTTGCTCATCCGCTGATAAAAAATTCTATACCAGCAATCTAAAGGAGGAGGTGTTACTGGAAAGGATCAAATGTTTACCCGGATGAACTGAATATTCTTCTACCCTGGCATCAGTGATTATTACAAAGAAGGAAACCCAGGTAAACGAAGACCAGCCAAACATCCCACCGCTTTTCTCTACCCGTTTATATTTCTCGGAGGCCTTTATGTATTCATTTACCCCTACAGAAGAACAACAGATGCTCTTGGATGCAGTAAAGCGGTACGCTGATCAGGATATGCGTCCCGCCGCTCGGGAAGCGGATGAAAAATCCGAACTTCCCCGGGATTTAATAGAAAAGGGATGGGAGCTTGGTGTGCTCCAGGCCTCCATCCCCGAAGATTATGACGGTTTTGGGGAATACTCCACCTTAACCGGTGTTCTGGCCGCAGAAGCAATGGCTTACGGTGATCTGTCAACAGCACTGGCAGTGATGACACCTAATCTATTTGCACTTCCAATCTTCTTTTCAGGATCAGAGGAACAGAAAAAAGAATACCTCCCTGCTGTGATTGCTGCAGAATGGAAAGCATACACAGCTGCTCTAATCGAACCGACCTTTAATTTTGATCCCTGGGAGCTTACGACTTCCGCTGTCCTTGCTGGGGATTCAATAGTAATCAGCGGAGAAAAAACCTATGTTCCCTATGCTGCGGAAGCAGAAGCCATGATCATCTACGCCAATTTAGATGGAGAAACACAGGGCTTTATCGTCCCCCAGGGAACTGAAGGGCTTTCAGTGGGCGAACGGCAAAAAACGCTCGGCCTCCATGCATATCCCCTTTATTCCGTCACCCTGGATAAAGTCAAAATTCCCGCAGATAATCGGTTAAACGGTTCCGAGGGCCACAGTTTAAAGTCCATAATGGCTTCCAGCCAGGTAGCCCTGGCAGCTATGGCAGTTGGTGTTGCTCAAGCAGCCTTTGAATATGCCGTAGATTATGCAAAAGAACGAGAGGTCTTTGGAGTCAAAGTAGCTCAAAAGCAATCCATTGCCTTTATGATTGCAGAAATGGGAACTGATATAGAAGCAACCCGTCTGCTGGCCTGGGAAGCTGCCTGGATGCTCGATGAAGGAAAAGATGAAGCAGACAAACACGCTTACCTGGCATATAACTGCGCTGTGGATACGGTAATGATGGTAACTGACCAGGCTGTACAAATTCTGGGTGGTCACGGTTATATCAGGGAACATCCGGTGGAAATGTGGATGAGGAATGGACGGGGATTTGCTGCCTTTACCGGCTTAGCATTGGTATAAAAATGATCCTCCTGATTATTCTTGATCTGGACGGACTCACTCAATCTCAGTTTAATTCCTTGCAAGATAAAGGAGAAAGATAATGATCAGTTTTGAAATGCCAAAACCACTGGTTCAAACCCGTAATGTGGTTAAAACAGTTGCTGAAAACATGATGCGTCCTGTATCCCGGGAAATGGATGAAAACGAACACGAAATACCCTGGGCCTATATTCAATTTATGCACACTGCCATGAAAGCATTGGGCGGTTCTTCGATGGCGGCTGATGATCCGCCAAAGAAAAAAGAACAGGATCCCAAAAAGGAAAAACGCCCCAGCATCAATTACCAGCGCTTAATGGTGATGGTGGAAATGCTTTCCTGGGGAGATGCAGGAATTTATCTCTGCACCCCCGGTGGTATGCTTGGGGCCGCTGCTGTTGGTGCGGCGGGAACTCCTGAGCAGAAAAAACGCTTCTTAAGCCTGTTCCAGGGTAAAGAGCCAGTATTTGACGCCATGGCAATGACAGAACCCGAGGCCGGCTCCGATACTTCCGCGATCAGAGCCACTGCGGTTCTGGATGAAAAAACCAATGAATGGATATTGAACGGCGAGAAGATCTTTGTTACCGCAGGACATAAAGCCCTGGTGGATTCAAAAGGCTTTATCGTTGTCTGGGCCAGCCTGGACCTGGAAGCAGGTCGGGCAGGTATCCGGTCATTTATTATCGAAGCTGATACACCCGGCTGCAAAGTAACCAAAATGGAAGAAAAACTGGGTATCCGGGCCAGTGATACCGTTTCCATTGTCATGCAGGACTGCCGCCTTCCCTTTGATAATATTCTCGGATCTCCCACAATTGAAAAAAGCACTAAAGGCTACAAAGGCGCCATGGCCACATTTGACGCAACCCGCCCGATTGTAGCAGCCTCTGCCCTGGGTGTGGCCCGTGCAGCGTTGGAGTTTGTCCATGAAAAGCTGGCTGAAGAAAATATCACTATCCGGTACGGTCTGCCCCGGCAAAAAATGACCAACCTGGAACGAGAGGTCATTGACATGGAAACTCAACTTCGGGCTGCCTGGCTGCTTACTGTAAAAGCTCTCTGGATGGCCGACAATAAAAAATCCAATGCTTTGATCGCTTCCATGAGTAAAGTAAAAGCAGGCAAAGTTGCTACCATCATCACCCAGAAAGCAGTTGAGATCATGGGTCCAGTAGGCTACAGCCAGGAATATTTACTTGAGAAATGGTTCCGGGATGCAAAAATCAACGACATTTTTGAAGGTACAGGGCAAATTAACCTGCTTGTTGTCGCCCGTAACATTCTCGGCTACCGGGGCAGTCAGCTGCGCTAATAAGATATAAACCCATTTCATTTGGCAGCAGCAAACCTGTCTTTCTGTTTTAGCTGCTCCGGAATGAGGAGAGATAATATGAACTATTCAATTAACAAAGCGGTGGTGATAGGCTCAGGCACTATGGGAGCGGCTATTGCAGCTCACCTTGCCAACGCCGGTATTCGGGTTTATTTGCTGGATATTGTTCCCAGCAAGTTAACTGAGAAAGAAAAGAGTCAGGGATTAACTTTGCATGACCAGTTAGTCCGGAACCGGATAGTAAATCAGGGCTTTCAAGCCGCCTTAAAATCCCGTCCAGCCAGTTTTTATTCTGAAAATCCTGCCAACGCGGTGCAGCTCGGCAACCTGGAGGATGATTTCCAGGTCATAAAAGACGCCGACTGGATCATTGAGGTCATCATAGAGAATTTAGGGATCAAACAGGATTTAATGAAAAGAATTGACGAGGTCCGGTCAGAAAGAACCATCGTCAGCACAAATACTTCCGGAATACCCATTACTTCAATAGCGGAGGGCCGATCACCTGGCTTTAAGGAACATTTCCTGGGAACCCACTTCTTCAACCCACCCCGGTATTTGAAACTTCTGGAAGTCATTCCAACCGCGGATACTCTTCCTGAAGTAATTGATAACATCAGTCATTTTGCGGAATACAGGCTGGGTAAAGGTGTTGTGCTTTGCAAGGATACTCCAAACTT
>Ga0255415_1003_pt1 | contig 17122 bp, 13 predicted proteins | sample ANMaggSSYBR01G13_FD_182663 | JGI IMG/M metagenome (GOLD analysis project Ga0255415, IMG submission 182663) | Sediment cell enrichment communities from methane seep in Santa Monica Basin, California, United Staets - ANME aggregate JGI... | ecosystem: Environmental > Aquatic > Marine > Cold seeps >...
AATAAATCTTCATTCTTTATTCCTTATCTGTTTTCGATGCACTAACTATTACCAACCAGGGATCAAAACCAGAGGAAAACCCCGGATATGATATACTCGAATTTATCCCTGAAATCCTTTTTGTATTGTACCCCCGGTTGAATATGGAAGGTTTAGAAATTCTCGCTATTCATAAGCAATTTGGAGATAATCATGTACTCCAGGGAATTTCCTTTCAGCAAAATAAAGGTGAAATTCTGGCGTTGCTTGGTCCCAGTGGAAGCGGGAAAACAACCCTGTTGGAAGTAATAGCAGGCCTCGTAGAACCTGACCAGGGAGATTGTACCTGGGACGGAGTATCCCTGCTGGGGGTTCCCTCACACCTGAGAGGCTTTGGGCTGATGTTCCAGGAATATGTGCTTTTTCCCCACAAGAATGTGGGTGAAAATATCGCTTTCGGATTAAAAATGGCTGGAAAGACCCGGGATATAACAACAAAGCGGGTCCAGGAAGTTTTAGATTTGGTTGGATTGCCCGGATTCGAGGAAAGAGATATCAGCACCCTGTCAGGGGGAGAACAGCAGCGGGTAGCCCTGGCAAGATCAATGGCACCCGAACCCCGCCTTATTATGCTCGATGAACCGCTGGGGGCGCTGGACCGCGCAATCAGAGAAAGGTTAATTGGAGAACTCAGAGATATTTTAAAAGGGGCTGCTCAAACAGCTCTTTACGTAACACATGATCAGGAAGAAGCCTTTACTATTGCCGACCGGGTAGTAATACTGGGTGAAGGGAAAACTGCCCAAATCGGCACTCCGCAGCAGATTTACTATCATCCCAACTCTCCCTATGTCGCTCATTTTCTGGGAATGACAAACTTACTGGATGGAACTGCAAAATCTGCCAGTGAAGGCTCAAGCATAAAAACCGACCTGGGAATCTGGTCAATAAACCAGAGCTTTAGCGGTCAAGGCCAGGTCCTCCTGCGTCCAGACCGTGTTGTTTTGGGAGACTCAGAAGGAGCCGGATTTTATGGGCTCTCTGGCAAACTGCAGAGTAAAACGTTTAGCGGACATACTCACCAGATCCAGGTACAGGTTGGTGACTATCTACTTAAATTTGTACTGTCCGACTCTGGCGGAGATCTGCCTCAGCCGGGTGATAATATAACACTTTCATTTTCCCCGGATGAAGCCTTGCATTTTTTCCCTGAAGAGTAAAAGTATTACACTCTCCTCTGATAATAAAATCGAACAACCGATCCAACTGCCAGGAAAAAGGTTCCGGGCAATTTTTCCTCTTCAGTAATTTAAAAACCCGCTCCAGGTGCCGGTGAGTTGATAACGGACAAAATCTATAGCTGCTATCTGGACCAGCGCGGAAGCAATACCTGCCATCCACCACCATCCCAACTCCTGCCAGGAAGAAAAGCTGTTGTCCTTTTTCATTATAATGATCCAGATCATAGCGTACAGTAGGGATAAAATGAGGGTCAATCCCGCAGCGCTGAGCAGGATGAGTGGATAAAGAATTAGCGGGTTCCCGGAGAGAACCAATAATCCAACCAACAATCCCCCTCCAAAGAAAATTCCCCAGGCCTTCAAATCCTTGAAGGCAGGTTCTAGAGATACATCTCGCCAAACTGACTGCCCCAGAAGGGGATACAATATACCGCTGATAACAATGCCTGCACCGAGTCCGGAAAACAGCCGCAGCGTATTATCCGGCTCATACAGTGACCAATGCTGCAACCCCGGGTAAAGATGGAGAACTGAATTCAGGCCGTCAAATAGATAAAAGAGGGTTAAAAATCCCATAAAGGCTAAAACTAATCGGGGCGGGAAGCCGGATCGTTTCCTTGCCAGGGCAAATTGAACTGTTATCCCCCAAAGGAAACCCAGATATTGGCCAGTACAGCGAGCGCAAAAGGAAAACGGCCGCTCGCCAAAATAAAACGAGTGGGATGATATCCGGTGGCAGACAGCATACCCCGCCGCATCGGCTTTTCCCAATAATCCCGGAGGAGTGTTGATCAACCAAAAAACGCCCAGGATCAGTATAAAACTGACCAGGAAAATCTTCCTGACCTGGCTGGTTATCCTGGAAGTTGAAATAGCAGTATCCTTATCCATAAGAAAAATTATTCTGTCCGCTGTATCGCCCCGGGAAATAACTTGCCGAGCGGTTCGAAATATTCTTCTGCTGTCAGGTCAAGTTTAAGCGGTGTGAGAGAAGCATATCCCTCTTTTAATGCGCCAATATCTGTGCCCTGGTCAGGAACGCCTGTTGGAGGGTCTCCGCCGATCCAATAATATGGTACTCCTCTTGGATCGGACCGGGTAATTAACTCATCCTGATAAACCCTTTGCCCCTGGCGGGTAACCTGCAGACCCTTGATATCTTCCAGGGGAATATAAGGCACATTTAAGTTCAGGACAATATCTCGATCAAACTTGTTATTCAATGTGGTTTCTGCAACTTGCCGGGCTATCTCAGCTGCCGGTTTGTAATCCAACACTCCCAGATGGTTTTCCGGACTGTCAAGAGATACCGCCAGTCCAGGGATCCCCCAGATTACCGCCTCCATAGCAGCTGTCACTGTTCCAGAATAGGTGACATCGTGTCCTACATTTGCGTTGGGATTAATCCCGGACACAACCAGATCTAGCTCGGGTAAAATTCCTAGTACTGACAGCGCAACACAATCTGAAGGCGCTCCATCACTGGCGAGGGCCGTACTTCCATCTTCCAGGTATACCTCTTTAATCCGCAGCGGACGGTGGAGAGTTTTAACATGTCCGGATGCAGACCAATTGCGGTCCGGTGCCAGGATACTGACCTCCCCCAGAGATCTTAATGCCTGCACAAGAGAAAACAATCCCGGTGCAGATACGCCATCATCATTCGTAACCAAAATGTGTGTCATATGATTTTAAAACACCCTTTTTTAATATTTTGAGTAAAACCGGACAAGTTTACAAGCGGTTTTTGCCCCTTGAAATTAATCCATCTTGATACTATTTACTACTTGCTGATAGTTTCAGGGTTCTATTATAAACGAACAATTACCAGATAGGCTGATGAACCCGGTGATGGTCAAGGATCACAATTTTTCCTACTGCCTGGCTTCAGGCCAAATCAAGGGGAAACAAACCCCTTGAATCAACAGCGGACTGGATTACAATTCAGGCATTGTCCGATTATCCAGCCGGAAGGGTAATCGGCCCATCCTTATTAACTATTAGTCAGTACGCAGTTTACTGGTACTAACACCAGGCAAGCTCATGGAAAAATCCCCTGTTGAAATATCAGTTCTCAGTAAGCTGAAAGTATATCTGCGGACCTACCCATCCCAATTCTGGCTTTTATTCTGGGGAATGCTGGTAAGTACTACCGGGATGAGCATGATTTGGCCCTTCCTGGTTGTTTACATCGGCGAAGAACTTACCCTTCCTCTAACAACAATCACTAGTTTGATCTCCATTAATGCCGTGATGAGCCTCTGCTCTTCCCTGATAGCGGGCTCTATCACAGACAAAATTGGCCGCAAATGGGCCATGGTCATCAGCCTGGCCGTAAATGGGGTCACTTTTCTTCTCATGATTCCAGCGAATACTTATGGACAATATGCTGTCTTAATGGCTCTGCGGGGCACATTTCAACCGCTTTACCGAGTGGGGGCCGATGCCATGATCGCTGATCTGGTACCAGCCGGACAAAGGGCAGATGCTTATGCATTGACCAGGTTAAGTAAAAATGTCGGTATCGCCATGGGGCCGGCGTTGGGCGGTGTGATTGCCACAACATCCTATGGAATTACATTTTCGATCGCTTCCGGAGCGACGATTTTCTTCAGCATATTAATTGCCCTGTTTGCCATTGAAACATTGCCAGATGCCACACGTAAAGTACAGGAAAGATTCGTCGAGAATCTAAAGGGATATGAAAATATCTTTAAGGACCGAATCTTTACAAGTTTTATTGCAGGATTTACTCTCCGCCAGATCTCCGGCAGCATTCTCTGGGTTCTTCTCGGTGCATATGCAAAAACAAATTATGGACTGGCAGAAAATCTGTATGGTTTAATTCCTACCGCGAACGCCCTGATGGTAGTTTTCCTCCAGTTATTTGTAACCAGGAAAACCTCCCGGTATTCTCCCTTAATAATCATGTCACTGGGCACATTACTCTATGGAATTGGTGTGGGCAGTATTGCGTTTGGAACTGGCTTCTGGGGATTCCTGGTCAGTATGGTAATCGTCACTGTGGGCGAATTAATGGTAATTCCCACAGCCAGCACCTATACAGCCAACCGGGCACCAGAAAATATGCGCGGGCGGTACATGAGTCTGCTGGCGTTAACCTGGGGAGCTGGATCCTTGGTGGGCCCACTCATGGGTGGATTCCTGAACGACAACATCAGTCCTGCCTCTATTTGGTATGGCGGAGGAGCAGCCGGGATCATGGGCAGTATTATTTTCCTGGTATTGGTGATAAAAACCGGCGGGGACAAACCTGCTGTCAACAAACCGGATTAATCAAAAACCGGGATGAACCAATTGGATCATCCCGGAAAATCAGAATACAGTAAATCGCTTTTTCAATCCTTATCTAAAGCAGTTTTCATCAATTCTTGGATTCGGGGGATCATGGATGCCGGATCCGGGTGAATCCCCTCTATGAGCAGAGCACTTTCAAAAATCTGTTCGATAACGGTCTTAACCAAATCATTCGCTTCCGGAAGGTCACAAATTTGCTGTAGGATTGGATGACCAGGGTTAATTTCAAGAATCTTTTTTGGTATCTGGTATTCCTTGTCCATCATTCGGTATACTCGCTGCATTTCCTGGCCTAACGATCCTTTTGCATCCACCAGCCGGGCAACCGAATTAGTCAGTCGATTTGTCATCCGAACTTCAGTGACTTTGTCTCCAAGCACTTCCTGGAATCTGTTGATCAACTTATTAATATCATCTTCTGATAAAGGTTCAGGTTGTTCTTTCTTTTCTCCATCTTCGTCATCATCAAGCAGATCCGGGAGCTGAAGATCCGAATCAGCGACATTCTGGAGTGAAAATTCTTTATATTCCCGCAGTCCTAACAGCATAAAGGAATCTACTGGATCAGTCAGAGTAAGCACTTCGTAACAATGGGTCTGGAAATAATCCAGGTGCGGACTTCGGGAGACTGAGCTTTCATCATCCCCTAAAATGTAATAAATCTTTTCCTGTCCCGGTTTCATATGCTCCAGGTAATCATCGAGGGATGACCATTGGTCCGGACTGGTTGTGGTGCGGAAGAGCAGCAGTTCAGATAAATCTTCCCCATTGGTATCCTTTGATGCCACTCCTTCCTTGATGAATTGACCAAATTTACTCCAGAAATCAAGATAGGCTTCTGGCTCTTTGTTTGCCATTTCTTTCAGTTTTTGTGTTACCTGGTTAGTCAGGATTTTATTAATTCGATTGATCAAAGCAGTGGCTTGAACACTCTCCCGCGACACATTGAGAGGTAAATCTTCCGCATCAACAACTCCCTGAATAAATCGGTAATAAGGGGGTAGCAGATCCTTGGAATACTCCTCAATTAAAATCTTGCGGGCATACAGTTTCAATCCATCTTGTTCCCGAAGAGTAAACATCCCCCGATCTGGTGCAGCAGGGAGATACATCAAAGCATAGATCATCAGCGGAGCATCAGCCACAAAGTGAATTGTTTCCAGCGGTTGCTCCAGTTCGAGAGTCAACTGCCGGTAAAATTCATGGTATTGTTCTTCCTCTACAGATCTGGGATTTTCCCGCCAGATCGCATTCTGACGGTTGGTTTGTTCTTCATCCTCATTAACATAAATCGGAAAAGGTATATAATCGGAATGTTTTTTGATGATTTCCTTTAAACGGTATTCATCAGCAAATTCAAGCGTATCTTCTTTCAGTTTTACTTCAATAGTCGTCCCCCGGGGCTCTTTATCTGAGGATCCGATTTCGAAGGTATCCGCTCCGGTAGCAAACCAGCTGGCGGCATCCTCACCCGATTTGTAACTCCTTGAGGTGACTTTCACCCAGTCGGCAGCCATAAATACGGAGTAAAACCCAACTCCGAATCTGCCAATTACATCGACAAGATTAGAATCATCTCCCTGAGCGGCTTCGAGGAACGCCCTGGCGCCCGATTGGGCGATGGTGCCAAGATTGGTTTTCAATTCCTCGCTGGTCATGCCAATGCCGGTATCGGAAATCCTGAGCAGCCCTTTCTCCTTGTCGACCTCAATCCTGATCTCTAATTCCTGGGAGGGATCCAGGATCTCATGGTCTGTCTGTTGAATATAACGCATCTGGGTTAACGCATCGGACGCATTGGACAATAATTCTCTAATAAATATTTCTTTTTTGGTGTATAGAGAATGTACAAGGATGTTTAATAATTGTTTAATTTCTGTTTGAAACGCAATAGGACCGCTGGTATCTTTCAGCTTTGGTTCTAGATTGTCATTCATACCTGCCTCCCAATTCAACTTGTTATTCTCTCACTTTACCGTATGAATATTAACTTGATGTAAGAATAAATTGAATCAAAAACCCGGACTGGTAGTCTGTCCGGGTTTCGGTCTCTCTTCAATTAGTTACCTGTAATTTACCTGCATTTTCTAACGTCTGACCAGGGCATCAGTCATCCGGGAAACTCTTATCATCTCCGGGACATCATGAACCCGGATGATATCTGCGCCGCGTACAATCCCTACCGCAACCGCGGCTGCTGTACCTTCAAACCGGTCGTCCGGGGGTAAGTCCAATGTATATCCGATAAATGATTTCCGGGAAGGACCAAGCAAAACTGGATATCCCAGCTCTCGAATTTCATTCAACCGATCCAACAACTCTAGATTCTGCGGAACTGTTTTGCCAAACCCAATACCGGGATCAAGGATTATTTTCTGATCTGGGATGCCGGCTTTATGAGCCAGGGAGATGCTTTCCATCAATTCTGATTTAACATCCTCCACCAAGTCATCATATTCAACTCCGATATAACGTCCTCCAAGCTGCTCTTTGATGGCCGCATTGCTGGGATTACTGCGATTGTGCATCAGTATTACCGGCACTCCGGCAGCAGCAGCGATTTTCCCCAACATCGGATCCGCCCGCAGGCCCCAAACATCGTTTACGATATCCGCCCCTTCTTTTAGTGCGGCTTCCGCCACCTCAGCTTTATAGGTATCAATTGAAATTATTGAATTAAATTCGCCTGCCAACAGGCTGATGAGAGGAAGAACCCGGTCCATCTCTTCCTGAGCGGATACCTGGGCTGCACCTGGACGGGTACTTTCACCGCCGATATCCAGTATATCGACTCCGGATCGGACAAAATCTCCTGCCAGACGAAGGGCAGCATCCTGATCAAATTCAGCCAAACCATCTCCAGAGAAACTATCCGGGGTCAGATTAAGAATACCCATAACATAAGTCCGGGTTCCCCATTCAAAAAGAGAGTTTTTGATTTTTAATTTATCCATCTTCGTCCTCCAGGAAACGGATTCCTGCCAGGAAGCCATTTCCTCAATCATGAAAATAATCGAAATCACCTATATCAAACAGGTACATTTCTTGGATAGTTAATATTGTATTGTATAAATCAAGATCAGAAAAAACACTTTTAGCAATAGCTGATCTTACATCTTTAAGTTTATAGGCCTGGTAAGATGAATATGGCCAAATTCTAAAATTAGCTACAATCCCGTGCGTCTGAGGATTTTGGTGGATATATGAAATTAAATGGAAAAAATACTCATCCTTCAGCGTAATCTTTCTAGGGTACCGCCCTTCAAATAAATGTCCTGATCTATTATAAGTTTTGTTAATAGATTTGGTGTAAGTTCCTAAAAATGTCCTGACCTGCCGCCAAATCTGACTCTCCACTTGATAGATACCCTCAAGCTCATCTAAAGATTTGATCCTCAAAAGGAAATGAAAGTGAGTTGGAAGCAGGCAGTAAGCATAAAGATCTGCAATTGGATATATGTACTTCTTATAGAGATCAATAAAATATTTATAGTTGCGTTCTTCTCTGAATAAAGCTTCCCTGTTATTCCCCCGGTGACAAATATGGTAATACTCTCCGTAACTTAATCTGAGATTTGACATCAATACCCCCTTAATATTTATTGGATGTTTTATTTGGACGCGTAATCTTTTTACAGGATGCGTGATCCTTAAGTTACTCTACCCCTTTAGTTCTTTACGATAATTTAAATGCTTTCCAGCCCTTAGAGGATCACGCATCCTATACCCATCTTTATTTCTCCACGATAATATAAAGGCTTTCCAGCCCTTAGAGGATCACGCATCCTTTACGTCCCTGTAACTCTCCACGACAATTTAAATATCCTCTTCACAGGTTGCGTGGTCTCTTTACAGGATGCGTGGTCCTTAAGTTACTCTAGCTCTATAATTCTTCACGACAATTTAAATGCTTTCTAATCCTCAGAGGATCACGCATCCTTTACGTCCCTGTAGCTCTCCACGATAATTTAAATGCTTTCTAACACTCAGAGGATCACGCATCCTTTTTGCATCCTTTGTGTATCTTTAGTTCTCCACGATAATTTAAAGGCTTTCCAGCCCTTAGAGGATCACGCATCCTTTATGCATCCTTAGCGCTTCCTAAAAATCCTCGTCTACCAATATCTTATTATTGTGCATACTCATTATGCTTTCATACATATCCCTATCACTTATCGCCTCCTCTCTCAATAAATCATTATTTTCTCGTCTTAAATAACTCCAATAAGATGAATATGGCCAAACTTGATAATCTGATACCAAATTGTGTGTCTGTGGATTTTGATGTATGTATGCAATTGTTTGATAAAACTGGTCAGTACTACCAATAAGTTTTCTTTTAAACCGACCTTCAAACAGTATTCCCGATCTTTGATAAGCACTATTAATTGACTTGGTGTATGTCCCAAAAAAAGTAGCAAATTGAACTTTGATTCCATTTCTAGAGCGGAACATATGATCCATATTACCAAATTCTTTAATTTGGACTAAGAAATGGAAATGGTTCGGGAGCAGGCAGTAAGCGTAAAGATCGGCAATTGGATAAATGTACTTCTTGTATAAATCTAAAAAGTAATAATAATTGCGTTCTTCTTTGAATAGAGCTTCTTTGTTATTCCCCCTGTTATAAACATGATAATACATTCCATAATGAAGGTTTACATAATACATACCTAATACCCCCTACTATTTGTTGGATGCTACTTTTCCCTTTACAGGATGCGTGATCTTTTTACAGGATGCATGGTCTCTTTACAGGATGCGTGATCTTTTTACAGGATGCGTGATCTTTTTACAGGATGCGTGGTCCTTAAGTTACTCTAGCTCTATAATTCTTCACGACAATTTAAATGCTTTCCAATCCTTAGAGGATCACGCATCCTTAGTGCAAATCTTAAATTACTTCTGCGTTTGGTTTCCTCTTTAAAAACTGGCCCTGACCGCGTTTGCCGAGCCATTTTTCCCCATCTACTATAGGTTCCCCCCGCAAGAAAACCATCTCAGGGTATCCTTGAAGTTCCCAACCTTCATATAAATTGTAATCCGTCCGCTGATGGGCAACATTCACCCCGTACTTTAGTTTTTTCTCCGGATCCCAGATCACCAGGTCCGCATCTGAACCCGGAGCAAGGGTCCCTTTTTGAGGATAAAGCCCAAATATTTTAGCCGCGTTGGTGCTTGTATAAGCAACAAATTGATTGGGAGTCAAGCGGCCTTTAACCACTCCCTCGGTCCATAAAATCGCCATCCGGTCAGCTACACCAGGCAGACCATTCGGAATCTTTGTAAAATCATCCTGACCCAGTTCCTTCCCGGGGATTTTAACTTCCACTCCTTCATAATTGATCGCTTTGGTACCATCAAAAAAGAAAGGACAGTGATCAGTTCCCACTGTTTGAAGCGTGTTATCCGCTAATCCCTGCCAAATCCGCTCGTTATCTGCTTTTCCCCTCATCGGGGGTGAACATATCCATTTGGCGCCATCAGGCCGTTTGATATGTTCTTCAGTAAAAAACAGATACTGAGGACAAGTTTCCCCCATAACCTTCACACCCTGCTCCCGGGCATACTGAAGTTGGTCAATCCCACCGGCTGTATTCATATGGACGATATACAAGGGCGCATCCGCTTGAGCTGCCAGGGCTGCGCCCCGCAGAACTGCTTCCACTGCTCCCCAAGCTGGCCTTGTAGAAGCATGCCAGATCGGTTCCGTATGTCCGGCTTGCAGGGCTTCCTCAACTAAAACGTCAATTACATCCCCGTTTTCACCATGCATCATAGTCAGCATACCGTGTTCAGCAGCAACCCGCAGCAATTGAAAGATTTCTCCATCCTGCAGCCGCAGCCTGTTATTGTAGGCTGTAAACACTTTTAAAGTAGTAATACCTTCCTGGATCAGTTCCGGGATTTGGGCTGCGACCCGGTCGTTAAAGGTGGTGATATTGAAATGAAAACTGTAGTCAATGGCTGCTTTAGGATCCGCTTTAGCACGTAAGGCTTCAACATTCCTCGATAAATCGGGGTCTTTATCCTCAATAAAATCCATTACAGTAGTGGTTCCGCCAAATGCGGCAGCTTTATGACCTGTGTAATGATCATCGGATGAGACCGTATCAAACATCGCCAGATCAAGGTGGACATGAGGATCGATTCCTCCTGGCATGATGTATTTTCCAATTGCGTCGACAATTCTTGCCCCCTCTGCCGCCAGGTCCTGCCCAACCAGAGCAATTTTTCCCTCCTGAATCAGTAAATCGGCCTGATATGTCTCAGTTGCAGAGATAAGTGTTCCATTTTTAATGAGAATTGTGCCCATTGCATTTCCTCAATTACCCTTCCCTGGTCCAATAAAGAATTCTATTCAGATCCGGAAAAAATTATACCGCAGACCTCTATCTCTCATCCAGCTGCTGATATCCTTCTACGAGTACCCGCCATTAACTGAAATCCAGATCAGGTTGGTCTTCTCTGGAATGATAGCCATAGAAAAAATTTCAGGAGGAAGGCGGGGAGGAGCCTGAAGGTCCCGGGATGCCAAGCAGCGCAGAGAGCACTTCCACTGAGAGCTCATCGAGGTTATCCAACTCCGCCTGGTAAGCAGGGATATGACTTCCACGATCCCTTAATGCCTTCCATAATCTTCTTCTTTCTCCTGGACGGACAGTCAGATCGGTTAATTTTCCTGCCCGCTGGAGGTACTCACCAGTTGTATACAAAAAAGTAAAACGTTTCCACTCCCCTGCCGGTATCGGGCGCGTCAGCACCTGAACTGGACCCAGCTGTACTTTAAAATATTCTTCGTCAGCCCGGGGATGATCCGCTTCTTCCCTGAGCAGATCAATCCTGGTTGTCAGCTCATGCCCCAGGACCGGCGCAAGAAATTCAATCCTCCATTTCCGATCAATAAAGGATGCCGGCTGGTAAAAGGCCAGGAAATCTACATTTAATATTCTGGGCGCTGTTCTGATTGGAATACGATACCAACCGAGTACCCGGGCAACTTGCAGATCCTCCGGTGTGGGAATAATAGCTACCAAGATTAACGCAGCTGGAGACAAATACGACATATTCATAATTTCACCCCTTATGTATTTGCTATCTCAATAAATCGAATGTAAAAACCAGGAAAAAACCAGTTTTCCCCCTTCATGGACAATTATACCGCTAATATTCGACGATCCGGGATCCTTCGAGAATCCCGGATCGTGAACCACTTTTTAGATCAAACCAACTTTATCATTGAAGTCATTTATGAGCTCATCGATTTCAGGAATTTGCTCCTGGAAATTGGTCCAGTAATCCTTGTCATACCACTGTGATTGAATCTCCTCGTAGGTTTTACCCTGCTGTTCAATCCAGGTAAAGTACTTCAAGTTATGAACGCGACGTTGATCCTCATAAGTCAGCTCCTGCAGGTTATTGGGAGAAATCCCTTCCAGGTACCGGGCACTGGTGCGGGCAGCATCCATTTCTGTGTATTCCCCAACTTCCTCATGCATCTCTTTGAGGCGGCTTTCATACAGTTCCATGGAATCTGTCCAGACAGTCAGGATGACATCATTGGCATCCATTTCATAATATTTAGCCATTTTAATTGACATCAAGGTATTAGCTATGCTGGAAAAGCCCAGCAGATCCAGTTTTCCAACCAGGTCTTCCGAAATGCCATGTTCAACCAGGTATTTCTTGCCTGCGGGTTCATTAAACAAGCGAGCAAGATTAACAACCGCATTATCATCAATGGCCATTATCATATCGGTGTTCTTCATGTTATGAATCCAGGGAACATGTTTGTCCCCAATACCCTCGATGCGGTGAGCGCCAAAGCCATTTTCCAACAGCGTTGGGCATTGGAGAGCTTCTCCCGCAACAACTTTGCTGGAAGGGTAGAGCTGTTTCATGTAATCGCCGCAACCGAGTGTTCCCGCGGAACCTGTGGTCAGGGTCAAACCCTGGTATTCATCATTGGGCCCCATAACTTCCTGCAGAACCTCTTCCATCGCATGACCAGTGATCTCGTAATGCCAGAGATAGTTTCCAAACTCATCAAATTGATTAAAGACAAAAATATTATCCCGTTCCCCCCGGAGTTCCCAAACTTTATCATAGATCTCTTTCACATTGCTCTCAGATCCTGGTGTTGCAATTACTTCCCCGGCTACATTGGCCAGCCAGTCAAATCGTTCCCGGCTCATACCCTCAGGAAGGATTGCGATTGATTCGCAGGATAACAAAGATGCATCATAAGCCCCGCCACGGCAGTAGTTGCCGGTGGACGGCCATACTGCCTGGTGATACGTGGGGTCAAACTGTCCGGTTACCAGAGGAGGGACCAGACAACCGAAAGTTGCTCCAACTTTGTGTGCTCCCGTGGGAAACCATTTGCCAACCAGGGCAATAATCCTGGCATCCACACCTGTTAGGCTGGAAGGCAACTCAACGTAATTCACACCGCCATATCCACCGCCATCCACGACCGGTTCGTTTTTCCAGGTGATGCGGAACAGGTTCCGGGCAGTGATATCCCAGAGTCCGATTTTCTTGAGTTCTTCCTTAACGCTGTCAGGAATCAAATCGGGGGTTTTCATCTGGGCAAAGGTGGGAATGATGATATTTCGTTCCTTTGCCCTCTCTACAGTCCGTTCTAATTGCTTTTTGTCCATTCTGAGGTCAATCATTTTTTCTTTCCTTTCCAATCTAATAAATATTAATTTACTTACAACGAATCTAACTTCGATTATTGATCTATCTTCTTAACCCTCCACCTCCATATTCTCCCGAGTTATATATAAAGGACGGCCTTTGGCTTCATCGTAAAGCCTACCAATATACTCACCAAGCAATCCTATAGAAATCAGTTGCACACCGCCCAGGAATAAAACTGCGATTAATGTGGTCGCCTGGCCGAAGAAAGCTTGAGACCCTGCCAAGCAGAGTACTAATACAACCAGGATGGAGATGATGCTGATCCCTGTTGAAATAAAACCCAGATACATTGCCAGCTGAAGGGGAAAATAGGAGAAGCCCGTGATGGCATCGCTGGCAAAACGGATCATTTTTTTCAAAGGATATTTGGTCTCCCCTGCAAATCGCTCTGCCCGCTCGTACTCCACTCCAGTTTGCTTAAATCCTACCCAAACCGACATCCCCCGCAGGAAACGGTGTTTTTCCCGCATCCCGTTTAAAACCTGGACAACTTTTCTATCCAGCAACCGGAAATCTCCTGTATCCATGGGTATATTCACATCCGTTATCCGCTGGATAAGCCGGTAAAATGCGGATGCAGTGAAAAGCTTAAACCAGGTTTCGCCCACTCTCTTAGATCTGACAGCGTATACAACTTCAAAGCCTTCCTTCCATTTCTGGATTAAATCGAGAATTACTTCTGGCGGATCCTGCAAATCAGCATCGATAATAATCACCGCATCTCCCTTGCTGTAATCCAGGCCGGCTGTAACAGCTATCTGATGCCCGAAATTCCTGGCAAAGATAACCGGTTTGACCTTATCATCCTGCGCTTTCAACTCAAGGATTGCTTCGGTAGATCCGTCAGATGAGCCGTCATCCACCATCACAAATTCCCACGGCTCACCGGTTTGTGCCATCACCTCAGAAATCCTGGTGTAAAGCAACTGGATATTGTCGATCTCGTTATAGATCGGTGCAATGATCGTATAGGTTGGTTTGTTTTTCATTATCTACCTGCCCTTTCATAAGATGTGATCAATCCCATTTATCAGCTTCGAATAAGCTTTTTCACTTCCCCCAGCACCGGTGAAATAACTGGTGCTTCCCCGGCAGCCTGCATAGCTGCTTTTACATCCTTGAGACCGCTTCCAGTATTCAGCACCAAAATCGGATCATCCTCTCCAACAAGACCATCCTGAAGAGCTTGTTTCAGACCCGCCAATGAGGTCGCTCCAGCAGGTTCAGCGAAAATACCTACTTTACCCAAATCGGCGATTGCTGTCAAGATTGCCTGATCCTCCACCACAATATAAGCCCCATCGGTTTGGGTGGCGGCTCGCAATGCTCTTAACCCATCACTGGGCAAATTTACAGAAATGCTGTCGGCCAGGGTATCAGCTGATACTGCGATTATTTCTTCTTTGCCAGATTTATAGGCATTATAAATCGCCGCTGAACCTGTCGATTGGCAGCCAAAAATCCGGGGCATCTGTTTGATCTGTCCGATTTTATAAAGATCTTTAAATCCCTTATGTATCCCGGATATGATGTTTCCATCACCTACAGAAACGAAAACACACAATGGCCTATCCAGCTGGTTTGAAAGCAATACCTGTTCCCAGATCTCGTAGGCTGCTGTTTTTTTACCTTCCGCGGTAAATGGGTTATAACCGGTATTTCTGTTATACCAACCAAACTCCTCGGTAGCCTCCAGAGATAGCTTGTAGGCAGCATCATAGTTGTCATTCACCAGGATTACCTGGGCCCCATAAATCAACAGTTGGGCTATCTTTGCCGGGGGTGCTGTTTCGGGCGCAAAAATTACTGAATCCTGTTCCACTGCCGCAGCCATGCCGGCCAGTGCTGCCCCGGCATTACCCGTGGAAGCGGTCACTATTACTTCTGCTCCAATTTCCTTCGCTCGTGCCACCAGTATGGCACTGGCCCTGTCTTTAAATGACGCTGTGGGATTGCTGCTTTCATCTTTGATCCAGAGCTGATTAACTCCAAGTTCTTTCTTTAACTGCGGCGGTGAAAAGGTCGGGGTCCATCCCGCTGAGCGGATGGTTGTGCCTTCCCCAATCAAATCAGATACCGGCAGCAGTGGAAAATAACGCCATAGAGAAGATTCGTTTTTATTGATCAGCTCTGCAGTTGTTTTATTCTTTAATTCTTGATAATCAAGGATTACATCCAAGTTCCCATTATCCTCCGGACAGGTATATGTCACCTCTCCCGGTTCATACTCTTTCCCGCAAATTGAACATTGATAACCGATAAATTTTGCCATTCAAATACACTCCTTAATTTAATCCGCGAATCCCAGAATTCTTTCCGGCGTAATTGGCAATTTGGTTACCCTCACCCCTACCGCATCATAAACAGCGTTCGCTATGGCTGGAGCAGTAGGCACCAGGGTAATTTCACCAATGCCTTTGGCGCCGTATGGCCCGCTGGCTTCCGGCACTTCCAGGATAATATTCTCATAATGATGCGGCAAATCCTTTGCAGTGGGAAGCAAATATTCCGTGAAACTATCTACCCAGCGATCACCTTTCTGAAGCATTGTCTCATAGAGAGCATATCCCAAGCCGGTGGTAACACCACCTTCTATCTGCCCCTCAACTCCGGCCTGGCTGATCACTTTGCCTACATCATGGATGGCAGCAAAATGGGTGACATCAACTGTACCCAGTTCCGGATCAATCTCAACCCGGGCGACCTGTGCCCCAAAACAAAATAAAACATGGGGCATACCAATGGGCAAGTGCTGTGGCGTAGTATCCTCAGGATAAGGAAAACTAAATGTACTTTCACTGCAGAGGACAATAGATTCTTCCGCCAGGCGGCTGACAAACTCAACTGCTGGAACTTTAGATCCATCCGGTTTTATTACCTGACCGTTTTTATATAATAAATTTTTAACGGGTACGTCCAATATCCTGCTTGAGTGGATCAGCAGCTGTTGGATCAACTTTTCTGAAGCATCAATCAAAGCATTTCCTGCCATATAAGTCATGCGGGAGGCGCAGGTAACATTTCCGTTCGGCGAATCTAAAGTATCTAATTCAAGAGTCACCACTTGATCAAACGGGATGCCCAACGATTCTGCTGTGATTTGTTCCGCGGCTGTAGCCAGTCCCTGCCCTAAATCAGGAGATCCGAGATGGATCAGTATCCTGCCGTCTGGCGCCCACTCCAATCTGTGAGTGGAATCATCCGGCACGTTCGCTCCTAATCCCATCGACTGAGATGCCAGGGCAAAACCCACTCCAGCTTTTTTACCCGGAGAAGGTTTTATCGCCTGGAAACGCTGGATAATCTCACGGACATTTTTCAGGCAAATCGGGAGAGAGTTAGCTGTCTCATTAATAATCACTCCGGTAAAAATTTTATCTCCGGGATGGAGGATGTTTTTCTCCCGCAATCTAATCGGATCCATCTCAAGTTCTTCCGCCATCAAATCCACCATGCTTTCAACAGCAAAATGGGATTGAGGACTGCCAAAACCCCTCATCGCGCCTGAAATTGGGGAATTGGTATACACCACATAGGTATCAACCTGCACATTCGGAATTTTGTAAGATCCGGTCAATGTTTCTGTAAAGATCATACCTACAGCAGGACCATAAGAAGAATACGCACCGGTATCAAGGTAAGCTTCTACCTTCAACGAGGTAAAGGATCCATCCTTTTTTGCCCCGAGTTTATATTTGATTTGAGCCGGGTGCCGTTTGGGATGAGCCAGAAAAGATTCCCGGCGGTTATTCACCAGCTTTACAGCGCCTTTGACCGCCTGGGCGCCCAATGCCGCCAAAATGGATAAACTGGAATCTTCTTTTCCGCCAAAAGCCCCGCCGATCACTGAGCTTTTTACCCTGACACTGCTCACAGGC
>Ga0255415_1004_pt1 | contig 16592 bp, 16 predicted proteins | sample ANMaggSSYBR01G13_FD_182663 | JGI IMG/M metagenome (GOLD analysis project Ga0255415, IMG submission 182663) | Sediment cell enrichment communities from methane seep in Santa Monica Basin, California, United Staets - ANME aggregate JGI... | ecosystem: Environmental > Aquatic > Marine > Cold seeps >...
CTCTGTTTACTTCAGAGGTCCACCATTCTTTATCGTATACGTGCTGCTGTTTCATCATGACATTTCCATCGTACTTTTTCTTAAGTGCGCCTTTCTCTCTACGGGACCCAATAAGCTGTAAAGCCATGACTCGAGCTTCAGCAAGAAAGGGGAACTTCTTCTCCCATCGCCAGAAAGTTTTGGGGTTAATATTACGGTCAACGAGGAAGTCAATTAGCTTGAGCGCATCTTCATCATTCTTTGCCCAATCTATTAGATCGGCTGCGAGTCTTTGCATGAAAACTTCTGACATTGGTTTCTCGCGAAGCAGGAATAGGTCGGCATAACGGTCAATGGTTTTGATTGACGACTCTCTTTTGGGCGTGATAGGCTTAGTAGTTTTTTTAGACATTATCAGACACTCCATATTTAATAATTAATTTTGTTTGGGGTTTTTCTGAATAGATTTTCGTTGCGTTAATTTTATAGATCTGTGAGTCATCTTTGTATAGTACCCCATTGCACACATCGAGATAGAATTTAATAAGATTATCGATGTCGGGTTTTTTGCAGTGTGGCTTGCCATCTAAAGCGAGTTGTTTTTTCTTAGATAGAGATTTGGGAATTCTCATAAAAAAGGTCAGTTCGATGGTTACAATTTCTTTTAGCGGGAATGCTTTTATTTGCTCACGTATAATCCAGTATATATCTTCTTTGATGTCTGACTGAGGATCGTAAGTTCGCCCCTTAGATACTCTGTGTCTTTTGAGCGGGATTGGTACGCCAGGAATGGTTATCAAGGTTTCATTCACAATGTTCACTTTCTTTCGCGATTGCCATCTTTTTATCGAAAGCGGCTAGCCATGCGTCTTTAATGGCGGGATAGATGGCCCATGTTTTCTGAAGAGACTCGTTATTAATAACGTTATTGTATTCTTCTTTAAGTTCTTGAATAGACTGTGGTCGTTCTTTTTCTGGGGACTGATAACGTTTATACGAAGGTCGTTGGTTGTAGGTTATTTTCTTCGCACTGAGTTTCTTTGAGTTTAGTGGGTCAGAGTCTGTTAGAAACTTGTGCTTACGATTCAACATTGAGAATGTTTCGTAAGCAATAGCTTCCCCCCTTTTTAGGGAACTCGACTCGCATAGACTGAAGAAATGCTTAAAAGGATCGGAGATGGGGCTTTTCCTTAGTATAGCTTCTCTAATATTCCATCTAGCGCTCTGTATTGCTTCTGGGCTGAATATTGTAAGTTTACATTTTCCATAAAGTGAAAGATCGATCTCAGTGATATTGTTGATTGCGTTATGCAATTTCTTGAATTTGGCTTCCATGTACTTTCTCCTGGCTACTTTTACAAGGGAATTACTACCACCTGATTCGCTCAGACAGACTGGTAGTGTGTACTGTAGTTCTAATATTGCACTTTTGAAGGAATCTACCAAATATTTGGTTGGATATGCCTCGCGCACATAGCTTCTACTTCTATTTTTAATATTAACTAACAAAGAAAGAGAAGAAGAAGAGCTCAGAGACTTAGTTGTGTCGGAGTAGGCCATACTAAGCATCAGTACGAGTGATGGCAGGAATTTCTTAAGAGTAGAGCGATAGTTTTTCATAAAGAATATATTGCTGAGTACGTATACGCATGACGTGAAATGCCGGTAGTTGGATTTAATGAAGTTGAGTCCAGCAAGGAGTCGAAGTTTCTCGCTAACAGTGTCTCGTGACAGTTCGAGCTTGGCGGCAATTGTTGACTGAGAATAAGCAACACATGAGAATTCGGGGTTGGTTTCAGCCTTAAAGATGAGATCGAGTATGCGAATGGTATTACTATCAAGGCCTTGTAGTATTTGTGGAAGAAGTCGATGTACGGATTTGTGAACATAAGGCCGCTTCAATGACACGCGGCATTTCTTTCTGGACCTATTATAGAGTTTAGCCCTAGCAATAAGGGTTTTCTTCTCTTTCTCTTGACTTTTCGGGGATGTTTGGTAACTTTGTTTCATGATAACTTTCAGGTTTTGAAATGTTCATGATAAACTTTCGAGTTTTAAAATGTTTCGAGAGTTTTGAGCTTGATGTTTTAAGCCTTAAGGTATGTCACATGATAAACTCTAGTGTATTTCATCTCTGGTGAGATCTCTAGAGTTTTTTTTATTTATCTCAAGTGACTTCCATAGATATTCACAGACATCTGCTGGTATTTCTGCTGAACAGTGTTATATTTAAGCGTGTAGAAAGCGGTATAATTTAACAAAAAAGGGTTTCCGGTATGCCACTTGTTTTGAGCAAGGAACAGCTTTTTGAGGAGCTAAAAGAAATAATAAAATGTATGAATAATGACAACTTCCGAAGAGATCCTAATGTAGCTGAGGGCAGAGGTCGCCCAAAAAGACAAGGTGATGTAGCCGTCCAAAAATTACTTAAGAAGTTTAAGAAGACAACGTTGTATGAGCTGAATAACCATCAAATGCAATCTGCTATCGATATTTTACATGCTGTCCCAATCAGAGGAATGTTATGAGCGAACAAAAACAAGCCACCAAAACAGAAGAACAAATAAACGACCTGATTGAACTTCAAAAGTTCGCTCGTCAAATAGCTAAGAAAGATTTCTTCACCTCGTTAATGTCTACAAAAATAAACGACCTCGTTAAAGCTATCGCTGAGTTCAAAAAAGAAGTTCCCGAATTGAAAACAGATAAGGCCGCTGGCGGACGATACAAGTATCAGAGTCTACCCGCACTGATTAATGCAATAACTCCCGCATTAGCCAAGCACGGGTGCACTGTGATGCAACCAGTACACACTTTAGGCGACGTAACATACATCATTACCATGGTGCTTCACTCAAGTGGACAATACATTAGATCCGTTACGGCTCTTCCCGACAAATACCTCATGGCCGGCAAAACAGTCAACACCAGAGAAAACCTCCAAGCCATGGGCGGCGCCATAACATACACCCGTAGACACGCCCTCAAATCTATGCTCGGTATCGACGCAGACGAAGATACCGACGGTAACAACACTTATTCCCCTACTCCAAGATACCCCTCTCAGTAGCCCTATACAGAAATACAGATATCTGTTGACAAGCCTGTAATGCCATGATACAATAAACACAGTAGAAATCAGTGTTTTATGAGCAAATGGGCTCGCAAATGAATAGAGGTTGTCATGGCATTTACATTCACTATAACAGCCCGAGCGCTGTTGGATATACAAGAGAAGATTAAGTATCTTGAGGCCAAGGAGAAGGAGATATCTAGAAAGCTGAAAGAGATATGTAACAACGTAACAGCAAGTGAAGGAGGATACACGTATAAGCAGTTCGAACGAAAGGGAGCCGTAATGTATGCAAAGATTCCTGAACTGAAATTAGTTGATCTTGAACAATATCGAAATGAACCTGTAATAGCATGGCGCCTGTCTTACGCAAAACAATTCGAGGAACTATAAGTGGAAAGAAAACTTCAGAGAGTGACGATCGATCTTCCAGTCGAGCTTCATGAAAAGATGAAGCTTCTAGCGGTAGCATCAAAAAAGAGCATGAAAGATGTTCTGATAGACGCAATCTCAATACTTGTAGATACAAAATCATCTAAAACAGAGATCAAAAACCTTAGACACCAACTTCATCGATTGAAATACGATATGCATAAAGGAGAATAATGGAACAAACTGACTTCAAATCACAGCTTAAAGACCTCGAAGCGCTTGAAGAATTCATTTCTAAGCGCGTTGACGAACAAAAGAAGGTAACCGCACTTGATCCATACGAATCGTCCAGCACAGGTGAAATATGCTCTGCTCTCGCTAAAGCTCAAGGCTCATTCCCACCTATCAATACCAACCGAGCTAATAACTTTCTCTTCAACCAGTACTCCGACCTTGATGTCATCATGCAGTCAGTCAGACAAGCTCTAGCCGAAAACGGACTCTCTATAACTCAACAAACTAAGCTAGACGACGATAAAACAGTCCTCGTAACTCGACTCAGACACGAATCATCTCAGTGGATCGAAACGCGATCACGAATAATACCCTCAAAAAACGATATACAAACTTTCGCTTCCGCACTTAAAGCCATGAAACGTCATTCCATTATGGCACTCCTCAATATCACTATCGTAGATGACCTCGACGACGACGATGGCGAACACGACATGAAAGAGGTAAGACTGGAGCGAACCAAGGGGACAGGTATCAACACGCGATACAGCGCAAAAAAAGAATCATTCCACCCCGTATCTCAACATGAATCTAACGAACTTCAATACATGCTCGCTAATTACCCCGATATCGCCGAACAAATACTCGAAACACTCAAAGTGCAAACAATCGCCGATATCCCTAAATCCAAGTTCGGAGCCGTTAAAGAACAAGCACAGAAAATAATCAATACCCGGGAAGGCAAAACCAGATGAAAATGATACAGGCAATCATAGTACTTATCATAGGCGTGTCAATCGGTTCAATCGGATCTTACCGCTACTTAAAAAGCTATTCACTCCATAGATTCATAGACCAACAAGTAGAACTCAAGTTAGAAGTGTTTAAATACGAACTGATTAAAAACTATGACATGGCAAAGTGGGAACACGCTGACCAGCTGTTCGTAAACGGAAAAACCCTAGAATGGAGTGACCTAGATGATAAAACTAATGACGATAATTCTGATCTTCTTGTCGACCATACAACTACTCCCAATGGAGAAAAAACCAGCAGAAGAACTAAGAGAAATGATACCTCTAAGAAAATCTAAAGCCTCTTTCGACTTGGCGTGGTTAGAAAAAGTATCTAGGGAAAAAATAGAAAAAGAAAAACGCGAGGAAGAAGAAAGAAAGCTAAAAGAGATGTATATCAAACTAAAAAAGAAGAAATGTTCCATTCTCTAAAATAACCGGGACCCCAGAACAGTAGCAAACCGGGGTCCCGAAAAAAGGAGATATGAGAACGTCGTGTTGAAATTTAAACAGTATTCATAAACACATTTAGCTGTCTAGTTCCAATAACTACTTTGCCACCTCCAAGCGAAGCCATAAGCTGGGGATAAATCGAACTGGAAGTGGTTATCCACTTGCCCTCGAGAGACCAATCAAAACCATTGTAAGAAATCATTGTTGAACTGCCCCAGCCACTCTCCGCTATAAATACACCTGAAACAGAATCCCAAATAACACACATGACGTTCTCGTTAAACGCAAAAGGACTTGGCATTTGAGTCCACGTTATTCCATCCGGAGATGTAGCCATCGTGCCCTCCTCACCTCCAGCAACAAACAACCCAAGAGTCGGCGAATAATCAACGCAATTTACATCAGTTGTTCCAAAACTAGATGTTCTTTGCGTCCACCCTGTATCAGGATTTGTCGCTGTTGCTATATAGCCGCCATCTCCAACAACAACCCATAAAGTCAATGCTGTACTATAACACGAACTCCTTACTGGGGCAGTAACTGAAAGCTCACTCCAAGCACCTACAGTCGGATCGGTAGTCCATGTCATTTTACCAGCACTTATACTAGAAGGTGTTCCTATACGAAGCCAATATCCCGCAGCATAATTCGTATTATAAGCCCTATTAAGCATAGAAGATGGACCACTAAAATTCCTCTCAGTCCACGTGCCAGTCGGATCAGTCGCATAATATGTATAAACTCCAGCACAAGCAAGGCACTCCCCAGAAGCATTACAATGAACAGACAGTCCAAACCCACTCAAAACCCGGCGTAATGTCCATGTGATCAAATCTGTAGACGTTGCTATGTTAGCACCACCAAGACAAACCCACGTTCCGGTATTAGAATCATAACTTATATCTTCAAACGTATCACCACTTGCAACAAATGCATCAACACTTCCCTTAACAAATATATACGGACTTCCTAGACCAGCATAAGACTCCAAATTCAAAGTATTTGGGCCTTCAGTAATCTGTATTGTATGCTGAGCCGACGTAACATTAGCCCAAATTGGATCCAAACCCGTTCCAGCAATAATTAGCTGACCGTCTGTTCCATTAATACTATCAACAACCCCACCCGCATTAGCAACCAAAACACCCGTTGTCAGACCCGATATAGTCAACGAATTAACCACCAACGGATCATCTAATGTAATTGTTACGGTGTCAGTTGCAGCCGATGTCGTAATATTAGTTCCGCCTGCAATCATAATCGCACCAGCAACTGGAGTAGCAGATCCAGTATCAGCATCAAGCTGTGTCAAGCCAGCAACACCAGTCGCTTCAAGGTTGAGCGTATTAGCACCTTCCGCTATCGATACAGTACCACCCGTAGACGTTATGTTTGTCCAGCCAGCAAAGCCACCCGTTGCTCCAACAAGTATCTGACCATCTGTTCCACCTGAAACGGAAACTGTTGATGTCGCAGCAACTGTTGTTACATCTATTCCAACTCCTGCCGCAACAGTTAAACCCGCAAGTGGAGTCCAAGTTGCAACATTAGCAACGAGACTTGTAAGCATGAAGATTTCATCAGTGTCTATGCGAACCCAAATCGTTCCAATCGTTACATTAGAGTTATCTGTTGGAAGCGGTGCGCGTTTATCGTGCATCATCTGTGGTGGCGTTATTGGATTAACGCCCATATATGCTAGAGGATGTAAACCAGCTCTTCTTTTTGCCATTTATATCTCCTTAAATTTATTCCCCCGTCGCTAATTCACCTGTATTTCCACATGTTACCCAATAGTTATCTATTCCATAATAAAGACCAGTTCCCGATGCCAATATATCTGTGAAAATAGTCCACGTTCCGGTTGGATCTGTTGCGTATGCCATGTTTCCACCAACATCTGTTGAAGCTATCCATATTCCGTTACCATAAAATACCTGCGTTATTCTTCCGCTACCAACACCCGAAAGAGGATTAGTCCTTAATGTCCACGTACTAGTTGGATCTGTCGCCGTTCCTATTTCACCAGAATGACCAACCGCTACCCATATGCCATCCGCATAATGAACATCACGTACTAAGTCGCTAAACGGATTTGATCGTTGCGTCCATGTACCTGTTGGATCTGTCGCTGTTGCTATCTTACTATCAGCAGTCGCTACCCAATATGTAGATCCATCGTACCAAGAAGCATAAATCGTATCTGTTCCAAAAGATGATGTTCTCTGAGTCCACGTTCCGGTTGGATCTGTCGCCGTTGCCAATTTACCAGTAGCAGCCACTGCTACCCAATATCCATCGCTGCCATAATGGCACTTCGATATATTAGTTGTACTAAATGAACTTGTTCGCTGCGTCCATGTTCCTGTTGGATCTGTCGCTGTAGCCAATTTTCCAGTCCGACCAACAGCTACCCAATACGTACCATCATGGTAAACGTCAGCTATATTAGTCGTGCTAAACGAACTTGTTCTCTGCGTCCACGTTCCTGTTGGATCTGAAGCAGAAGCCAATTTGCCTGAATAGCCAACTGCTACCCAGTACCCATCCGAACCATCTGCAACAGCTGTAAGATTAGTAGTACCAAACGAACTCGTACGTGAAGTCCAAGTTGGAGGGGATGCCGGCGTAACGGAACTTTTATAAAGATTACCCGTTAGACACACCGCTATAAAATAAGTATTTCCATAACACATTCCCTCACAATTAGTTGAAAATGGAGTTGGAGTTGTTGCTGTGTAGGTGCCTGATGCAACTTGCGAATACCAAGGAATCGCTCCTCCGCTAATAATAAAATATCCGCTTCCATATGCCAGAGCCCTAATGCTAGCAGGAAGGCTTCCGCTTATGTTCGCCCAGGTAATGGCATCTGCGCTAGTGCTTCCTTCAGAACTACCGCAAATAATCCATGTTGAATCAAAATATCTAACGTCTGTTGATGTTGAACTAATATTAGAAGTCCTAGTAGTCCATGTGCTTGTTGGGTCTGGTGCTGTCTTCACAGATCCACTGCCTCCCAACAGCGTCCATAAACTATTTCCGTAACAAAGTAAATAAAGAAGAGTTTGTGAAAAAGCGAATGGAGTTGCTTAAGGAGCCTGAAGAAGAGTTGTCAGAGCTTTCAGAAGATCTTAATCTGTTTAAGCTCAGGCATGAAGTTGAAAATCTTCTCACTAAGCAGATAAAGAAGGCTTGGCGGTTGTATAAAAGAATCTATAGCGGATCGCCTACGGAGAAAGATCTTGATAATTTTCTTGAGCTTGCTGATGACATTGTTCGGTACGAGGAGTTTATCTCTGCTGATCAGATAAGGGTATGGACTGTATCGCGTGATCTAGTAGATGCGTACAGGACTGCGTTTAATGGTACTCAGGATGAGTTTGATCAGAGGTCCATAGAAGAGGTGGATGCGGATGTACCAATCAGTTGAGACAAAGATACACCTTAATAAGTTCAAGCCTAGAGATTACCAGAGGCCTATTTTTAAAGCGTTCTTTGAGGATAAATTCAGGCGCATAGTGATATGCATGTGTAGACGTGCGGGAAAAGACCTATGTACCTGGAATATCATCATACGAGAAGCCATTACTCGTCCTGGGGTATATTATGTTATTTATCCCACATACGCCCAAGGCAAGAAGATCTTGTGGTCATCAGTGACCATTCAGGGCGAGCGGTTTCTCGATTACATACCAAGACAGGTTATAGATTCAACGAATAGTCAGGAGATGAAGGTTGTACTAACCAACGGGTCGATTATCCAGATTATCGGGTCGGATAATCCGGATCGAATCGTTGGAACGAATCCACGAGGAGTAGTCTTTTCTGAATATGCCTTGCAAAACCCTCGCATTTATGCCCTTATGGCACCAATCCTTGCAGCCAATAAGGGTTGGGCAATATTTCAATCTACTCCTCGTGGTCGAAACCATTTCTGGGATATTTATAATCTTGCGGTTAATTCAGATGAATGGTGGTCTTGTAAGTTGGGTCTGGATGAAACAAAGCATATTGATCCGCTTGAGATAGACAGGGAAATTGAAGAGGGCTTGATGAGTCCTGACTTGGTTCAGCAAGAATATTTTTGTAGTTTCAATGCGGGAGTTGAAGGGTCTTACTATTGCAAATACGTAGATAGAATGAGGTTGAATAACCAGATTGGCGTTGTTCCATGGGAGTCGGGATTCAAGGTTCATACTGCTTGGGATATAGGGGTACGCGATTCGACGTCGATTATTTTCTTTCAGGTTATTGGTCAGACGGTTCGAATAATAGATTATTACGAGAAAAACAAGGAAGGACTTGAGCATTATGTGAATCATGTACTATCAAAAGAGTACACGTATAGCAAGCATATTGCGCCTCATGACATTGCGGTTAAAGAGTTCGGGTCTGGTGTAACTCGCATAGAAAAGGCTAAGCAGCTGGGCATAAACTTTATTGTTGCATCAAAGATTTCAATTATGGATGGAATTGAAACGGTCAGGTCATCTTTAAGTAAAATATGGATTGATGAGCAGAGATGTGCAAAGCTGATAAGAGCATTGGAGAACTATCGGCAGGAATATGATTCGAAAAGGCAGGTGTATAAGGATGTACCGCTTCACGATAAGTACTCTCACGCTGCAGACTGTATGCGCTACCTTTGCGTTTCACTTCCTAAAACACGAGATAGTTTATCGGCTAATGACTTGGAGAAGATGCGTTCCGAGGCTCTATACGGAGGAGAGTCTTCAATGCCAGCATTTTTTCGTGATGGTGGTCGAAAGTTCTAGGAGGCTTTATGAAAAATCATCGGGGATCTATCCTTCTCGTGTGTGTTCTTTCCAGTTCCGTTTTTTTTGGTGGGTGCATTAAGAAAGCAGGGTTAGTGAAATCAGCTATAGTCGCTGGAGCTGGTATCGTTACTGCTGTGTTGGGAGATCAGATTAGTGCTTCCAAGAGGGTTGGTATTCCAAACAGAAGAAGAAAGAGGAACAAGCGCAATAAGAATATTTTTATAAAATCACCTGAATCTATTAATATCTCCACATCGTCAGATGATAGTTCTAGCGAGCGGAGCCAAAGTTAAGGAAATGTCGCATGAGAAAGTTTTCATTTGCACTTATTTTTGTTTTAGCAGCACTGGTTTCTTTATCAACAGGATGCTCTAAAAGTGAAACTGCACTTGTTGGTGCAGCTGCACTCTCAGGAGTTGTCGGTGGAGGTGTCGTTTTGAAGGGACACCTTAAGAGAAACAAGATTAGAAAGCAGGACTTGTTTAATTATAGATATAAAGCACTGGAAACTAGCGACGGCTGACTTTGTGTACACAGACTGCCTGTGTCGTGTATGATTGAAATATGCAGTGGGTAAATTCTTGTAACCGAAACTTAAAAGTAAGGGTGCGAAATGCTCTTTCCTGAATTAGGACCAGAATTTTATGAGGAACACGACAACTCGCTTCTTGCAAGAATGTCTACTTTCTATAAGGACAGCATAACAATCAATCAATCATTTTGGGAAGAAGCCGATATCGATACAAGGTTTGAATCTGGTGATCAAACTTTGTGGTCTGATATGTACGGCTCGATGCCAAATAGTCGACGCAGGCAGTTTAACTTCAATAGGATACGACGCGTTGTTAACATGATCTCTGGTTGGCAGCGTCGCAACAGAAAATCAACGATTGTGACACCGGTCGAAAATGGTGATTCAGAGACGTCAGATCAATTTACAAAAATACTTATGTGGATCAGCCAGAGGGAGGGTGTTTTAAATACCATCTCAGAGTCGTTTCATGGCGCTTTAGTGACAGGCCTCAATCTGATGCAAATCTGGGTAGATTATCGATCAGATCCAGTTTCAGGCTCAATCAAAGTAGATAACTGTGCGTATAACAGCTTCTTGATAGATCCCTATTTTAGGAAGAAAGATCTATCAGATTGCAATGCTATATGGAAGCGATCATATTTGACGCGCAAGGAATGCATATCTCTTTTGCCTGACCATGTTGATGCGATCATGTCTCTTCCGGCTAAGGACGATCGTGATGGCAAATTTAACTATATGCCTGAGAGTTATAATGCTGGGCCGAAGAATCTTTTAGCTTATGATGAGTTCTATTACAAAGATTATCGTAAGCAGAAGATGCTGATTGATTCTGTTAGTGGAGAAACAATGGAGTGGCGCCAGACTGATGAAGAGCGTCTAAAAGAATTTTTAAGATTTTATCCTCAGGTTACCGTTGTTGATAGTGAAGTTTCAACTGTTAAGGTTGCTGTTGTTGTTCAAGGTAAAGTAATTTACGAGGGTTGTTGTTGGAGATGGCGGCTATATAGCAACAGCGACAAATCCTGATACAGGGTGGACGCAAAGAACATCTAGTTTTGGAACAACTGATGTAAATTGCGTTGATTATTCGCCGACTCTTGGGTTGTTTGTTGCTGGAGGTGAGGAGGGCACGATGGCTACATCTCCGGATGGAATAACGTGGACTCAAATGCCAAGTCCTTTTGCGTTTAACGAGAACGTCATGTGTGTTATTTGGGATTCTGTTTCAGGTGTATTTATAGCGGAGAGTGGCTGGGGCAGTTCAACAATGATTTCTTACAATGGTTTTGATTGGTCTCTCGAGGGCAAGTGGATAACCACTTCCAGTTCGATTTATCCCCAGCTTATGGCTTCGCTTGGAGGTGGCAAAGTAGTTATTGGAACTAGACAGCTAAATGTGTTTATGAATACTGTTTAAATTTCAACACGACGTTCTCATATCTCCTTTTTTCGGGACCCCGGTTTGCTACTGTTCTGGGGTCCCGGTTATTTTAGAGAATGGAACATTTCTTCTTTTTTAGTTTGATATACATCTCTTTTAGCTTTCTTTCTTCTTCCTCGCGTTTTTCTTTTTCTATTTTTTCCCTAGATACTTTTTCTAACCACGCCAAGTCGAAAGAGGCTTTAGATTTTCTTAGAGGTATCATTTCTCTTAGTTCTTCTGCTGGTTTTTTCTCCATTGGGAGTAGTTGTATGGTCGACAAGAAGATCAGAATTATCGTCATTAGTTTTATCATCTAGGTCACTCCATTCTAGGGTTTTTCCGTTTACGAACAGCTGGTCAGCGTGTTCCCACTTTGCCATGTCATAGTTTTTAATCAGTTCGTATTTAAACACTTCTAACTTGAGTTCTACTTGTTGGTCTATGAATCTATGGAGTGAATAGCTTTTTAAGTAGCGGTAAGATCCGATTGAACCGATTGACACGCCTATGATAAGTACTATGATTGCCTGTATCATTTTCATCTGGTTTTGCCTTCCCGGGTATTGATTATTTTCTGTGCTTGTTCTTTAACGGCTCCGAACTTGGATTTAGGGATATCGGCGATTGTTTGCACTTTGAGTGTTTCGAGTATTTGTTCGGCGATATCGGGGTAATTAGCGAGCATGTATTGAAGTTCGTTAGATTCATGTTGAGATACGGGGTGGAATGATTCTTTTTTTGCGCTGTATCGCGTGTTGATACCTGTCCCCTTGGTTCGCTCCAGTCTTACCTCTTTCATGTCGTGTTCGCCATCGTCGTCGTCGAGGTCATCTACGATAGTGATATTGAGGAGTGCCATAATGGAATGACGTTTCATGGCTTTAAGTGCGGAAGCGAAAGTTTGTATATCGTTTTTTGAGGGTATTATTCGTGATCGCGTTTCGATCCACTGAGATGATTCGTGTCTGAGTCGAGTTACGAGGACTGTTTTATCGTCGTCTAGCTTAGTTTGTTGAGTTATAGAGAGTCCGTTTTCGGCTAGAGCTTGTCTGACTGACTGCATGATGACATCAAGGTCGGAGTACTGGTTGAAGAGAAAGTTATTAGCTCGGTTGGTATTGATAGGTGGGAATGAGCCTTGAGCTTTAGCGAGAGCAGAGCATATTTCACCTGTGCTGGACGATTCGTATGGATCAAGTGCGGTTACCTTCTTTTGTTCGTCAACGCGCTTAGAAATGAATTCTTCAAGCGCTTCGAGGTCTTTAAGCTGTGATTTGAAGTCAGTTTGTTCCATTATTCTCCTTTATGCATATCGTATTTCAATCGATGAAGTTGGTGTCTAAGGTTTTTGATCTCTGTTTTAGATGATTTTGTATCTACAAGTATTGAGATTGCGTCTATCAGAACATCTTTCATGCTCTTTTTTGATGCTACCGCTAGAAGCTTCATCTTTTCATGAAGCTCGACTGGAAGATCGATCGTCACTCTCTGAAGTTTTCTTTCCACTTATAGTTCCTCGAATTGTTTTGCGTAAGACAGGCGCCATGCTATTACAGGTTCATTTCGATATTGTTCAAGATCAACTAATTTCAGTTCAGGAATCTTTGCATACATTACGGCTCCCTTTCGTTCGAACTGCTTATACGTGTATCCTCCTTCACTTGCTGTTACGTTGTTACATATCTCTTTCAGCTTTCTAGATATCTCCTTCTCCTTGGCCTCAAGATACTTAATCTTCTCTTGTATATCCAACAGCGCTCGGGCTGTTATAGTGAATGTAAATGCCATGACAACCTCTATTCATTTGCGAGCCCATTTGCTCATAAAACACTGATTTCTACTGTGTTTATTGTATCATGGCATTACAGGCTTGTCAACAGATATCTGTATTTCTGTATAGGGCTACTGAGAGGGGTATCTTGGAGTAGGGGAATAAGTGTTGTTACCGTCGGTATCTTCGTCTGCGTCGATACCGAGCATAGATTTGAGGGCGTGTCTACGGGTGTATGTTATGGCGCCGCCCATGGCTTGGAGGTTTTCTCTGGTGTTGACTGTTTTGCCGGCCATGAGGTATTTGTCGGGAAGAGCCGTAACGGATCTAATGTATTGTCCACTTGAGTGAAGCACCATGGTAATGATGTATGTTACGTCGCCTAAAGTGTGTACTGGTTGCATCACAGTGCACCCGTGCTTGGCTAATGCGGGAGTTATTGCATTAATCAGTGCGGGTAGACTCTGATACTTGTATCGTCCGCCAGCGGCCTTATCTGTTTTCAATTCGGGAACTTCTTTTTTGAACTCAGCGATAGCTTTAACGAGGTCGTTTATTTTTGTAGACATTAACGAGGTGAAGAAATCTTTCTTAGCTATTTGACGAGCGAACTTTTGAAGTTCAATCAGGTCGTTTATTTGTTCTTCTGTTTTGGTGGCTTGTTTTTGTTCGCTCATAACATTCCTCTGATTGGGACAGCATGTAAAATATCGATAGCAGATTGCATTTGATGGTTATTCAGCTCATACAACGTTGTCTTCTTAAACTTCTTAAGTAATTTTTGGACGGCTACATCACCTTGTCTTTTTGGGCGACCTCTGCCCTCAGCTACATTAGGATCTCTTCGGAAGTTGTCATTATTCATACATTTTATTATTTCTTTTAGCTCCTCAAAAAGCTGTTCCTTGCTCAAAACAAGTGGCATACCGGAAACCCTTTTTTGTTAAATTATACCGCTTTCTACACGCTTAAATATAACACTGTTCAGCAGAAATACCAGCAGATGTCTGTGAATATCTATGGAAGTCACTTGAGATAAATAAAAAAAACTCTAGAGATCTCACCAGAGATGAAATACACTAGAGTTTATCATGTGACATACCTTAAGGCTTAAAACATCAAGCTCAAAACTCTCGAAACATTTTAAAACTCGAAAGTTTATCATGAACATTTCAAAACCTGAAAGTTATCATGAAACAAAGTTACCAAACATCCCCGAAAAGTCAAGAGAAAGAGAAGAAAACCCTTATTGCTAGGGCTAAACTCTATAATAGGTCCAGAAAGAAATGCCGCGTGTCATTGAAGCGGCCTTATGTTCACAAATCCGTACATCGACTTCTTCCACAAATACTACAAGGCCTTGATAGTAATACCATTCGCATACTCGATCTCATCTTTAAGGCTGAAACCAACCCCGAATTCTCATGTGTTGCTTATTCTCAGTCAACAATTGCCGCCAAGCTCGAACTGTCACGAGACACTGTTAGCGAGAAACTTCGACTCCTTGCTGGACTCAACTTCATTAAATCCAACTACCGGCATTTCACGTCATGCGTATACGTACTCAGCAATATATTCTTTATGAAAAACTATCGCTCTACTCTTAAGAAATTCCTGCCATCACTCGTACTGATGCTTAGTATGGCCTACTCCGACACAACTAAGTCTCTGAGCTCTTCTTCTTCTCTTTCTTTGTTAGTTAATATTAAAAATAGAAGTAGAAGCTATGTGCGCGAGGCATATCCAACCAAATATTTGGTAGATTCCTTCAAAAGTGCAATATTAGAACTACAGTACACACTACCAGTCTGTCTGAGCGAATCAGGTGGTAGTAATTCCCTTGTAAAAGTAGCCAGGAGAAAGTACATGGAAGCCAAATTCAAGAAATTGCATAACGCAATCAACAATATCACTGAGATCGATCTTTCACTTTATGGAAAATGTAAACTTACAATATTCAGCCCAGAAGCAATACAGAGCGCTAGATGGAATATTAGAGAAGCTATACTAAGGAAAAGCCCCATCTCCGATCCTTTTAAGCATTTCTTCAGTCTATGCGAGTCGAGTTCCCTAAAAAGGGGGGAAGCTATTGCTTACGAAACATTCTCAATGTTGAATCGTAAGCACAAGTTTCTAACAGACTCTGACCCACTAAACTCAAAGAAACTCAGTGCGAAGAAAATAACCTACAACCAACGACCTTCGTATAAACGTTATCAGTCCCCAGAAAAAGAACGACCACAGTCTATTCAAGAACTTAAAGAAGAATACAATAACGTTATTAATAACGAGTCTCTTCAGAAAACATGGGCCATCTATCCCGCCATTAAAGACGCATGGCTAGCCGCTTTCGATAAAAAGATGGCAATCGCGAAAGAAAGTGAACATTGTGAATGAAACCTTGATAACCATTCCTGGCGTACCAATCCCGCTCAAAAGACACAGAGTATCTAAGGGGCGAACTTACGATCCTCAGTCAGACATCAAAGAAGATATATACTGGATTATACGTGAGCAAATAAAAGCATTCCCGCTAAAAGAAATTGTAACCATCGAACTGACCTTTTTTATGAGAATTCCCAAATCTCTATCTAAGAAAAAACAACTCGCTTTAGATGGCAAGCCACACTGCAAAAAACCCGACATCGATAATCTTATTAAATTCTATCTCGATGTGTGCAATGGGGTACTATACAAAGATGACTCACAGATCTATAAAATTAACGCAACGAAAATCTATTCAGAAAAACCCCAAACAAAATTAATTATTAAATATGGAGTGTCTGATAATGTCTAAAAAAACTACTAAGCCTATCACGCCCAAAAGAGAGTCGTCAATCAAAACCATTGACCGTTATGCCGACCTATTCCTGCTTCGCGAGAAACCAATGTCAGAAGTTTTCATGCAAAGACTCGCAGCCGATCTAATAGATTGGGCAAAGAATGATGAAGATGCGCTCAAGCTAATTGACTTCCTCGTTGACCGTAATATTAACCCCAAAACTTTCTGGCGATGGGAGAAGAAGTTCCCCTTTCTTGCTGAAGCTCGAGTCATGGCTTTACAGCTTATTGGGTCCCGTAGAGAGAAAGGCGCACTTAAGAAAAAGTACGATGGAAATGTCATGATGAAACAGCAGCACGTATACGATAAAGAATGGTGGACCTCTGAAGTAAACAGAG
>Ga0255415_1005_pt1 | contig 15491 bp, 12 predicted proteins | sample ANMaggSSYBR01G13_FD_182663 | JGI IMG/M metagenome (GOLD analysis project Ga0255415, IMG submission 182663) | Sediment cell enrichment communities from methane seep in Santa Monica Basin, California, United Staets - ANME aggregate JGI... | ecosystem: Environmental > Aquatic > Marine > Cold seeps >...
AGGAAGGCAAAATTTTATGATTAATACAGGCGATACAGCATTTATGCTTGTTGCAACAGCTTTAGTTATGTTGATGACACCAGGTTTAGCTCTTTTTTACGGTGGGCTGGTTCGTTCCAAAAATGTGCTGACAACTGTTTTACAAAGTTTTTTATGTCTTGGCATTGTATCAATAATAATGAAATTTTCAGCCTTTATTCTTTTTACAGTTCTTTGGACAACATTTGTATACTTACCTGTATGCCACTGGGTATGGGGCGGTGGCTGGCTCGGAAATATGGGTGCACTTGATTTTGCCGGAGGAACGGTCATTCATATTAATTCCGGAGCAGCAGCATTGGTTGTCGCTGTTATGTTAGGCAAGAGAAAGGGCTGGGGAAAGGAAGCATTTTTGCCGCATAATCTTCCTATGACAGTTTTTGGTGCAGGCATACTGTGGTTTGGATGGTTTGGCTTTAATGCGGGCAGTGCTCTTTCTGCCGGTAAAATAGCAACTATGGCTTTTATGACCACTCAGATAGCTTCAGGGACAGCAGCGGTTTTCTGGGTGGCCACAGAATGGATACTTCGCGGTAGGCCTACGGCACTTGGTGCAGCTTCCGGGGCGGTTGCCGGTCTTGTTGCCATAACACCTGCAGCGGGATTTGTTGGGCCGGTATCAGCACTTATTATAGGACTTATTGCAGGTATTTTATGCTATCTTGCCCTGACATTGAAAAACAAATTTGGTTATGACGATGCTCTGGATGTTGTTGCTATACATGGAGCAGGTGGATTATGGGGCGCTCTTGCGACCGGGCTGTTTGCAACTACTGCGGTTAATCCCGATGGAGCTGATGGATTGTTCTTTGGAAATCCGAATCAATTTGTCATACAGTCTGCAGGTGCGTTTGCTGCAATTGTATTTTCTATCACAGTGACGGCAATTATTGTTAAATTTATTGACATGACCATTGGTCTCAGGGTTTCAGATGAAGAAGAAGTTCGGGGGCTTGATCTGTCACAGCACAGTGAGGTTGGCTATACATTTTGATTTAAAACTTATCAGATATGAATATTTGTGAAAAAGCTATTAGCGGTTAGCTTTTAGCTAAAGGCTAATTGCTAAAAGCTAACTGCTAAAAGCTAACTGCTAAAAATCTTCGATTTGAGAATAGCATCCAACTGACTATAATTTCAGGTGTTTTGAATTTTCGTTCAGGCAATAGGTATAAAGAGGTGAGAAACAATGAATAAGATCGAGGCGATCATAAAACCTTTTAAACTCGATGATGTAAAAGATATATTAAGTGAAATAGGTGTTCATGGAATGACTATTTCAGAGGTTAAGGGTTATGGCCGCCAAAAAGGTCATAAGGAAATCTACCGTGGTGCCGAGTACTTGGTGGACTTTATACCAAAAATTAAGATTGAAATAGTTGTTGAATCAGATAAGACCGACAAGGTTGTTGAAGCTATAATAAAAGCTTCAAACACCGGTAAAATAGGAGATGGAAAGATTTTTGTGTTTCCTGTTGAAGAAGCAGTAAGAGTGCGCACGGGAGAAAGGGGAAGGGATGCAGTTTGATTATTAATTTAAGTGCAAAATAGTAAATTAAGGAGGATTTTCATAATGACAACAAAAGATGTATTGGAGATGATCAAAGAAAAAGGAGCCAGGGTAGTTGATTTACGTTTTCTGGATTTTCCTGGAGTATGGCAGCATTTTACCGTGCCTGTGAGCGAGTTGGACGAGACTTCATTTGAAGATGGTTTTGGATTTGATGGATCCAGCATAAGGGGCTGGCAGCCCATTCACGCCAGTGATATGTTAGTGATACCGGATCCTGCAACAGCCAGGATGGATCCATTTTTTGAAGTGCCGACACTTGTTCTTATAGGGAACATAGTAGACCCGCTTACCCGTGAGTCATACTCACGAGATCCCCGTTACATAGCCCAGAAGGCTGAGGCTTATCTTAAAGGCACCGGGGTAGGGGACACAGCATATTTTGGTCCTGAGGCAGAGTTTTTCATATTTGATGATGTTCGTTTTGAGTCATCCAGGAACAAGTCGTTTTATCAGCTTGACTCAATAGAAGGTGCTTGGAATACCGGCAGGGATGAGGGTCCCAACCTGGCATACAAACCTCGCCACAAGGAGGGATATTTCCCGGTTCCACCCATGGACAAGTTTCAGGATTTACGCACAGAGATGCTGCTTACTTTAGAGGATTTAGGTATAGATGTTGAATGTCAGCATCATGAAGTAGCTACAGCCGGTCAGGCAGAGATAGATATGCGTTTTAAGCCTTTGGTGCAGATGGGTGATCAGCTCATGTGGTTCAAGTATATTTTAAAGAACGTGGCCTGTCGTCACAACCATACAGTTACCTTTATGCCCAAGCCATTATTCGGGGATAACGGTACAGGGATGCATACGCATGTAAGCATATGGAAAGAAGGGCAGCCGCTTTTTGCAGGAGACAAGTATGCCGGTGTATCGCAGGAGGCTTTATATGCCATAGGCGGCATACTGAAGCACTGCAAAGCATTGTGTGCTTTTACCAATCCGACAACAAACTCTTACAAGAGACTTGTACCAGGTTTTGAAGCGCCGGTTAATCTGGCATATTCAAGCCGCAACCGCAGTGCAGCTATAAGAATACCTATGTACTCAGCATCACCCAAAGCTAAACGAATAGAGTTCAGGACACCTGATCCGTCCTGCAATGGATATCTGGCGTTTTCAGCCATACTAATGGCGGTATTAGACGGCATAGAGAACAGGCTTGATCCAGGCGAGCCGTTAGACAAAGATATATATGGACTTGCACCTGAGGAGCTTGTCAACATACCTTCGGCTCCCGGTTCTTTAGATGAAGCGCTTTCAGCATTAAAAGAAGATAATAAATTTTTGCTCAAGGGTGATGTGTTTACGGAAGATGTAATAGATATGTGGATAGAATACAAGACAGAAAAAGAGGTCAACCCAGTAAAACTGCGACCTCATCCGCATGAGTTCTTCCTGTACTATGATATTTAAATAGCATTTTAGGCTGAAGTCTGAAGGCTGAAGTTCCTGACAGCCTTCGACTTCAGCCTATTTACCTTATATGCCCTAAAAGCCTTCCGACTTCCAGTCATAATGTGAATAATTTTTATCGTGCAAAATTGCCCTATTTTTCTTTTTCGCAAGCAATAATGCACGAAAACAAATCGGGCTTTTAGGCCCGCTATATCAAAGTTCGGTCCAAGAATCTATAGAATAAAAATTGACAAAATTTATCTAAGGTGGTATATAAGTGGTATGAAAATAAAGACATCTATAACAATATCAAACGAGGTGCTTAAGGCTATTGATCTGTACATTGGTGTGTACAGAAGCAGATCGGAATTCATTGAAACAGCAACACGTAAATTTCTTGCCCAGCTGGCACGCAAAAAGGCTGAGCGGAGGGATCTTGAGCTCATAAACAAACATTCGGATTCTCTCAACGCTGAAGCAGAGGATGTGCTTACTTATCAGGTCCCACTATGAGACGGGGTGAGTTGTATAGAGTCAGGCGACCCTCGTCGCGTGATCCTAAAAAATTCCGAGTATTTGTTATTGTCAGTCGCCAGATCGTAATTGATTCCCGATTCTCGACAGTTATTTGTGCTCCCGTTTACACTACTTACAATGGCCTTTCAACGCAAGTTGCAGTCGGAATTGATGAAGGTCTGAAACATGACAGCAGCATTCACTGCGATGAACTCATCAGCCTGACGAAGTACGTATTGACAGATTACGTCGGTAAACTCTCTTCTGAAAAGCTACATCTTCTTGAAAGATCTCTAAAAATTGCCCTGCAACTGAATGATGAATAGGAAGACCGAGGCGCTTAACTCAGACGGATTGCGGGACGGGACGTTCCTTGATATATTGACAAGTCGAATAATTTATGTCATAAGAGATATATGCCACGCAGATCAAGAATAGATGCGCCTGGGGCGTTGCATCATATTATTGTTAGAGGCATTGAAAGGAAAACCATTTTTAAGGATGATGCCGATAGAGATAATTTTTTAGAACGCTTGCAAAATATCTTAACAGATAGTAACACATCATGTTTCGCATGGGCATTAATTCCCAATCATTATTTATGTTGAGTAATTAATTATGTTGAGTAGACACCATTTTTGCCAATTAAACGTATGTATACCAAGCTCTACACAAAGATTTACTCAACATAATTTTTAAGTCCAAAAGGCCCACATCGAAGCACAAAAACTTTAATTGCCGTTTCCAGGCCACTTGGTAGCTTCATCCAGTCATCCACATAAAACCATCTATCTCCCAGGCACAAAGGTTCTGCACGAAAACTTTTGTGGGATACCAAAAGATACCTGTTGTAATGCCATAACAACCTCCTTTCTTTTCGCCCAAAAGAGCAATTAAAAGTTGTTACAGCATACAAAATTATGTTAAGTAAAAAACGTTAAAAAAATAGAAAAATAGAAAAAATAAAGGAAGGACGGGAAGTTGAGTTATATCAGATCTGTTGGTGATCAATATATATGACTCACCCATAGATGTAAATTCAACAATGCGGTATCCGCCTTGTTTTGTGTCATTGCTGAAAACAATTAATGAATCCTTGATATTATCGAAAAATTGCAGGAAACTAACCGGAACATCGACATCAAGTGACTCTTTTACTTTGTATAGCATATTGGATTTTCCGCGTATAATAAACGATGCCTGTTTGTCGCATATGAATTTAAAAATCTCAAATGAGATATAACCGCGATCACAGATATAGGTAACTCCTTTTTCAATAATATCTTGAAGGAACTGTTTTTCAGAGTAATTTCCTTCTGTACTAAGAAATTGAACAGGAATCATGCGATTCAGTTCAAATGCAAGATGCATCTTGATAGCATTTGCATTCTTTTTGTATTTTGCCCAATACATACTTGAAATGGCTGGAAAAACAGAACCGTCAACCAGCAATATTTGGCCAAGTTGTTTGATTTCAGGAATAGCAAAAAAGTTACAAGCCAGCAGTAATTTTCCAAAGATCTTTCGATATATTTCAGGATCATATCGATAGAATGCTTCAGAGTACATTGATTTCGAGGCACCCGGAAGTCCTATTTCTTTGGCAACTCGAGACGTCTTAATCTCAACAATTAACTTGCCAATGCTCTTTATCTGACAGATGATTCCAAATAACAGATTGGTTGTGAAAGCTGTAAACGAAAGCGTGTAGTTTTCAGAATCATCTTGCATAGATTTTTGAGCTTCTTCAATGAGGGATGATACCGGCTCAAGAATTTTTTCAAAAACATTTTTTTCAACTTTATCAATCATAGCGCCTCCAAGGTTAAAATTTGCGCTATAATTAAACTATGAATCAAGATTTTTGTCTATAGAAATGATTTACTGTAGTTTCAATGGGTTACCTGTGGCATCGAAAAAACATATTTAAGCAAAATATGTGCCGAACGGTATTGGTATCGAGGACAAAGTGAAGCGCTTATGCTTTTATGCTTTGCATATCAATTTATATTAAGGGGTAACTCGGGCTATTTTTATAAAAAAGATAGAGGCGGTCCAACAACATTGTTTTACAATAACCGCATTAACATTATGTGTATTTTCCATTAAATTTAAAACAGATCCAGTTTCTGGATTCATATAATCTGACGGAAACGGGACGTCAACCTATTTGTCGGACCGGCTCTTTGATAAATTAACTATAAGCAAATAATATGCCCAGATTTTGTTGCAAGAACTATATGAATAGCTTAAACGCTTGACTACAGCCCATTAAAGCTATTTTTAACAATTAACAACAGGAATTAAAATCAACAAAATAATCTTAAATATATTTATATTGTGGTTTATAATACATAATTATTATGAAAATATTTACATAATCAGAAATTTGAAAACTCAAAAGTAACTTATTAACAATTAGAGGTGGCGGGCATTTAAATTTAAAACGGCTGACTGTTTGAGCGTATTAGGAACGTGGACGAATTAACTTCCACAAGTAGGCGCACAGATTTGGGTCGAATTTGTTTGATCTCAGATCACAAAAGTTGAAGGAATAGCGAGCTATTTCAATATTTTTGGGATTTGAGATCGGACAAAGGCGGCCTGAAGCTGTGATGCATAGTTGGGGAAGTTAATTCGTCCACGTTCCTTAGTGAGCATTAAGAAAAAAGAGGCACTTTTGTATATTTTTGTTAAAAGGATAAACTCAAGCCATAACGTTCTATTTTTCTAACTGATATTAATACTCTTTTTTCTTTAGGCTCACTTATGCGCGAGTTTCAGACGTTCTTAAATTTAAATGCCCGCTGCCTCTGGTTAATCTCATATTTGAGTTTTCAAATTTCTGATAATTTAAATAAAAAAACCGGTCTTTCCCTTAACTGTTTTTTATGATAATATTTTTTAGTCATTATAACGGGTTGCAATAATATAAAATTTAGCCTAATGAAAATAGCATTTATCCATTATCACCTGAAGACAGGCGGAGTTACAACTGTTTTAAAACAACAGGTAGAAGCCCTCGGAGAAGAATGCGAGGTTCTTGTACTATCAGGAGAACTTCCTGATATATCCTTTCCTGCTGATTTAGTGCATATCCCAGGCCTTGGTTATGGCAGCCGGTCACAAAAAATATACAAGCCCGAAGAAGTTGCAGATGACATAATAAAAGCTGTTTTTTCAAGATGGAATAATGGATGCGATGTTCTCCATGTTCACAATCCCATGCTTGCAAAAAATATAAATTTTTTAAAAATTCTCAAAGCTCTTCAAAAAAGTGGAATAAAGCTTTTTTTACAAATACACGATTTTGCCGAAGACGGGCGGCCTTTATCATATTTTCCTGAAGAATATGTTTCAGATTGTCACTACGGAGTAATTAACTCCCGAGATTACAATATATTGCTTAAAGCCGGCCTGAAAAAACAAGGCCTACATAAAATATTCAACACAATCAAGCCCATTGATTCTGATAAAAAGGAATCGTGCATAAAAAACTACGTTCTATATCCCATACGCGCTATAAGAAGAAAAAATATTGGTGAAGCAATACTTCTATCACTTTTCTTCCAGAACAATGAAACTCTTACCATAACGCTTCCTCCGAACAGTATGTCTGATATTATCAGCTACGCTGGATGGAAAAAATATGTTAAAGAAAATAATCTTGATGTGGAATTTGAAGCCGGCTTGAAAAAAGATTTTTCAGAGCTGATGCTTTCAGCAAAATTTATTATTACTACAAGCATAACTGAAGGCTTTGGTTTTTCTTTTCTTGAGCCCTGGACAGCAAAAAAAATTCTCCGGGGAAGAAAACTTCCTGATATATGCCATGACTTTGAAAAAAACGGGATTGCACTTGATCATCTTTATGATAAACTCCTTATTCCACTTGAATGGATAGGCAAAGATAAATTTTATGAGGTTTGGAAGGCGTGTATTTTAAAAAACTGTTCTCTCTTTGACTTCAAAATTAATGAAGAAGAAATACAAAAATCTTTTACAAAAATAACCGGAAATAACAATATTGATTTTGGACTGCTTTATGAACCGTTTCAAAAACAGATAATTTCTCATGTATTATCAAGTAAAAATGAGACAAAAAAACTAATTAAGCTTAATCCATATCTTTCCAGTCCTGCAAGTAGTTTGTTAAACAATAAAGCGTTGATAGAAAACAACATAAATGCTGTTCTGAATAACTACAGCAAAACAACTTACAAAAAAAACCTGCTGAAAATTTATTCAAAAATAATTAATAATCCAGTCCATCAGAGGCTTGATAAAAACATATTGCTTTCAGAGTTTATAAATCTCGAACAATTCAGCCTGCTTAAGTGGAACGATTATGTTGAGTAAAAATCTTATATCGAATTACATAACTCCACTCAACCCGATACCAACTTCTTTAAAAAAAACCGGAAAGATAGATGGAAAGATAAAATGCATACTTTTTGATATTTATGGCACATTGTTCATAAGCGGTTCAGGCGATATAAGCATTGCTGAAAAAAAATCACATAATATACATCGCCTGGAACAATTGCTGTTAAAATATGACGTTAAAAGAAAACCACACATTATTCTGGATGATTTATTCAGCGCCATTAAAGAAAAACATGATGAAATGCGTGGAAAAGCCATTGATTTTCCGGAAGTTGAAATCGACCGCATATGGACAACTATTTTAAAAAATAATGATTCGGATTTTATCAGAAAGTTTGCTGTTGAATTTGAAATGCTTGTCAATCCTGTATATCCGATGCCTCATATAAGAGAGCTGCTTTTTGCATGCAAAGATTCAAAGCTTCTGACAGGAATTATATCAAACGCACAGTTCTATACTCCTTATCTTTTTAATTGGCTGCTGGGATCAGACATGTCGGATCTTGGTTTTCATAATGATTTAATTATTTTTTCATATAAATTCGGACATGCAAAGCCGTCAACATTTTTGTTTCAGCTTGCAGCAGAAAGGCTTAACAAGATGAATATCCAGAAAAATTCAGTATTATATATTGGAAATGATATGTTAAAGGATATTTATCCGGCAAAAATGGCAGGATTTAAAACAGCGCTTTTTGCAGGAGACTCAAGATCATTAAAGATGAGAAAAGATGATCCAAAATGTAAAAACCTTTCTGCCGACATTATATTAACAGACCTATCTCAGCTTTTTGATTTCATGAATTGTAAAAGTTCAGCCACTAAGACACAAAGGCTCAAAGAAGGGATATGAATTTTAAGCCATTATCAAAAAGAGAAGGTAACTACTCAGCCTAACCAACCTGAGTAGTTACAACTATTTAGAAAAATATATGGAAAATAAAATAGAGTCCGATAACCAAGTTAAGATTACTTACCGGCCTGGTGAAAACCCTGAAAAAGATGCTTGGCATACAGCTTTCTTTATTGAAAACCATATGGATTATTTTGCCTATCCAGACCATGTGGCATCACCGGAGCAGGTAACCTTCATGATATATACAGAAAATGATGAAAGATATTATCCCTGTTCAGACAGAATGTTTGAAGCAATTATGAGCAAAAATGATTCCTCTTTTCTGCAGGAAAAATATAAAAAAGTTCTTCAAAGAATTATGGAGCTTATTGATAGCCAAATAGAAGATGAAAGGGATAAAAGCTTCCTTGAAGCCCTTATTAAAATAAAGTTTTTACACGAAACGCAAGATGAAATGATGATTCCCTCTCGTGTAGAAAAACGCCTGCTTAAGATCTATCTTGATCGAACCCTTATTGATGACCCATTTCTCTGTGAAAAAGCTATTCGTAATAAAAGAGTTAGTAAGGCTCTTTGCTCAGAGGCTTTTAAAAAAGCGATAAATCAAGTGGATAATACTGTTATTTTAAATTCTCCGTCAACTCTTGCGGGAATTAAAGAATTTGTTGAGCATGTTGAAATCAAAAGATTATTATCTCTGTCCGTTGAAAAATCTCTTTGGGAATCAGATGAATCAAAAGCTTATAAAGAAGTTGATTTTCATGAACTGTTCAATCGTCAAATGATCGGAAATGGTGTTAAACCTCTGCTGAATTTTCTTGGCATTGAGGGTAAGGATGACCAAACAAAAAAAATTTTGTGGCTCGCTGATGAATCAGGGGAAATTATAGTGGACCTTGCAATAATTAAATATCTTACAAAGCTGGGGCATAAGGTTATTATTGCTTTTAAAGATGGGCCTCTTTATACCAAAGTTGACTTCTTCGATGCCCAGGAAGATGAGATATTAAGCAAACAGCTCGAAGGGGCATTTTTTATTGAAGAAAAGAATATAGGGAAAAACGAACTTGTCGGAATTTTAAGAAGCGATAAAAATATAATAGTTATATCAGACGGAACACGTGAAAATTTTAATCTTCTTCTTACTTCAAAAGTTTTCTCAAGAATTTTCAGAGAGGTAGATGGAATAATTTCAAGAGGCCATGATCAGAAACGGAGAATTTTTGAAAATCATTTTCAATTTACCAGGGATATATTCAATATCTCAAGAGGTCCGGATGGTTCGATTCTAATTTCCTATAAACCAAAGCATCCATCTGTAATTAAGTTTTCACATAGCGATCTTGAGAAAAAAGCAAAGATAATTATCGACCAGATGGAAGAGGCAAAAAGAAATGGGGGGACAGTCATTTTTTACAGCGGCATTATAGGTTCCATCCCCGGGAAAATACAGATAGCAAAAAAAATCATGTCTGTTTTTATTGATTTTCTCAAAGATCAGTTTGCAATGACATTTATAATCAATCCTTCTGAATACTTTGAAATTGGAATGGATGCGGATGATTTGATGTATATGTGGGAAATTGTACAAAGGAGCGGCTATATAGACATATGGCGCTTTCAAAGCTACGATGATATAGTTAACGCATTTCAGGCTATGGATAAAAAAGTTCCGCCGGAATGGGTAGGCAAGGATGCAACTTATAGTACAGGATGTACAAAAGAGATGAGAATTGCTCTTGATGTTCAGAAAAAACATCCTGAAATGCAGATCATAGGTCCTTCTGTTGAAAAATTTATGAGACGAAATGAATACGGCATAGGAAAGATGTATGATCAAAGGCTAAGCGAACTATGCCATATATAAAGGAAATCGCAACACATTGGAAGTCGATTTATTCTTTAAAGCAGCCTTAATATTTTTTCTACTTATCTTTTCCGGTCTTTTTTCAGGTTCGGAAACAGCTCTGTTTTCCTTAACTCTCTTGCAGCGCGAACGTCTTAGAAAAAGCGGGAACAAAAGAGCAGCGCTCATAGATAAGCTTCTTCTTCGCCCGAGAAGACTCATAGTAACAATACTGATGGGCAATGATATGGTTAATATCACGGCATCGGTTATTGCCACTTATTTTTTTGTATCTCTTTTAGGAGAACACGGTAAGTGGCTTACCATTGCAATAATGACACCCTTGACGCTGATATTTGCCGAAGTAATCCCAAAAACCATAGGTGTAACTCATAATGAAAAAATTGCTCCTCTCATATCCGGTCCTCTCAATACATTGGCAAAATTAATTTCACCACTTCACTGGATTCTTATCAAGCTCACGGATTGCTTCATAAAATTATCAGGCATAAAAAAACATAAACCTTCACCGACCATAATGGAAGATGATTTCCGTGATATGGTGGATTTAAGCTACAAAGATGGTGAACTGAAAATTGTTGAAAGAGACCTTATCCACAAGGTTTTCGAGTTTAGTGATACCCATGTATCTAAAGTCATGACCCCAAAAGAAAACATGTTCTGTCTTCCCCATGACATGGATGCAGAATCAATAATTAAGTTTGTGAAAAAAAATCATTATTCAAGGATTCCCGTTTTCAAAGAAAATATTAATAATATCATAGGAATCCTTTATGCAAAGGATCTGTTAAAAGTTGTAACTAAAAAATATATGGGTAAAGCTGAACTTCTGCCGGACATATGCAGAAGACCATACTTCATACTGGAAAACATGAAAGTTGATGAGGTCTTTTACTCCATGAAGCAACAACGCATACATATAGCCATATGTTTAACTGAACAAGGGAAGGTTTCCGGACTCATCACATTAGAAGATCTTCTGGAAGAGCTTTTTGGTGAAATATATGACGAACATGATCCAGTAGATGTGCCATGATTAGCTTGAATATTTTTATAATATTTCTTTGTATATTGTTCCAGGGCTTCTTTTCGGGATCTGAGATGATGCTGATATCTTCAGACAAGCTCAAGCTCAGAAGAAAGGCTGCCAAGGGCTCCCAGGGAGCCAGGCTGGCATTGAAAATGATCAATAATCCACGCTGGTTCCTGGCAACAACCAGCACAGGAACAAACATGTTCGTAATAACCGCCTCTGTTGTTGCGGCAGTGTTGTTTGAGGGCCTTTTTGGAAAACATGGAGAGATATTGACAATTGTTATTATCTCTCCTTTCTTATTGACGTTTGGAGAAATCATCCCAAGAACAATATTTCAGCAGAATGCAACTATAATTGCGCCAAAAATTTCGTATTTACTTTTTTTTGCATCCCGCATTATTTCACCTGTTACTTACCTTTTTTTCTGGGCAAGCGAAAGTTTTTACAGACGTATCGGAAAAGAAAACATTAAAAAGCTTCCATATATAACTAAAGAAGAACTCGCAATGCTGCTAAGTATTCCAGGCGAAGGAAGTGATCTAAAAAGAAAAGAAAAAAAACTTATTCACAGGGTTTTTCATCTTTCAGAATCTAAAGTTTCAGATATCATGGTTCCTCTCGTCAATGTGACCGCAATAACAAATACAGCAGATGTAAGTGATGCAACAAAAATTCTCAGCAGAACCGGATATTCAAGGTTGCCTGTTTTTAAAAACCGGATAGACAACCTTACAGGCATTATACATGTTCTTGACCTTCTCCATGCATATGACAGCAAAGCAAAAATTGAACAATTTATAAGAAAGGTGCCTATTATACCCGAGCTTAAAAGGATTGATGACCTTCTTATTTCTTTTCAAAAATCGCACGATTCAATTGCCATTGTTGTTGATGAATATGGCGGCTCAGTGGGAATTATTACCATTGAAGATATACTCGAAGAAGTAGTTGGTGATATCCGCGATGAATATGATAGAGAAATAAGCAAAATTATAAAGCTTAATGACAATAAATTCATAGTTAATGCGAGGATGGAAATAGAAGATGTAAACGAACAACTGAAAATAAACCTGCCAAAAGAAGACTATGAAACTATTGGAGGTTTTCTGCTTAAACACATGGGCAAAATTCCTCAAAAAGGTGATAAGTTCATATATAAAAATATTAAATTTACTATAATGCTATCAAGTAAAAAATCCATCCATGAAATAGTAATAATTATTGAAGATTGAAAATTGTATATTGAAAATTGAATGAATTCTGTTAATTTTATATGAATTAATGGAGCGAAGCGATTCCACAAATTTTCACTATTCAATTTTCACTATTCAATTCACTCCTTCACCCGCTCCACATATTCACCGGTTCTGGTATCGATTTTAACAAGTTCATCCTTCTCAACAAAAGGCGGCACCTGAACAATATAATCAGTTTCAAGTGTTGCAGGTTTTGTGCTGCCTGCGGCTGTGTCACCCTTAACCCAGGGATCAGTTTTGACAACCCTGAGATTAACAAAATTCGGCAATGAAATTCCTATTGCTCTGCCGTCAAAAAAAAGAATATTGCATACCGTATTTTCCTTTAAAAATTTAAGGAGCTCACCGACCTGGTCTTCAGAGAGAAATTCCTGGTCATAAGTTGATGTGTTCATAAAGCAGTAATTGTTACCGTCTGAATATAAATATTCCATCTCCTGTTCTTCCAGGTTTGCCTCTTTGAATTTTTCACTGGATCTAAATGTCTGATCAACTATAACGCCTGAAAGCATATTCTTTAGCTTGCATTTGTAAAAAGACTTGCCTTTTCCGGGTTTAACAAAGTTAAACTGCACAATAATATATGGTTCGCCATTAATCTCAATTTTAAGACCTTTTCTCAGGTCACCGCTTTCATACATGTATTAAAATTCCTCCTCTAAGTAATACTCAGCCACAAAGACACCAAGAGACCAAGATTATAATAAAAAATTCATATCTCTTCTTTGAGCCTTCGTGCCTTAGTGGCTAAACTGTTATAACGATATTTATTCAACAAAACAGCTTTTCAGCTCTGCGCACTTCTTCAACAAACCGCTTTACCTTTTCAAGATCTTTTTGAAACCTTATGGGCCTCCCTTTAAAATCTAAAGAATTGGTCCCTGTGCAACTGTCCACGCCGACAGGACAAACACGCATTATACCATCGAACACATTATCCGGCGCCATGCCTCCTGCAAGAATAACGGGTATACTGCTTGATTCGACCAGATCAGCAGCTACATCCCAATCACATGTCCTGCCGGTTATACCAACAAAACCTTCTACAGGCTGGTTTTTCAAGCCGGAACCAGATGATTGCACAAGCAATGTATCGGTTAAAAAATAATCACTTACCGGCTCGAACATCCGTGCAAATTCAATTGATGCAACCTGATTTTTCATTCCGGGCTGAATTATCGGTATAGAACGCATCAGCTTGATTTCAGGAAACTTTTCTTTAATATTTTGCTGTAAAAAGATCAAATCTTCACAGTTCCCATATATACTGTAAAGGCTTACTATGTCTTCGCAAAAATGAAGTATATCCGGCCTGTAATAATCCAGTGCTCGAAAGATATTATTCTGCTCACTGAAAAGCATGATCAGGCTGCTCTTCGAGCCTGTAGAATCTATAAAGTTTATTGTTTCTTTAATAATCGGAATCCGCCATTCTCTTTCGGAAACAATGACACTACCGATATGATCCACACCAAGTTCGATGAGTTTTTCAGCTTCAGATGCAGTTTGAACTTCATATATCTGGATGATAATATTGTTTTTCATATTAAATTAAAGTTGACATTTTTCGAGGTGTTTAACATATTCAAAATGTTTGCGCAAATCGTATAAACTTTACCGACCCTGTATAGACTTTCAGATAATTAATTTTACAAGGCCAGAAGGAGGAAGGCGTATTAGTTATACGTCAACGACTGATAACAAAGTGAAATTATTTATCTGAAAGTCTATAAAAAACAAGGACATGTCATGATAATTATAATAGATTTCGGCTCACAATATAATCAGTTGATAGCTCGCCGTGTTCGCGAATGTCATATATACTGTCAAATATTATCACCAGATACTGATATTGATTATGTAAGATCTCTTAAACCTGAAGGCATAATACTATCGGGAGGACCGGCAAGCATTTACGAAAAACAGAGTCCTAAAATCGACAAAGCGATTTTTGATCTTGGCATACCTGTGCTTGGAATATGTTATGGAATGCAGTTTATGATACATTCTTTGGGTGGAACTGTAAAAAAGGCAAAAAAACGCGAATATGGCTTTGCTGAACTTAAAATTAAAACTCAAAAAGATCTATTCAAACATGTAGATAAAACAACGAAATGCTGGATGAGTCACGGTGATTCAACAGTTAAGCTGCCCGCGGGATTTAAGATAACGGCTTCTACAGAAAATACAGAAATAGCGGCGACTGTTAATAAAAATAAAAAATATTATGGAGTCCAGTTCCATCCTGAAGTTCAACACACACAAAAGGGTCAGACTATTCTTCGCAATTTTCTTTTTGATATATGCGGCTGTAAGCGCTCATGGACCATGAAATCATTTGCCAGGGATTCGATATTACAAATTAAAGAAACGATAAAGTCAGAAAAAGTTATTCTTGGTTTAAGCGGTGGGGTAGATTCCTGTGTAACTGCCTTGCTTATACACAAAGCAATAGGAAAAAATCTTACCTGTATATTTGTTGACAACGGTCTTCTTAGAAAGAATGAAGCAGATAAACTGAAAAAAAGTCTTAAACAACATCTTAAAATCAACATCAGGTTTATTAA
>Ga0255415_1007_pt1 | contig 14286 bp, 10 predicted proteins | sample ANMaggSSYBR01G13_FD_182663 | JGI IMG/M metagenome (GOLD analysis project Ga0255415, IMG submission 182663) | Sediment cell enrichment communities from methane seep in Santa Monica Basin, California, United Staets - ANME aggregate JGI... | ecosystem: Environmental > Aquatic > Marine > Cold seeps >...
AGTGGTGTTCAGTGCATAAATACGTCCCGTTCTGTCCACCTTCACATCCATGAGTCTCCGGCTTTCCTCGACCAGTATCTCTCTTTCGAATTTTAAATCTGAATCAAAGAGAAGAATCCTCTGGTTGGCTTTGTCCACAATATACAAGTGATCCTCTGAATCAACAGCCATATTGCCCGCATAAATCGGGTTGGCACCTGAAACAGCGGAAAAATCGATTGGTTTGACGGATTTTTTTCCTATATCAATAGCCAGGATTTTCCCCTTTGCAGGCTCGGCTACAAAAAACTTGCCTTTGCTATCTTTGACTATACTTGTCGGCGACGATAGAGCGCCCCCGCCGGTGAATTCCGAGATATATTTAAAATCATCATCAAATGCGAGAATCCGACTGTTGGTTGTATCTGTAAAATACAGCCTTTTTTTGTTTTCGTCAAAAAAAACTCCGCCAAGCAGGCCGAAACGGCCGATTTCATTATTTCCGGTGATTGATGTCAGGTGTTTAACCCTGATTTTTCCGGCACCAAGCGCTGTTGCCGGCATAATCAGGAAAAAGGACAGAAACAGAATAACAAAATTGATCTTTCTATACACAATTACCACCTTTAGGCCGTTGTGACCGTTCACGATTAACAGTTCACAGTTTTTTAATGAATATAGTAACGGTTCACACTTTTTTCAACCGTTAACTGTAAACTGTTAACCGTGAACGGTTATAGACTTTCAGATAATTAATTTCACAAGGCCAGAGGGAGGAAGGCGTATTAGTTATACGTCGACGACTGATAACACAGTGAAATTATTTATCTGAAAGTCTATACGTTACATCAGTACCCCTTATGGCACTGAATACACATCTCCTTTTTTTGATCAAATCTCAAAGCAAAATCATGAGGGCTTCCCATAAGGTTATGACAAGTGCTGCAAGTAATTTCTCCCTTGGTCCTCGGATCAATAGTGTTTTTTCCAACAGGATGGGTAAACGAGGCATGCCTTTTGTGGCAATCAACACACGTGGAAATTTCATCAGTACTGTACAACAGCTCAAAGTCGGATCCGTGGGGACGATGGCAGTCTGTGCATTTTCCTTCCATAACTAAGGGGTGCTTGTATTTGTTATTCTTGTCTTTTAAACGCTCTTTTGTATCCTGATGACAGGCAGTGCATATTTTTTTCTCTTTTGCCTTCTTCAGGTGAGCCTCATCCGAAGCATGCGGGCTGTGGCAGTCTGTGCAAAAAACGCCTTCTCCCACATGGGTGTTGACTTTTTTGAAATCCTCTTCAACCAATGGATGACAGGTAGTGCAGACAGATATCCCCTTGCTTTTTATGCCCAGTGGATCCGCTGATCCGGCTGGATTATGGCATTTAGCACATTTCTTGCCGGCAAACGGCTTGTGTAAATTTTTCTTGATCAGCTTGCTGCGATTCGATCCGTGGGGATTGTGGCAGGACATGCAATCAGCGCTCTGTACAGGATAATTAAAGTGAGATTTTTTCGTGACCGAATGGCATGTCACGCATATCCGTTCAGGATTCTTTTCAACCAGTTCCTCATAATCGGACGTATGGTGGCTGTGGCAAGTTAAACAATTGCCTTTCCTGGCAGGATCATGCTCATTTTTTTTTGAAAACATCTCTTTGTCGTCATGGCAGCCGAAGCAGAGTTGTTCCCCTCTTGCCGTTAATAGTTTTGGATTTTTTGATGAATGTGGACTATGACACTTCAAGCACTCTCCTTGCTCAAAAGGAAGGTGGCTGTATTTTTTGTCAAAGCTCCTTTTTTTGCCTTTATGGCAGTTTTTGCACAGCGTGCCGATCTCATTTCTTGCCAGATATTCGTGATTTGAGGCATGTGGATTGTGGCAGCTTGAACATTGATATTTTTTAAAAGGCTCATGCCGCCCCTTTTGAGCCATTTCCTGTTGAATCTTTGGATGACATTCTATACATTTTTCAAAGCCAACCTTCGTGTCTGCTGCATTAGCTCCAGGAGCAGATGTCATAGACGACAGAAATACCACGAAAAATATCAAATAAAACAAGAAGGTGTAATTTTTAACTTTAGGCATTTTAGGCACTTTAGCTCACTTTTCAACCATTAACTGATACCTATGTTAAGCGATTAGCCTTTAGCGGTTAGCTATTAGGTTAATGATTACAGAATGTTTTACTATTACAAGCATTCAACCATTGGGTGTTATTTCTGATTAACGTAATACCCTGATTTTTCAAAGCTAAACACTAATGGCTAATCGCTCAACAATGGTGATACAATCAATGACATTTTTTGCAGTTTCCCTCCTTAAACGGTGGGTGCAGGATCTTATGCATCAGGCCCTTGTTCTCCGCACTGTGTGTTTCATGACAACCAATACAATCCGTCTTGTTGATGGCGATTCCAGAGTGGGCAACCGCCATGGCCGGATTATTGAGATTGTGACAATCCTTGCAAAGGCTCACTCCTTTGCCTGTAAGCAAGTTTTCAATATCTGCATAGTGTGGCACATGGCATTTCAAACACATCCTTTCCTTTGCCGGCGCGTGCTGAAATTCATCCTTTTCAATATTAAGTGCCAGGCCGGAGTGGCATGACAGGCAGAGGCTTCCTGCCGGCCTGTTTAACCGCCCTTTTATTTTGCTTCCATGTGGATTATGGCAGGATGTGCATTTTCCATCTCTTATCGGCATGTGGGTATGTTTGCTTTTTTGAGAAAGAGTCTGAATGTTTTTGTGGCACCCATAACAATTGTCCGCTCCTTCTTCAACCAACTGACAATCATTGTCGCTGGCGTGTTCGTCGTGGCATGTGGAACATCGGCCCTTTGCAAAAGATTCATGAACACTTCCATCACTTATCTCGTCGAGCATCCCTTTATGGCAATTAAAACAGAGTTTGTTTTTTTTCTGGACCAAAAGTTTTTTCTCTGTTGTTGAGTGGGGACTGTGGCAGACTACACATTGTCCGATTCTTATTGGAGTGTGAACATTGACTCGATCAAAGAACATCTTCTCTTTTTGATGGCACGTATAGCACTGCTCGACCTCAGCAAGTCTGAGCTCAAACTTGTGATTCGATGCATGGGGGTCGTGGCAGGTAACACAGTCTCCTTTTTTAACAGGACTGTGAACATTCGGCTGCGTAAAATCGTCTTTTTTGTGACACTGGTAGCAAAGGTTTTTGCCCGTCTCTTTTAATTCATAATCGTTGTCTGATGCATGGGGATTATGGCAGGATGTACAATTGTTTTCTCCTGCCGGCTTATGAACGTGCTGTTTCTCAATCAACTTCTCTCTTTCTTTATGACACGAATAGCAAAGCTTTCCATCAGGCAGAAGAGTTGCATCTTTGTTATCCGTGGCATGGGGGCTGTGACATGAGAGGCAATTATCTTTTTTGACCGGGTCATGGACGTGGGCCTTTGCAAATGCTATCCGGTTTTCAGTATGGCACTCATAGCAAAGTTCTGCTCCTGTTTTTTTTACACCTAAAGGGCGCTCTGATTCAGGGGAGTTGTGACAGGATTTGCACTGGTTCTGATCAATTGGCGTATGCACAAATTCTCGAAGCAGTTTTGTATTTGAAGAAGAATGAGGAGTATGGCAGGAGACACAGGTATTCCCCTCCGGATTATAACCTGAATGGCTTTTGACAAACCCTGGCTTTTTAAAATCGTGACATTTCCTGCAAACAGCATCTGTTGAATCAAAAAGCGATTTCTCATAATCAGAACCATGAGCATCATGGCAGGTCAAACACCCCTTGTCGGATAAGGGCGCATGCTGCATCTTTCTGCTATAGGCATCTTCTTTATGGCAGATAAAGCAAAGATTATTCCCCTTGCCTTTTAAAAGGTTTTTGTTCTCTGACGAATGTGGACTGTGACAGCTTAAACACTCACTTTCTTTTGTCGGGGCATGAAGATGCTTTTTGTCAAGCACGCTCTTCATCTCTTTATGACAGGTGTAACAAAGCTCCTTTTCGCTCACCTTTAAGTAAGCGCCCCCGATCACCCCGTGGGGCCTGTGACACGATTCACATTCATTGTCCTTTAGAGGCTTATGGACAACCCCAGCCTTCTTAAACTCATCGACCTTTTTTTGATGGCACTCGACGCATTTTTTCCTCACAAGCTGCCTTGTCCCCATGTTCTTGCAAGAAACAACGCCTCCAATGATCATTGCAATCGATAACAAATATAAAATTGCCAGCTTCATATCCTTCATGGGCTAACCTGTGTTTTAGTTTCTTCGGGTAATTTTTGCCGGTATTTTTCTTCTATGAATTTCAGGGCTTTTTTGTTGATTCTGATTGTAGAGACATCCCGTAATTCCGCCAAATACTTAGAGAGCATTTTGTCGAAGTTCTTTTGCCCTACAATTTTTTTGAGACTATCGACGACTCTGGAGAATTCTATGGGCTCTCCTCCTCTTTTGCCCTTTAATTTAAAGATTTTGTATTGTCTGTTGTCAGCGATCACCTCGCTGATCTCACCTGCTTTCAGCCGGTTTAATTCCTTCCTGATTACAGGAGAAAAGGAATCAACATTAACCCATACAACCTTTTGCCTTGGTGTCCATTTTTCCGACACCTGAACCGCCAAAAATTCAAAACTTGCTCCCTGCTTTAATTCTTTCAGAGCTTTTTCAGCATCTTTACGAGTCTTAAAGATCATATCTTTGAACCAGACTTCATAACCTTTCTTAAAATCATCTATATGGTCTTCATAATATTGTGTCAACTCATTTTTTGTAGGAATTATCAGGGGATAGATTGTCTTTGCCTTAAATTCATTAATAAGGAGTTTCTCTTTAAGCTTTTTAACCTTGTTCATAAATAAAGAGTCCTTGGCATAATTGCGCTTTAAAGCCTCCTGCTCAATCAATTTGTATGTGATCAGGCTATCCAGAATTTCTTTTTTTAAATCATTTTGCATTTTTTCCAGTTGTTCATTGTCTTTTAACAAAGCAAACATCCTGGCCCGTTTTTGAGATGCCTGTTTCATATCATAAAGAAAACTATCAAGTGGAATCATATCACCTTTTACGCTCGCCACCACCGACTTTTTTCCTGTATAATCCTTTTCCGGATCAAGCAGGTTAATCAGGTCCCTGTCAATCCAGATGTCCGCCTGTTTTCTTAGAGCGGAAATAAAGTTATCAGACAGCTCTTTCTCTTTTTCCTTCCGGAGGTTTTTTTTGATTCGTGCTTCTACTTTTTCAAACATTCCTTCAGGGGTCGGCCCATCTTTCTCATAGTGCTCTTTGAAATAGTTAAGAATATCCTGATCGCTGATGTTGATTTTAGCAAGGACCACTTCTTTTCTTAATCTGATGACGGACTGGGTAGTCACGAAGGATTCAATGTTTTTTATAAAATCAGCAGACCTGTCAAGTTCTAACCTGTACGCATCCTGGATTATGAGCCGCTCATCAATCATCTCTTCAATAATTTCCATAACTTCGATGCGGCCGGCGCCCTCTTCAGGCCGAATTTGCGGCTTATTCCTGTGAATAGCCATAATTCTCTTCTGAAGAGCATCTTTATTAATGGCCTCGCCATTGACTTCGGCAAGAACGGCCGCATCCATGGCAGCGCAGCAGGGCACAGCCATATATACAACTCCACACATGCAAAATACGAATAAAACAAATACAAATAGTTTTTTCATTATAATCCTTATTCCTAAATTGAGCGCTTTTTTACTTGAACATAGAAATCCTGGCCCTCTGGGCCAGGTCAGAGAAAATTGGCTCTGCCAAAAAATCGTTATCATTTTGAGACACCCAAAACCATATTTTGTTATTGTGACAGTACAAGTAGCCCTCAATAACAGGTTTTGGGTATTCTTGAAGTTTTTGTTACAGTAATAAGATTCAAACGATGAGGGGCAAATTAAGTTTTTCTCAGACACTGACTAACTGAATTTACAGACTGTCCCGCCTTACGTTGGTAGCCCTTTTATGTAACATACCAAGAAATATGCATTCTGCTTTTCGAAGTAAATATGGTGAATTCCAGAGACAAACAGCGCTGAATATAGCAGAGTTGTTGGTATATGATATAATAATTTCAAGAAGTTATCATCTCCCTAAAATCCGTTATAATCAGAAAATCCTCAATCCATATTTTTTTCCACAGGCTGTTTTACATCAGGTGTAACTACTCACGGAGTCAGGCTGAAGTGCAATACAAAAAAGTGACATAAATTATATCAAGTAATTGTTGAACCCGTTTAATCAGTTTAATATCGAATATCGAACAAGGAATGTCGAATTACGAAGGAAGGTAATTAATAATTTTAAAAAAAACATCCACACTTCGATATTAAATATTCCCTGTTCGATATTTATCATTCAATTGGCGCTTCTTGGCACCGATTTAGTCACGTTTTGTTCTATGTTACTTTTTTGTATTGCACCCGTCAGGCTGAAGCTGTTTAGACTGAAGGGGGCAAAAGAGCACGATGATTGCCGTACTTTGACGGAAATATCTGATTCTTGCACCAAGCATGGCTTTTAAATGCGTTTTTTCCTAACAATCTTCAGCCTATCCACGTTCCTAATTACCATCACGGCATCGTCTCAATCATCTCCAGAACCACTTTTTTGGTCAATTCGCCTACCGACCTGACCTTGCCGAAATCAAGAACCTTTATATAGTCATCGCCGCTTCTTCTATGTTGCGCCATCCACAGAATCTTCCCTGTTCGGACGTCCACCAACCTCGAACTGATTGAAACTACCGGAATAACGCCCCTTTTCTTTTCCTCCATTCCCACGAATTCTTCTATCCTGCCCATGATAACGGCATCAACCCCCAATCTTCTTCCCATGCGCCTGATAGTATCGAGATCAACGCCGGTTCTCACAATAATTCGTTCGTTGACAAGAAAGCTCTTAATGTTACCCGGAAATTCCACCTTAAACTTTTTCGTTTTAACAAGGCTTGAGACAAAGGCCCCGGTTACAATTTTGCTCGCCTCGTCGATCATTGTGTTGTTGTGAAAAGAAAAAATCGCTACTTTTTTGACCACTGGCTGATCATGATTTTTTCGGACATAAGCATATGGGATGGTACCCGATGAACAAGCAGAGATAGATTCCAAGATAACAAGCAGAAAAATACACTTTTTTATCAGGCTCATCAACTCAAAAATCCTCAACCCACTCATCCTTTTTTTTCTCGGGCTCAGTTACTTTAGACTCAGGGTATTTTAAGGGTTGTTTTTCTATTTGCAAGCGGTTTCCCGCTATATCTCTCACTTCAAGCGAATAGGTGAGCACTCTCTCTTCTTCCGGGCTCAGGTCTTCTTTTGATTTTTCTTTTACCGGACAGACAATGGTTGCCGGGAGATTCCCCTTGCCCTCAAGCTTTCCTGCTTCAGCGCCTGTTCTGTCATAAACAACGACTTTCCAATCGGCTATTTTGCTTATATCTTTGATTTCTATCGACAGGATAAGGCTTTCTTCATTTTCCTCAGAAAGAAAAACGGTAGTCTCCGGAGAAGTTTTGTCGACCTCGATCTTCTCCTTTGCTGTAGATGTCCGGTTGCTTGCCTTATCTTCCACAAACAATTGACAGAAATATATTCCATCTTTAACAGTTATGTATTGATTATTCTCACCCCGCCAGAAAAAAATTGTGGGCAGCATGCCGAAACCGTCTTCAGATCTTACGATGTTACCGTCTTTATCTGTAATCTCAACCCGCCAGCTTTTTAATGTGATTGCTTTCAGGAGTTCGGGGAAGAATTGAATATAGTCATTGATGCCGTCATTATTGGGAGATATAAGCCTTTTCTGAAACAAAAGAGTGACTTCAGGTGGGCTGTTGTGGACAGTCAGATTGGCTGCGGAGTTTACACTAAAAAGCCTGTTCCATCGGTCCGATACGTAAATTTTCAGCGAATAGACTCCCTCAATGAATGGAGCTGAAATAGTTCCGGTATACCATCTTCCGTCCTTGGTTTTAAGGTCAATCTCGCTATCAAGGAGAAATGCCCTGATATCTCGCAGCTTTTTGGTGATCTCTTTGACCTCTATTGAGACGTGTGTTGTCTCACCTCCTCTTAATAAATATGGAAAAAAACCTGCGTAGCCGATTTCAATGGGGGTTATGGATGAGCTGCCCATATCGACGATGATGTTAACGGTAGAGGGCAAGTTGGTTAAGAGTTCCTCCACTGTGATTCCTATCAACTTTTGCAAAGAAGTTATCCTGCCTATACCGAGAAATGTGGCAAAGTCGTCACCAGTGCGTGAAATAGAGCCGGCCCAGACAACAGAGCTATCAAAACAATTGATCATCTGGGCATTCATGGCTATCTGTGGGTTTTCACCATCTTTAAGGAGATCAACAGACCCGAGCATCAAGATATTCGCCTTTAAAGCAGTGCCCATTTCTCTGATAGTCGATTTGTCCAAAAATTCCGTTCTACGGATTCTTCTTTTGGCAAGGAAATTTTCCAGGATATCTTGAGAAATAACCTCAAATTCATTTTTTATAAGACAATCCGATATAAAACGTGTCATATCAATTGACACATCTTCGACGGTAAATGTGTCGAAAGGCATTAGAGCTATTCTCTTTATTTTTACCACATTATCCGCAGCCAAAATACGATCTGACAACCCATGGAGCGAAAAAACTAAAATAGCTGCTACGATGAACAGATGTTTTTTCACGAAATTGAAACCTCGACAGCAAAATATCTGGATGAACAAAAAATGTTATCACCTATAGACTTTCAGATAATTCATTTCACAAGGCTGGAAGGAAAAATCTGAGCAAATCGTGCTGATGTGTACGTCGTCGAAGATTTTGACTGATAACACAGTGAAATTATTTTTCTGAAAATCTATAAACACGAAAATAACTTCAAACGACAATCCCTCTATCTGCCACCAAACAGGGTATCAAACATCTCCTCAACCAACTTTCTGCAAAGGTCGCTACGGCTCTTTTTGCCGATACCGAAGAGCTGATCCTGAATGGTTGCTCCTTTTACACTGTGTGTCGACTCCCAGAGGATCTTATAGGAGTTTGCATCTATCAGCTTTAAAGAGGCAGCGACTTCCGGATAAGAACCGCTCCCTGCCTGCGACATACTGTATTCTTCAACCGCCCCTACAATAAAGGCCTGAATATTCAGCCGCTTTCCGGCCCGTTCGGCAACGCTTTTACTGATGATGCCTTCTGTTTCCTTAATTCCCTCTTCCCTCAAGACCTTATCTACCTCTCCAAATTCAACAACATCGAATACCCCCCGCCTTAACATCTCCGCAGCCACGACATTCATTACCTTGCCTTCTGCAGCCCTTTCCTGAGTCAGGTTTTTCAAAGGCACAATGGCTACTGCTTTAATATATGTAAGATCTGCCGTAGGGTGGATATAACTCATAGGCCCGCTACAATTGTACAATATCGGCAATAACGCAAGTAAAAGAATTGTTTGCTTGATCCAACTTATACTATTCATTTGTTCTCCATAGTTTAAAACCTTGCTGAAAGATTCGTGATAAAAGTCTGTGTTGTTTCAGTCATATCTTCTTGCTGGCGACTCCAGTCATAGCCAAACCTTAATGTAAAGACCCGGCTCAAATTCCAGGAAAGATTGACAGAGTAATTTGAGCTGACAGTATCATTTCTGTTTAAGGTATACCCCATGTCAAGCTGCATCTTTTCGGTCATCAACCAGTTCATGTTATATAGCTGCTGAGTGGTTTCCTCCCCTGACTTTTCATCCCTGTCAATATCATAGGAGGCTCTGAGGTAAAAATCGTGAGAGGGCCGCCAGTAAAATATGATCCTGGCGTTGGAGGTTCGGCCCGTTGTATCACCATCCAGCTCTGATTTTTGTATTTCCGTCCAATTTGTATCATACTCAATTTCGGCTGTCAACATTCGGGTGAGTTCAAGACGCAGATCTGAGCTAATAGACTTGGTGGTTGTTTCGGACTGACTGACATAATTTTCCGAACGGGTGATGTTTGCATCCACATTCAGATTCGCTCCCTCACGGAGTTTTGCTGATATCTGAAGCAATGCAGATGAGCTCTTTGACTCGGTTTTGCCGTCTTCTTTTGATAGCGTGTGATTTAAAGAAAGATCGGTATTAAGGGTTGTAAGGGGAGAAAAAAGAAAGTGCAGCAGATAGGTATCGGTTATCGTATTCTCTGCCTCTGCCTCAGAATCGTATTCCATCCGCCTTCCATACTGTGCCCAAGCTGTAATATACTTGTGAAGCTCTCTTTCCACACGGCAATTCATGCTGTGGGCCAGACGCCTGATTTTTTCCGACTCTTCCTGATCCAGGTTGGCCAGGTTGGTTTTCCGCTCGTCCTGTGTAAAATCATACGTAAAAGAGAGCCAATCCATGGGCTTATATCTAAGATTGGCCTGTGTGGTTTGTGTGGTGTTCTCTTTCGTGTAAGCGCCCTGGATAAGGCTGTACGCCTCGATCTCTGTTACCTCAAGAGCTCTGTCATCGTTTGCTGTGTTTACTACCTTAAAGTACCGGGCCGTCGTCTTGGTAAAAGAGATCTCAAACCGCTTCTGGTTCGCATCATAATCAAAGGTGGCTGCAACGTTTATCGGTGTCCATGTAGTGTTGTCACTACTCGAATACACAGCCCAAGTGTAGAAACTATCATTAAAGTTAATATCGGGCGTGGTTGTGTAAACGTAGATTTTGCCGACCTCAGTGGGAAAAGTCAGGTACAACCCCATGTTCTGATCGATATTAGCACTCAGGCCGATTTCAATCCCCGTGCTTGTGGCCTTGTCGCCATCTATGAGCGAGTCACGAGATGTAAGCATTACGTTGAGCGGAGCAGGAGGGTCGTCGGCATATAATCCGGCTGAGGGACTCTTTTTTTCAGCAAACTCAACATCCTGCCCCCCTGTTTCGGTTTCCGTCTTTGTGTTTGTGATCGAATAGCTTCCTGAGGTTGAGATCCTGTTTTTCCAAAATGACTTTCTGAAATCGAATCTTCCATAATGGGTATCGGTCTCTGTGATGGCTTCTGTAACGTAATCGTCCAAAACATTGTTTCTATACTCGTAGTTAAAATTCAAAAATCGATATGTATAGTCAGCGGTTCCGGAAAAATTAGTGGTTTTGCTGTCTGTATCGTGTACTGCCAGATGGTCATAGTTTATGTCTTCATTGTAACGGAGTTGCACTTTGGGATATTTCTCGGACTTTGTGGAGAAATTTACATTCCACGATTCGGTCGTAAAGTGGTCTTCATCTGCAATCATGGTTAAGATATCAAGGCCTTTTTCAGTGATCCGATAGCCCGTATCAGCATCAAAATATTCGTTCCTTAGATTTAGCCTTATATCCGGTGTCAGCAGCGTTGTTTTGGTATCGTTTGTCTCGTTTATATTAATGCCGAGATTAGCGGCAAAGTTGACTTTAGGATTGAATTCCTTGGTTGCCTGAAGATTATAGTTTTGGGTAAAGCTCCATGAGCTTTCCTCTGCTTCACCGGTCTTTGTTTCGGTTGAGCGATAACTAAGGTTAGCCGAGCCACCGATATCATCTCCAGTACAGACTCCCCGAAAGCAGACCAGTGTCAGCAAAAAAATAACAATCCAGAATTTCAATTTCATAGATTCGTTAATTTGTTAATTTGTTAATTTGTTAATTTGTGCTCCGCCTCAATTGTCAAGTCCGCAAATCATCCAATCCCCAGCCTTAGGGCTCAATAAGAGCAATTCCATGCGGCCTTCTCCCAACCTGAATGACTGTTTTCAGTCGTTTTGTTGCAAGGTCTATGACGGATATATCCTCTGACATGGTATTGACCACATAAAGTTTTCTTCTCAATGAATCGACGGTCATCTGTGAAGGAAGGTCACCAACCGATATATTCCTGGTAGTCATGTCCATGGAGGGATATATAAAGGAAACTTCGTTGTCGACGCCGGATACGTAGATCCGGTCGGACAGGCCGGACACAAGCCACATGGGTTTTTGACTCAAAGATATCGTTTTTGTGACCGAATACGACGGGATGTCTATCACAGAGATACTGTTTGAACCTGTATTGGTCACATATAGCTTATCCTGGTGAATGGCCACGCCGGTGGGATTAAAACCGACTGTTACTGTATCTTCCACAGCGCTGGTGTTCACGTTGACAATCGACACGGAATTTGACGCTTTGTTTGCCACATAGACCTTGCGTCTGTCTTGGTCGACTACGATGTCTGCAGGGTTGTTTCCCACATATATCCAACCGGTTACTATATTGGAAAGAGTATCTATAACAGAAATATTGTCTGAATTCGGGTTAGTTGCGTAGAGTATCAGGCCATCTTCGGACAGGGCGAGTTCAGCAGGGCTATATCCAAAATTGGCAATTTTGTTGATTACCCTGTTTAAACCAGTATCGATAACCGAAATGTTGTTAGAGCCGGAATTGGCTACATATATCTTGTCCCCATCCGGGCTTGCCACAATTCCCATAGGCGATTGATCTACCGCAATGGTTGCCACCACCCTATCCTTCTGTCTGTCTATAACGGTAACGCAGTCCGAGCCTGAGCTCGTGACATAGAGTAAAATATTTTTAATCTCTATGCCCTGTTTCCTCAAGGTCATCTTTGGCCTGAAAAGATATTTTTCGAAAATAGACTCTTCCGGATTCCAGTCTGCAAAAAGGGCGAAATTCTCACCGGAAAACACAGAAAACTCCATATCGAAGAAATGGTTTCCACCTGGCTGGAGGAGGGGCAGGCCGAAAGTTTTTCCATCCTTTTTCAGTTTTGCCTCAGAGATAGTCCATCTTATCCGTTCATATTTTCCGGCAGGCAGATAAAATTCACGCAATTTGATCTGATTCTGCGCAAGCCCGGCGGAATGAATGCTCTTATCAACAGCCACATCGATCCACTCTCCCTCCTTGTTCATAAAGCTCATGCCCGAGATAGAAAAGGAGATATCAAAAGTAGGTTTCTGGGGACACGAAAGATAGAAAAAGACTTGCCCCTTATCGGATAGTTGAAGGTCCATCGAGGTGGGTTCGAAAATACACGCCGGGATAAAAACCGCGGCCAGCAAAACCATCATCAAACGAAATTTCAAGGGCTTTGCCACAATTATTTTGCTCATAACATTTCCTGGATTAAAGCTCTTCTATTTTAAGGACTTGCACGCGCTGGTTAAAAGTGTCCGCGATCAGCACATTTCCAGAGGTATCCACGATAATATCGCACGGGTACTGAAACCATCCTTTTCCCCAGCCTCTGCCGCCAAACTCAAACAAAAAACGCCCGTCTTCTGAATAGGCATTTGCAGTATGGCGCATGTAGTCGATCAGATAGATCCTTTTGCTGAGGTCATCCACAGCCAATCCCCTGGGACGGCTCAACTTGCCGGAGCTTCCACCTTTTGTACCGAACTTAAACAAGAAATTCTCCTTGTCATCATAGACATAAACACGACCCATGTCTTCACTCAAAAGGTATATCCTGCCGGAGCTGTCTATCTCCACATCGCATATCGTAGCTTTTTGTTCTTCGCCTTTTCCCAGCCTGTCAACAGGGCTCAGGAGATGGGAAAATGTTCCTTCCTTATTCAAAACCACCACACCGCAAAAACTGCCGCCGGCCACGTAAAGCCGACCGGACTTGCTTATGGCAATGTTTTTTGGGGTAAAACTGTCCTTGCTTTTTTCTGTTTTGGCCCGGATGACTGGGCAACAAAAAGATACCCCTCCGGATCAACGGCCAGTCCAATAGGGGTTTCGATGCCATCTGATTCGTCAATACAAAGGAGCGGGGTAAAAGTCGTGGGTATATACCAATATTCTACCATGTCCGGAATCTGTAACATAGATCTCCTTCATTACAGAATCGACGAACAACTTAGACGGATAAGATAGCTTTTTGCCCTTATAATCTTCCCAGATAATGGAAAGGCAGGTGATTTTTTTAGGCTTTGATTGATCAGCTTTGGTATCTGAGACGGATTGCTTCGATGGATCTGTGGACGCAGATTCATGCACGATGTCGGTCGTTTGCCCGGCCGCAGAGCATTGGACAGAGAGCCATAGACCGAACAGAGAGATGCATGTTACAAGAATAATCCAAAGACCTGGAATTCTTTTTGAGCTATGGTTGCAAGAGCTTATTATAAGTTTATTCATTTTCTAAAAGGAAGAATAATTTCATAAAATAATCGAATATAGTGTAATTTTTTTCTACTTTACAATTTCTGTATAAAAAATCAAGACAAAATTTGATGGCGTCGTAAAAGTCAGGCGAAAAATTTT
>Ga0255415_1014_pt1 | contig 12248 bp, 15 predicted proteins | sample ANMaggSSYBR01G13_FD_182663 | JGI IMG/M metagenome (GOLD analysis project Ga0255415, IMG submission 182663) | Sediment cell enrichment communities from methane seep in Santa Monica Basin, California, United Staets - ANME aggregate JGI... | ecosystem: Environmental > Aquatic > Marine > Cold seeps >...
TCTCGGGTGTCTCTAGACCAAGACATTTTCTTGGTCTGGTGTTCAGTCTTCTTTGAGCAAATAACTCTTGCTCTGGAGTGATCTCCGAAAAGTCACTCCCCTTTGGGAAATACTGACGGAGAAGGCCATTGGTATTTTCATTGGTTGCTCTCTCCCAGGAAGAATAGGGATGCGCAAAGTATACACTCGTATTCAGTTCTTCGGCGATACTCAGGTGATCCGCAAATTCTTTACCATTGTCGCAGGTGATCGTCAGCGTTTTCAATCGGTAGGGGTTCATCATTTGTACGATAGCTTCTTTCGTGGCCGCTGCTGTCCGGTGATTTATCTTTTTCAATAACGTGAACCGAGATTTCCGCTCCACCAGAGTAACTAATGCATATGGACTTTTCTTTCCGATCACAGTATCCGCTTCCCAGTCTCCCAGGCGGCTTCTCTCGTCCACAACGTTCGGGCGCTGCTCAATGCTTACTCTATCGACTATTTTCCCTCGACGTTCGTAGCTTCCGTACCGTTTACGACGTTTTTTTTGACATCGAAGATGTTTGTGAAGATCACCTCCAACCCGTTTGTCCATGTAGACATATTGGTAAATCCACTCATGACTGACACTAATTTCTCGATATTTCTTCATCCACAACGCGATCTGTTCCGGGCTCCAATCCTGACGGATCTTTTCTTCTATCCATATCCAGGTTTGGGGTGGGATTCTTCTGCGATCCCAACTGCGCCTCTTCACTGCTTTGCGATGAGCCTGTTTAGGACGATATCCCCGTTGACCGCGGTTTCTTTTCAGTTCTCTGCTAATGGTCGATTTATGAACTCCGATCGTTTGGGCTATCTCCGTTTGATTGTGTTCGCTTTTCAAAAGTGCTTGAATCTGATATCGTTGACATTGGGCGAGCTGGTTGTAGCTCATAAGCGCTCCTTTGACTTGTCGGTCTCTAGAGGCTTATACTACACCAGCTTGCCTCTTTTGACCTTCAAAGTTGCACTTATGAGTTGAATCTAGCAGTAAATAAACATAACCCCCGCTCAACCTGACAGCCGGTTAAGGTGGACGGCCTGGGTTATAGGATCGTCAAAACAAGACCCGGCTGCAGGTTAGCTCATCCGTTAGCCTTCTAATTCGCTGAAATAAATCTTTATGCTAAATCTTCTAATGATAGTATCCCTAATTGTGTCTCTTATCCCAATTGGGCTAGCTGTGTTCAGCGTTAAGGTGATAAGTAAGCACGCATTCACCTCAAAGATGTATGGTTTCCTGGGGATTATCTATTTTGCACTCTTGATGTTGGGCATATCTATACTACTTGCTTCACTATACTTGGGTTGGCCTGCTAGTGCTTTTATTCCACCAGAATTCATCATTATTTTTCCACTATTCTTTACAATCCCAATATCAATCATAATCATTATTGCTCTATCAATAAGAGTGCTTATTAGGTCAAAACAAGAAACTTCAAACATAAAGTTGCTTAATATCCTGGCCTATCTACTTAATACAATACTTTTTCCTATCTTCTTTATAAGTATTCCAAATGCATTAATTAGCCCGGTTGGTCCAAGGTGTGAGTATCAAAATCAAGATACAGGCAACAGAATAATTGAAGCGATACGGGATTATCAATATGAAAAGGGAGATTTTCCAGAAAGCACTGATCGATTGATCCCGGAATATCTGTCATCAATTCCAAATGACCATTGTGACCCATTTGATCTGCGAGAATTCAAAATCATTGAATGTTCAAATGAGATTTTTCTACTTACAATTGAGACAATGCCAAGGGATCAATACCAAAGGTATGATTTTAAAAATGATGTTTGGTCAGTCTCTCCAAGACCTGTTGGAGATTGGCTGATGATTGATGAATGGGACACAATTTGTGACGGATTAGAATAAGATTGAATTATAGACAAGGCTAACCCGCGCTCCACCTGACCGCCTGTGGCGTGGGGAATCGGGCCCTTTTATGCATTTATTGATTCTTGATCTATAATCATTATTAGCCTATCCGGCTGCAGGTGAGCTCTTCCGTTAGGGTGCTTTCATTGATCACAATATGATTACTAAAAGATTTTCGTTCATTGGAATAATACTCCTGATATTTTCTATTTCTGCTGCTTGTGAAAGAGAGAAATCATTACTTGATATCCCAGATGCCAGTTCTTCTAGTATCGAGCAATCGAGCAAAGACACTCAAAAAAGCAATACAGTCCTACCTCAAACAACACCAACAATCGAAAATACCAAGACAGTGGAACCAATTCAGATTGTGATTGTTCCTAAGTCACAAATGATTTTTGAAATCAACAACAACATTGCAGTTATAGATCCATACTCGCCTAATGAAATCAATTATCTATACTTTCCAAATCTTAATGATTTGCCTAACCCAGAACCTCGAGCCGTTTCGCCCGACGGAACCAAACTCATTGTTAGATCTGTAGATGCAAGGGTAGGAAAGTTTAGACTTTTCGTTTTAGATTTAACTTCAGGTGAAACACACAAGCTGATATATGAGAATGCGAGCCAGGGAATTGCGAGGTGGGGTCCAGATAGTGAGAATATCGCATTTGTCTTAACTTATGAAAATGAAAGCAGAATTGTTATCGTCAACTATCTAAATGGCTCAATAATAGAAATCCATGGAGCACATCGATGGGATTCCATTCCTTGTTGGTCTCCTGACGGTGAGCGGATTTATTTTTTGTCATATGAAGGTCAATCTGATGACCTGTTAGGTCCATCACCACAAAATGACATCTTTGAATTTGATATTGAAAGTAACGAGCTCAGAAAACTAACAGATGAGCCAATGCTGATAACAGACTTTTCCTTATCACCTGATGGATCAAAATTTATTTATACTTCAGTGGATCAATTTGGAGAAATATTCACTTTTGATTTCGAAAATGGAGATATGACTAATTTGACAAACAGTATTTCATCTGAACGAAATCCTGTTTGGTCTCCAAATGGGGAAAAGATTGCATTTAGTTCAGAGAGAGATGGAAATTGGGAAATCTATACCATGAATTCCAACGGTTCATCTGTAGAAAGGATTACATTCGATAACGAAGTTGATACTCCAATTATGTGGTCCCCTTTTAGTGATTATCTGGCGTTCATATCAAGAAGGTCAGGGGCATGGCAAGTTTATATATACGTGATCTCTTCTGGAGAAATTAAACAAATAACAGACGAGGACGATTATCCATATCTTGCTGATATAACCACAACATTAGCACCCTAACCCACGCTCCACCTGATCGCCGGTTAAGGTGGATGGTTTGGGAACCATAATCATAAAAACACAACCCGGCGCCAGGTGAGCTCAATCCGTTAGGTGCGCCAGATTCTTAACTATTTTATTTAGGACTAAATATGTCAAAGCTCATCTATGGAGATCGCATCACAAAAAATGCCCCGGTGCTTGTTGGTAGCTCTGCTCAGATACTTGATCCGTCAGGCAAAAAAGTGTTACTTACAAAGCGGGGAGACAATGGGCGATGGTGTACTCCAAGTGGTCAACTAGATTCGGGAGAAAGTGTAGCAGAGACTTGCGTTAGGGAAGTATTGGAAGAAACTGGTTTGATAGTCCAGGTAGAGCGATTGATTGGGGTCTACTCAAATCCAAATATGCTTTTATCTTATGATGAAGAACATCAATATCAACTAGTCTCATTCCATTTTGCAGTTAGTGTGATTGGCGGTGAACTGGGTTTGAGTAATGAAACAACTGATGTTGGTTATTTTTCTTTAGACGAGATAAATAACATGGACTTAATGGAACATCATCAACAACGCATCATGGATGCTTTTGCGGATAAGAAGGAAACCTTTATCAGGTGAATATATGATGATGGATTAATGATCTTGGCGCCCTAACCCCCGCTCCACCCGACCCTGGTGACATGTCGGCGCAAGTATAATCAAGTTATCTTAGGCGGGTGAGCTCATCCGTTAGGCCACCAATAGATTGAAAAAATATAAAAACAACAAGCTAATGAAAAAAATCTTTCGGGGTGTATTAATTGGATTATTGATCTTGATGTGTGTTTTGATTCTGGGCTTTCTTATTTTATTCCGGCCTGATGAATATGGGCCGATTAGCGAAGTTGCTATCTATTATCAACCAGCTCCAACGCCAGGAAGTGATCTTGATTTTATTGAAGCAGATGCAGGAATATCCATACCTGATAGCGCTCGTGAGATAAACGCAATGATAAGCGGCTTTCGCGAGTTAGACACTTGGGTACGTCTAGATATACCGGCTAACGAACTAAAATCTTTTTTGGAGAATACTCATTGCAGATCAGATTTAGTTTCAACTGATCCAGCATTACACGCACCGGGAGACCTTGATCCAGATTGGTGGGAACCAAATAAAGCTGAGGATCTAGTTGAATGTCTGGGGTATGTCAGCAATATGCGTCAATATATTTTGGTAGACCGTACTAAACCTAATGTTTTTACTGTTTACGTATTTAGCATAGTCGATGATTTTTCAACTCCATCAAGCAAGGATTAAGACGAATTGTTGGCCTAACCCACGCTCCACCCGACCTTTGTGGACCGGCAGCGCAAGTATAATCAAATTATCTTAGGCGGGTGAGCTCATCCGTTAGGTGTATGTCAAGGATAAACAGATTATGAAGAAATGTATCGCTTTGATATCGTTTGCGGTCATTTCCTCAATTGTTTTAATAAGTTGCTCAAAGACACAAACACAAGGATTTCCTGATAGGCATATAGTTTACCAAGCTAGTGATGTAGACAATCCCAAAATAGGATTCATTAATGCCGATGGATCATCAGCCGAGATAATTAACACTGATTTCTTTGTAACCCAACCTACATGGTCTGCTGATGGAAAGACGCTACTATTCCGTCAGGCCCCAGGAGATTCGGGATATACGCACAATCGCTCAGGATATCTATCAATCTGGAATGATGTTGGAACTACTTCTATATGTAATTGGCGTAAGTGGCAAATTGGCTGGATCCCATCAACATTACATGATCCAAAACAGGCAATATTGCTTGATAATTATTCAAGAATAGTTCTTGTTGATGTTGAAAAGTGCAAAGAGGTAAGTGTATATGTGGATGTCGAGTATTCTTACCCTGATGAACAACAGACAATTCATAGTTATTCGGTTTCTTCATCTGGTACCTTCATTCTTTATACTCAAGTATCTTACAACCCTTATGGATTTACAATGAAGTTGTGGAATAAAGAATCCAATGAAGTTGAGAGCATAGGACAAGGAATAAACGCGGCCCTCTCTCCGGATGGTAAATCTGCCGCCTATACATGGTTCGATGGCATTTATATAATTTCGCTCCAAGATTTAACAACCACACATTTAGTTGAATATGATTCAAGGATGTCAGGTACCAAATCGCTTTTTGAGAATGTCCCACCAGCACCACAATGGTCACCAGATGGAAAATGGCTTATTTACCATAAATGCATGGTGCCTATATGCGAAGGGAGCTGTTCAAAAATAAATGATTACAGTATCTTCAAATTGGATGTTTCGACTGGGGAGGAAGTTAAATTGCTTGATGGAGGTATATACCCTTATTGGCGCGACCAATAAGGACCAGCGGGGGCAATTGAACAGAAAGTTACGGTTTGGAGATTGCCATTTACTTGCGCAATTTGCGCGTTCTAATGTAATAACTGCGCCTTTTTACAAAGCCAGCTGTTTAAGTCTTGTTTCAAATGCCATTCTCTACTGGAACACAATCAAAATCAACGACATTGTTGAAAATCTCAGACAACAAGGAGAAGAGCTTGACAATGAGGCCTTATCTCGTATCTCTCTATTGCCACATAAACATGTTCTCCCTCACAGATTCTATTTTATTGATGAATTTTAGGGATTTTTACGAAAATAGTTACGGTTATCGGTATATTTCCACTTTGAAACCGTAACTTTCTGTTCAATTGCCCCCGCTGGTCCTAGCAGGTCAACACTTATAATGTAGACACTATCAACATGCCCGTCAAATTTCATCACTCGCGGGGCCAGGATAAATAATGTTAGAACACTTTAGGAGGCACAACATGAAAGAGAAAACCTTTCTCCTTGCCTTACTCTTCATGCTATCCCATCTGGCAGCTTCCTGCGGAGCTGAACCCCCGATTTCTGAGGGGACAGCACCAGACCCAAAGGAAGCTGCTGGTTCCACGGCTCCTAGCCCTACAGAACCTGGGCAGGTGGCTTGCGAGGAGATGATCTTTACTTATTCCTTCCGCTCCAGGGGTGGCCCAGGATCCAACATCCTCGCCATCTGCCCGGACGGATCAGATCCGCGCCAGGTGACGAGGGATGGCCAGAATATGTCCCCCTCCTGGTCTCCTGATCGATCCCAGATTGCCTATCTGTCGTATCGCTCAGGGTCATTGCAGCTGCACATCGTGGACAAGGACGGGAGTAATGACCGCCAGCTCACATCAGACTCATATTTTAACGCCTGGCGAGCGATCTGGCTTCCTAACGGAAATCGAATCGCGATGGTGAATAATGAGGGGCAATGGCAAACTGTCAATGTCCTCACGGGAGAGATCAACCCTCTGGACGGGTGGAATTTTTCAGGAGATAATGTGCGCCTATCACACGATGGTACCCGAGTCGCGTATACTGTACGCACAGACCCTTATGATGCTGACAGCCCAGCCGAGATCCACATCCAGGATGTCGATGGCTCCAACCCCTATCAGCTCACCGAAACCGGTTGGTTCATCCATAGTCCTACCTGGTCGCCGGACGACAGCCAGATCGCCTTCCTTTCCATCAGCGAATACGGCCCGGGGCAAAACGCCATCTACGCCATCAACCTGGATGGGAGCAACCTCCATGAACCCATTCTGACGAATCTTCATCCATATAGTATCGCCTGGTCACCCGATGGGAAATCGCTGGCGGTCATTACTGGCGAGATGGTACCCACTGGTGAGTTAAATACACCTGAGAGGTTGCTCCTAACGCTCTATACATTGAATATTAATTTCGGTGATACAAGGGAGTTGTTCAATGCACTTGTTCCTGATTACATCACGGATCTTTCCTGGTAAGGAATAAAACCTTCCAACCAGAGCGCAAGGTCTATCCTAAAATGACCTCCGAGGTCGGGCTGACCTCGGAGAAATAGTAAGGAGACCCTTTAGTTGTATACTAAGGTTGCATAATATTGTTCCATTCCCTCGCATAAAGAGGAGGTAATAATTCGTAAGTAATATCTATTGAATAACGCAATTTATACATTGCATTAACAAAGGTAAAACGCAATACTATCTGAAGTATATTTAAATAACAAGGAAATCCAACCAGAAATTTCATCAAAAAACAAGATTTTGCTTATTTGATAGTACTTCTAGGAGGATTACATGCTTTTAAAATACAGGCTGCTGATTAGAAGAATTATCCTCTTGGCCTTGCTCGTGTGGATCCCCTTCATCGCTGCGTGTTCAAGTACTAAGCAGGATCTCCCCATGACGCGCGTATCCCTGTCGAAACACGCTTGCATAAATGGTAACAGCCTTCTTATGCCACACCTGCCATTGGGTGTAAACGAGCAAATCAAGGCACCGGCTCTCGCCGGAGGTACCGTCAGGTCCGGAGATTTCCTGCTTTCTTTTTGGCTATTTTGCGATCCAACCTTAACATCCGACGATCCTTTGAATGATGATTACAGCGAAGTGAAGAATCTAGCCTTCCTGTCTGCTTTCAGGTATTTTGGAGAACCACTTGACCAGCCAATCAATCTCAATTTGACTGTCAATAGTGAAACTTTTAACTCATTCGCTTACTCAGCGTCTACAAATGATCAAATCTTGATTCTCAGAGGAGCGACTGGTGCAAATTATGGTCGAATCAGCACAAATGATCAGACAGTTGCCCATTCTCTCATTACAGGAGAACCTGTTATTTTTCTTTTCACAGTCTCAACTTCCGAACTCCTTGCTTCAGCCCAACTAATCGCTTCCTTTGAGGAAACACCGGATGGCTACCATCTCCTCAATGCGGAAATCATAAATAAGAAATGATCAGGAAATATATCATGGGGATTTTCAAAGAGGATTTAACCTGTACGTCGTCAAACCCTTTGGGACACAATTCTACATTTTGAATAGAGACTCAGTATTTCGAACTACCTTATATATACGATAACGAAGAATTTAATATTGGAATAACATTATCTTATTCAATCAATGAGTGTTATCCAAGTAAAGCACCAAAAGGTTTAATTACCTCTAGTTCGGCTCTGCCTTTATGTATTCTTTCAATTATTATTATAGGAATATTTTTAGTATTTTTTGTACTCCTTATTCTCGGTAAAGTTCTGAAAAGCATAGAACGTGGATCAAATAAACAACAAAGCAAATCAAGTGATCAATAATTGCTTCCTAACCCCCGCTCAACCTGACAGCCGGTTAAGGTGGGCGGCATGGAAGAAGGATCGTCAAAACAAGACCCGGCTGCAGGTTAGCTATTACGTTAGGATGCCTAGGAGAAGAATTAGACGAATGAGAACAAGAATTAGGATGGCTTTCATACTAGCTCTAAACTTCTTTCTCATAGCTTGTATGAACCAAGCCGAGGATATACAACGCAGAGATCAATTATGTCTTGAATTACCGGAATCCTTCTCTACAGACGACCTGATTGGCACATGGATAGCAAGCTATAGCCTAAATGATACGGATACAATCATTATTAATGCAGATGGCACATACAAGCAAATTTATGATGATCCAGACTCAAGCCTATTCTATGAGAGTGATTGGGCGAATTGGACAATAGAGTTTCGTGAGAGTGGCTATGCTCGATTGCATTTGAAAGGTATGAGGCGAGCTGGTGAAGTTGCGTCCGTTTTTGAACGCGTTGGTGGCGGTGTAGATCCAGAATTGTACACATCAATAGATTATTGTGAGAATGAAGTAGTTGAGATGCCGGAGGAGATAATACTGATCGTTACTGGTGCATCCGATGATAACACCCATGGAATTGCTCTTCGACAAGTACGATTAGCGGGATCTGATTGGACATGGTCCTTTCAATATTTAGATGAATAATCTATAAGTGGGCATCCTAACCCCCACTCCACCCGACAGCCGGTTAAGGTGGACGGCCGGGGATACTAGAACAGTAAAGGTAAAGCCCGGCTGCGGGTGAGCTCATCCGTTAGCTGGCAAAGAGGAATAAATCTAATGGACGAAGAAGTTAGTATATGTTTTGGAATTATTGTAATCATAATCGGTGTGATCAATTTCGCTCTGTATCACTACCGGGTTGATTGGTTTATGAATATGTTCAAGAATCGTGTAATGCTGAAAACGTGGAGCGAGAAAGGATTTGCTGTTTTATATACGGTCACTAGCATTCTTATTGTTGCTGTAGGGTTTTTATTTATGTTTGGCTTGGTTAAATAGATCAGTTGCCAGCTAACCCCCGCTCCACCTGACCGCCGGTTAAGGGTGGCAGATCAGGGCTGGGGGATCGTCAATGAAGACCCGGCGCCAGGTGAGCTCAATCCGTTATGCCTTCTTGACTCCCTTAGTTATTATTACATTCTATTTCCAATCTGGAGTATAGCCATCTGTGAGATAGGTTTCTTCCCCTGTAATCACATCGATCTTGAATATTTTCCCATCATGGGTATTATAGACAAGCCATTGATTGTCCGGAGACCAGCCAGGACGTGATACAAATTCATAAAAATCCCCAATTTCATGGACCCATTTCAAAAATTTATCATCATTACTTTTCATGTCTCTTATTCTTATTTCGCCACTATAGCCGTAATACGCCAGTAATGAACCATCATCGGATAATGATGGATAAAGACCCGGAATTGTTTGACTCTCCCCTGTTTCAAGGTCATAGATAAAAATTGAATATTGCCTTATAGATTGTTGATAAGCATACTCAACAACCTCTTTTATCGTACAGATTAATAAACTATCTTCTGATATGCTCAATCCTGAGAGCCAGTAGTTATCTGGTATAGGAACAGTAAACAGATCAATTATTTGACATGCTTCTAAGTCATAAATTATCAGTAAATTCTCTTCCTCTCCAACTTCAATATCGTACTCTTCGAAAAATATATTGCGCCTTGAAATCCACGCGACTATATTCCCCCTTCCATCAAAACCGAAGCCCTGGATGCTGATATCTTCACATTCTTTACCATGCATGTATCCTTGCTCATCAACTAATCGAATAGTAGGTGCTACATCTCTAATATAAAATGCTAAACTGTCTCCGTTCATAGACCATTTCGGTTCATTTGCGTAAGTGGAAAAATGTTTGGGTCGATTTATTGCAGATCCTCCGGCAATCCAAAAGTGGAATAATTCTCTTTGGTTTCCATCAACATTCACGAAACCAACTGTTTTTCTGGTTACGCCATGAGAATAGAACGGATCGTATGGCATGAACACAATTTCTTGGTCAGGCAAACCATCTGGAAACGGCCTTTCTGTTTCAGCTCTGGTTAGGCTTGAATATATATTCCAAATGATAAAACCGAACAGGATCCAAACCAAGATTCCTAAGATGATAAGAACAATAATTGCCTTGGTTGATTTCTTTTTTTTCATTTTTTGTGTACACTTTTATTAATTACTTCACTCTCATTGTATAATAAATTTGTAATACGGGATAATCATTAAATCATTCTAGATGTTTCGAGAAGAAGGCATAACCCCCGCTCCACCTGACAGCCGGTTAAGGTGGACGGCCTAGGAACTAGGATCTTACAAACCACGACCCGGCTGCAGGTGAGCTCAATCCGTTATGTGTTTTTTATTGATTATTAGGAGGATGGATCGTGAGCAAAGAAAATCTGATTCCAGCTTTGGTTGGATTATTCTCTGTTCTTGCACTAAGTTTTCCAAGATTTGCATTCGGGTATAAATCAATTTCAGATCCGGAGATGTTAAAGAAAAAATATCCAGGCATTGAAGAACACATGAAGGGGATTATTCCCATTCAGTTAATTTTGCTGGCTTCAACTATGACATCAACTTATTTCTTGATTCCTTGGTTACATGAAATGACTGGCTTGTTACTTTACGTCACAGGAGCAGCAATTTATATGAGCAGATTCTCAAAAATTGCTCGTGCACCGGTATTGCCATTGCAAGGACCAGTCATATCATATGTGGAAGGTGAACGAGCAAATGTATTTGGAGATATTCAATTTATTTGTGGTGTCATTATGCTTGTCTTAACGGTCTCTCTTGATCTACTTGGTCTATGGTGATATATAACAATCGATGAAAACACATAACCCCCGCTCCACCTGACCGCCGGTTAAGGACGGCGAATTAGGTCCGGAGGATCGTCAAAACAAGACCCGGCGTCAGGTGAGCTCAATCCGTTAGGTACACTAATAGCACTAAATATTTTATATGGAATCCACAATATTATTTCTTCTTCCAATTGCAATAGTTACTTTATCCGCTTGGTTCATTTATAAAGGTCTAAAGGCTGAGGAAAAAATTGATTGGAAATATATGATCTATGGATTATTAACAATCACCATAATATATGCATGGCTTTATTATGCTCCTTCTTTAGGAGTCTTTTCGGGATTATTCGAATTTCTATTTGCTGGTGGAACATCGATACTTGCTGGAATTACGCTTCTTGTAGTAATTCCCAGGTCCAGAAAACTATTTTCATTATTACTAATCATCCTTTCTCCAGTGATCATGTATTTATGTCTTGATAGTGGATTTTATTTTTCACCTTCTTCAAAGATTGAGAGAAATGGAATAGAAGTAGCCTATGCCCTAGAAAGTTATTCTGCCGATAAGGAATATTATCCGGATAATCTGGAAATCCTTGTGCCAGACTACATTGATGATCTAAAGTCTCCTAATACACATTGGGGTTGGTTGTACAAATTAGAAGGAGAGGATTACGCACTAGGATATTTTTATAACGCTGATAAATATTCATACAGCATCCGAATATATAGACCAGCAACCCCTGAATGGAAAACTATGATTATCAACTTAGATCATACAATAGATCCATTTAGTTTAGGACCAACACCAACGCCCACTCCAAGGAACTCATTAAAATAGGTGAGGGTACCTAACCCCCGCTCCACCAGACACCCTATCACGTGGGGCGATTTGACCTTTCGTTTCCCTTTATCGGTTTCGGTTTTATAATCATTAAATGCCCATCCGGGTGCAGGTGAGCTCATCCGTTAG
>Ga0255415_1015_pt1 | contig 12186 bp, 5 predicted proteins | sample ANMaggSSYBR01G13_FD_182663 | JGI IMG/M metagenome (GOLD analysis project Ga0255415, IMG submission 182663) | Sediment cell enrichment communities from methane seep in Santa Monica Basin, California, United Staets - ANME aggregate JGI... | ecosystem: Environmental > Aquatic > Marine > Cold seeps >...
AGCGTTTATCGGGCGAATTACTTCCCGTGCCACGGTACGGCTTTCGATAATTTTGTACTGGGTCTGGTAATAGTCGGATCCAGTGGCATCCACAGACATAACTTCCTGGATGGAAACCAGGTTTGGATTCTCCTTTTCGATCACAATGCGTGAGCCGGCCTGATAAATCGGTGTGGCCGTAAATGTATGAATGGCTACGACGAGAACTGTTATCGTAAAAAAGGTGATGATGCTCCACCTTCTTTTTATTAAAACACGAAGGTAGTCTCGAAGATCTATCTGTTCTTCTTTATATTCTTCCATTAAAACAAACTCTCCGGAACCACAATCACATCGCCCGGCAAAATACTGACATCCTGTCCTTTTTTCCCGGCTTTAGTGATTGCGTCCACCTTGACGTGAATAATCTTTTCCATGTCATCATTTTCCATACGTATGATACGAGTCCTGTTTCGAGCGGCTATCCGGGTAAAACCGCCTGCCATGCTGATAGCCTCAACTATGGTAATATCCTTTTCCTGGTAGAGATATGAACCGGGTTTTTTCACCTGGCCGATTATATAAAAATTTTCTGCTTTTGGAATATAAAGGAGATCTTTTTCAGATAGAAGGAGGTTTGACAATTGATCTCCCCCTTTAAGCAAACCCGGAATGTTGATACGGATCACAACTTTTTTTTCATAGTCTGTGTTGGGATTCTCGGTGCGGATGATCATTCCCTGCTTGCCACCCTGTTCAAAGTCGATTCCTCCTGCCCTGGAAATGGCGTCCAGAACCCTCTCTCTGGCCTGAAGAGGATAAGATCCAGGTGCCTTTATAGAACCCAGCACCATAAACTGTTTGCTCTTGTAGTCACTTACTGTAACAGAAACATGAGCATCCAGGACAAACCGGCCATCCGCGAGCTTAAATGATATGAGGCTTTCGATTTCAGAAGTGGCAAGCCCGTCCACTTTCAGCCTGTTGATTAAGGGAAAGGAGAGATACCCGTCTGCGCTGATGCGTACCTTTTCACGCGAAAGATCCGGCTCTTCATATACTATGATATCAAGAACATCATATCCTCCCACCCTGTAATCCTGAGCTGTCGGATTGTTGGCATCAGGATGAAGGGCGAGGTATTCGACGATGGTATAGTTTGGGGTATGTTGAATCACTGTTTTCAGACCACTATCTCTCTCATCACTTTTTTTAGCCTCTTTGATTTCGGCAAGCCTGGCAAGTTCGCTTTCTTTGAGGCCTTCAAGCTTGCCTTCCGAGACAGTTATATGTACTACATTTTCACCGGTACCGCATGCGCTAATAAAGAATAAGAGGACGATAACAATAAATTGTGAAAGCGCCAATTTCATACTGTTTTTTTACACTCCATAAGAATTTTTGTAATAGTTCACTGCAAAAACGCGAAGAACGCTGAGATTAAGTTTTTTATTGCTTCAGACTGCCAAAACATACAAGCATCAAGTACATCTTTACAAAAATCAATACAAGTCATTTATTAAATCAAGGGTGCAAAAAGTAAAAATTGGGGAACGCATATGCATCCCCCAATTTTTTACCCAAAAGAATATTCGAATAAACTATCCCACGTTCCTTACCCTGAATTAAAACATAGCCCTCAAGCTGACTGATAAAATGTTTGTATTAAATTCTGAGCTCTCATAATCAGAATCGCTCGCTTTCTTGCTCTTATATTCGTAATTTAGCCCTGCTTTAAGCCAGTCCTGTATTTTGTAACCAAGACCGCCTTTGACAGTATAAATATTGAAGGCCTTGTTGGCTTTGCCTGATTCTTCATTTAAATAATCATTGTTGACCCATTCAGCTCCCAGATTAAAAGAAAGCCTGTTTGCGAGATCTTGATCCAAACTCAATCCCACCAGAGTATCTATATACGATGAAGCATCAGCATCAGGAGAGCCTTTTTGAGATCTTTGCAGGTTCAGAGAAAGCAGAGTCCTCTTCTTCATTTGATAGCTTACCGTGGTCTCAGCTATCCAGGAACTCTCATCTTCGTATTTTCTCCCATCTATATCAAGCTTGTTGTCAAATTTCTTATTTCCATAACCAAGCTTAATCTCTCCACTTAATTTTCCACCAGGCTCAAATCTGGCACCTAAAAAATAATCGTTAAGATTATAGTCCTGCGAGGTGTTACTACTCCAGGATTGGTTATAATTTTCATCATAAACTCCATCGTTCTGGCTGTCATACTCACCCTTGGTCTGGCGGTATTGGACAAACACGGATGTCTTGCCTGTTAATTTCACAAAAAAAGATGCCCCCAATATATCATCTGTCCGATCCTGCCATTCATCTGCAGGCAGATCAAAACGCTCCGCATAATTTTTATACATTAATTCCAGGGCATATTTTTCAAAAAAATCATAGCCGGCAGTAACTTCAGCAGTGTTATTCCATCTCTCGGTTTTGTCACCAACTTTATACTGATTTTCAGTTCCGTAAGGATCTTTAGTGTGCAAAAAATTGTCTCTTGCCTGAAGATAAAGTCCGACAGGTGTTTTTATGCCCATTGCTATATATGGTTTATGGGCCTGATAATTATTATCACTATTACCTGAATATGCTATCAGGTCGACGCTGTATCCTATATTAAAAAAATTGCCGGGAGTGCTCTCTATATAGCTCAAATCTATGCTGGGGGTCACAGTATTAATATAGTCATCTTCTTCATTATTTTGTGCGGAGTAAATGTTGTCATTAAATTCGCCCTTGTACGCTATTCCGGGCTCCATCTTAAATCTGCCAATGTGGATATTCCCCTGAGCAAATACCTGGGAGGCAAAAAAAGAGAAAACAATCCCTAATACCAACAACCCTCTTTTTATTGAGCAGTATTTTTTTTTAAGCATTTCCATATTCCTTTTTAATTGCCATTTTTTAGCAGGCCAAACCGGACATAACTCCCTATTCGGCCTGCAATTTTTCTTATTTAGCCACCATAAATTGTAGTACTGGTAGTAGTAGTAGTTGTTGTTGTTGTGGTTGGTGGTACAGTTGTTGTTGTTGTTGTGGTTGGTGGTACAGTTGTTGTTGTTGTGGTTGGTGGTACAGTTGTTGTTGTCGGCGGTATAGTCGTAGTCGGTGGCGGTATGGTCGTAGTTGGTGGCGGTATAGTCGTAGTTGGTGGCGGTATAGTCGTAGTTGGTGGCGGTATAGTCGTAGTCGGTGGCGGTATGGTCGTAGTCGGTGGCGGTAATTTATCTATTTCCTCTTGGACATTATCCTTCTTGTCTTCAGGAATGTTATCTAAAATCGCATCGCCCTTTTCATCAGACAGATTATTCACCACAGCAGCACCGGCTTCATCCGACATGGTCTCAACTACTGCTCCTGCTTTTTCATCAGACAGATTATTCACCACAGCAGCACCGGCTTCATCCGACATGGTCTCAATTACTGCTCCTGCTTTTTCATCAGCCAGATTATTCACCACAACAGCGCCTTTATTGGCAGGAAGACTCTCAATCACCGCGCCTGCAACAATATCAGGGACAAGGTTGATGACATCAGCGACCTCTATATCTCCATACGCCTCGGCAAAAACCTTAAGATTTTCCTCGTTCCATGTTCCGTCTTCATTGATCAGCCCGGGATAATTAGTCTTGACTTCTTCAATGGTAAGAGCAAAAGATGTGCTGACCAAGGCAAATACACAAAACACGATCAATGCTAAAGTAAGTTTTATTTTCATGTTACCTCCCATTTAGGTTTAATCAAACTTGTTTGAATATTTACCTTGAATAGTCCAAAAATCCTATCAGGCTGAAGTTGTAAAGATTTCAATTAATATTATGTAAAGTGAATTATATATTTAAATATAAATAATAGTACAAAATCAAGAAAAAAAGCAACCTTTAATTAACTTTTTATTTTGCAGAAGCACATATAGACTTTCAGACAAATAATTTCACTGTGTTATCAGTCGTTGACGTATAACTAATACGCCCTCCTCCTTCTATCCTTGTGAAATTAATTAGGAACGTGGACGAAATAACTTCCCCAACTATGCATCACAGCTTCAGGCCACCTTTGCCCGATCTCAAATCACAAAAACATTGAAATAGCTCGCTATTCCATCAACTTTTGTGATCTGAGATCAAACAAATTTGACCCAAATCTATGCGCCTACTTATGGAAGTTAATTCGTCCACGTTCCTTAGCTGAAGTCTATAGAGCATTATATTGATCGGCGTTGTGTTTAATAGACTGCTATGCTTAAACCTCCTCGATTGTCATAGCGGTGAACAGGCAGATCGTTTATTACCAGAAAAAGCCTGCCGCTTTTCGGCACTACAATCTCTTTTTTATCACCTATAGCAAAAATAGTATCATTAATCCTCCCTAATAATGCGCCGAAGGGTACGCGAGGCAGCTCTTTTTGAGAATCTAAATTACTGAAAAGCTTTTCCGCAGGATGTGCTCCATGGCCTTCCGGCCCGGTGTCCGGCCAGGTTTGACTTTCAGTTTCAGGGGCTGCGGCCCAGGTGCCGCTACATTTAATACTTATCTTTTCACCATTTGTGACTGAGATACGGGTGTCAAACCAGCCTGATTTTGCATCAAGGAAAATGTTTATTCCTGTTTTCTTGTTTATTGCAATCGCCGGTGAAATAGATTCAAGGAATTCTTTGTTATCTATTAGTGAGAATATCTCAGGTTTGATTTTATCAAAATAGATCTTTTCGTTTTTCATATCCTCCCGGGCACATTGGGCCCAGACTGAATATGGATCTTTTTTGATTGCTGTCTGAAAATATTCCCGGCTTTTGCGTGTTTGACGTATTGCTTCTCGCAAAAGAGATAAACCAGCCTGTTTTTCGCCACTCCTTATTTTTTCAAAACCTTCATTCAGCCTTTTGTTTCTGCCGAATCTCTTGATACGGGCAATTTTCACATAAGCCTCTCCAAGATAACGACAATAAGGGTATTTGGAAATAATAGTCTGATACCATGTTTCAGCTTTATCTCTTTTTCCGAGATTTTCATAACTCATGGCAGTGAAAAGAATGCAGTTGACAATATCTCGATGATCAAGGTTTTTTCGCTGATCAAGAAATTCCTCCATTTTGTTAATTGCATTCTCAAATTGTTTTCCGGCAGCATCCGGCTTTTTTTTATTTAATAAATGGATACCTGCATTGTAGCTTTCCCTGCCCTCAACCAATGCCCTTACCGGCTGATTCCTTTTTATGGAGCCTGATACAATCAGCACAAATGCTATCAAAATAACCAAAACGAGCAAAAAAGGCCGCAGAAATGTCAAACTTTTTTCTATCGGCATAAAAAAAATTTGAACGTATGCATAATTTGCCACAGGTAAACGCTTTAGAAAAAAACAATGTAAAATTAATATCATCAGCGTAATCCCTGTAATGGTCCATCCGAGTTTTTCCCAGAAGGTTCTCCCATAAGTCAGTACTACTTCGCTCTGTCTGGGTATAACCATCATAAGATGAGGGCTTACGGGATACACCTTGTTAGCACCTTTGACCTGCCACGCAGGGAAATAGGACACCTTAATAAGGTGGGGTAATCCGATCTTGTTGGTGGTAAAACGTATTTTCATGTGCTCCAGGTGGGTTTCAATTTTTATGTCTGTCCTGTCAAGAACATCCTTTTGAAAGCGGGCCAAGTCATAAACACTGTCTGTCTCATGAAAAAAAACAGACCGATCTTCCTCATTAATGATATAGTCCTCAGGAATTAGAAGCACATCTGTTTGATCCGGTTGTTTATACCACTCATAAAAATCATCGACCCAATTTTTTGAAGTATAAACAACCGGACGGATTTTAGGAACATCCACATACTTGCTATCACATTCAAGATAGCGGTAAATGGAAATGGGTCCGAATGTTGCCTCTTTTGCAAAAAGGGAAGATGCGGCTATGGCTTTCTTTGCTTTGTCTGTCATTAAAATTAATTGGGATATGTTATACAAATCAAAATGAGCCGGAAGCGTTTCAGGGTTCATCCTGGATAGAATACCTGTATATGGAGTCTTGATGTCTCGTGAATATTCTGTCTGGAAAAAAACCATGCACTTTGAGGCTATGGAAGAGGAGTAATGGATGCCCTCCATGGTCTGCCTGCCTGAAAAAAAAGGCAGAGATTCAAAGACCCGGTCTCCACCATACTGATTATATAGATCACATTTTTCATATCCCACCCTGGGGGCATTGATCGGATTTTTACTTTCAGTTTTTCTTAGATAGTCGTTTGCTGCTTTAAATTCCTTATATCCGGGTTTTGCTTCATAGCCATAATTATTATAGCGATACCAGGAATCTGAAATAGATGTCCCGAATTTGACGACCACAACACAAAAAAGGCAAATAATTATAGCGCCAAAAATCCTTGTGTTTAGTTTACATGAAGAGAAAAAACGTCCCAAAGTATCGGCAAAAAACAAAAGGATCAGAACAAACAGGATGGGAGGCAGAAAGCGTATGTCAGGAATCTTCAGGAAATGCGCTGCAAAGTATGCAACTACACAGCCAAAAATCAGGCTTGTAAACATACCAAAGGTCTCAGGGGAAATGGGGATTTTTTGTAGTAACGGATGAACAATTTTTTGTCTCTTTAAAATTTGCAAGGCTAGGCCCGGACCTGAAACAAGAAAAACAAGTGCCAGTCCTGCAATTGTATATGGCCAGTTTACAAAATCCTGCCAGATCAAATAAACAGGTGTTGTATATGGATGACGATAGGCCAGAAGCGGCAAAATCCAGAACGCCATAATCCCGAATCCAACCCATGAAACCTTCCACAAATATCGTACTTGTCCTTTTGCAAAATACCAATAGAGTATCAGAAAAACTGCCGGAATGAAGACAAATAAATGGGAAAGGCCGATAAGACCCAAAATAATGCCATTTTTGATCGCACCTTTTCCGGTTTTCGCCCCATGGTATAAAGAACCCATAAGCCAGGGTAATAGTGCAAAGGCAAACATGTAGCAAAATTCACCTGCAAAGGTGCTTAAGGCGTTACCACCAAACATGATGTAGAATTCATTAAACAAAAATAAAAGGGAAGCCGCAGCGCCTATTATCGGAGCTGGAAAACGATATGTCATGGCCCGCAGGCCAAAATAAGTGGAGACAGGCAGAATAAAAATGCCGCTTATGATGACTATTTTCAGTGTGACGGTAAGAGGAATGCCAAAGAAATAACCTGGTAAAACGGCAAGCAAAAAGGGTGGAATAAAATAGAAACTGAAATTGGGGTAACCACAAAAATTCCCCATATCCCATCCGGTCAGACGTCCCTGGGGAAGCAAAACATTGAGCATGTGATGGGCTACACCATACCAGCTTGCAGTATCCCCACCTGTCACTACTGTATCCAAAAAAAGAAGTCTTATGTCAAAATAGACTGACAGAAAAGTGAGAAGAAACCCCAATAACAAAATGTCGGTAATATTTTCCGTTTTTGAGTTATGATTCATTTCTTGGCCAAAAACTGCATAACCCGGCTCTTTAGCTTTTTATTATTCTCCGGAACAATTCCGATTACAACCGCATCATCAGGATAGTACTCCCATATCCGGTCAACAGCATTTTTCCATCGCCTCGGGTTAATATCCATGGACCGCCGGAAAAGCTGTTGAAACTTTCTGACTCCATCTTCCCGAAACAAGATTCTGCCCTTCCCTTTTTCATCGCTTTCAGCTTTCAGCCTTGAATCTTGAACCTTGAACCTTAAACCTTCTTCATCAAGCATACTCGACCGCCACACCCAGTACCACGCCACATCAAAGAGCATGTTCGCATCAATCGGAGCGCAATAAATTCCTGCATCAAAACATTCTTCGGCCAATGGAAGCCATTTGTTCACATAATCGTATGGCTCGTAACTCTTAAACGAATAGCGTTTGCCTAAATCATACCAGTATATTCCTCTCGCAGGGTTGAGTCGTACAGCCTCTTTCAGGTTTGAAATGACCTGTTCATTATACTCCTTGCGAAGAGTTTCATCTGCAACTCCGGCCTCCATATAATATCCGACCAGCTTAAAGCGATACTCTGCATTGCCTGGATCGCGATCAATAGCCTCCTGGATTTCGGTAAAATATGGTTTCCAGTTCAAATTCATGGTGGAGTTCCACTCTGTAGCGCATTTTGCCTCTGCAATAAAATGACGGCCCGTTATGAAAACAGAGGCTGCAAAGGCGCTGAAAACTATACTCGCTAATATGATCCGCCTCGCAGGAGTCAATGGTATTTTTCGAATCCCGTAAAAAAACTTTTCACCATAACCGCGTCTCTGCCTGTGAACCGCAACATAACCGATCCCAAGCAACGCTGCCAGTGTCATGGGATTTGCGGGAATGTGCATGTTGAAATCAAAATAACTGTGAAAACCCATAGAAAGAAGTCCGGCCATCACACCCGCGCCGATTCCAATTGCATAACGATCTCTTCTTTGCCGCCAGATACAAATCATTTTAATAATGTATAAGCTAAAGGACATGAGAATCAAAAATTCTCCGACCAATCCGGCCTCTGTTCCCGCCTCAAGCCAGTCGTTGTGAGAATAACCGCTTGAGGAAACGCCATCATAATCTTGTGGCATATACCTGGGGTAAAGATAACGAAAATTTCCCCAACCCACTCCAAACAGAGGATAATCCAAAATCATCGGAATCATTGATTTGGTAACATACATGCGATTGTAAAGGCCTTTTGTACGTTCAAACTTTTCAAGAGTCGGATCAATTCCCACATGAAGACTGTAAACGATTGTAACGAGACAGAGACACAGAGCCAGCAACCCGTATTTACCCTGTTTTTTTTTCGTGAAAAACAACAGAGACATCAATAACATTGATACACCCAGGGAGAGAATACCTCCACGAGATGCAGAAAGCAAGAGAGCCACGCCCATGAGAGTTGCGCTGAAAAATAAAAATATCATCTTCGGGTTGGATGATTCAGGGGAAAACCAGCTTACCACAGCCTGCACAACCGCTCTCAGCCTGCCGGACATCTGAACTTTGATTTCTGATATCCGACCTCTGACATCCGATCTCCGCTTCGTCTGGGCCAACATGAACCCGAATATAAGCGGAACAAGCATCTGCATATAACCGGCAAAGTGATTGGAGCCGATAAAAGTACCGCTGGCAAAATGACCGCCTCCAGCACGGCTCTTCCACCACCACACCCTGGGCGTTATGCTGAAAACCTGAAAAACAGCATAAACCGCCTCAAAAATGCCCACCAAAACCAGGATATAAATAAGAATATTGATCCGCTTTTTGGATCTGACAGTATTGAGTACAAGAAAGAACATCCCGATATAAGCGGCCAGTTTGAGCCATTCAATAACGGCAGGATGGAGATAATAGGCAAGACAAAACCACCTCTGCCCCTGTGCGGTAGAATCCGCTGCCTTGTCCATCAGATCAAAAAGCCGCATTTTATCGGCAAATGTTTGCGGAGAAAGAAAAGAGATCAACGAAGATGGAAGTGGTATCATTTGCAGCCCGATAAGGAAAAGAAGCAGAACCATCAACAGGTTCACAGGAGTCTTTACCCACTCAATGACATCCCTTTTTGAAAACAGCAGCCTTTCCACACACCATAGGGCCAGTAGAAAGAAAACTCCGAATTCTATCAGACTGTATGCCCATACATGGACAGACCCGAAGACAAGGGGAGCGAAAATAAGGAGAAAAATAACTCCCACAAAAATGATCCGGTCGCATATGCTTTGATTTTTAACCATATATCGGCTTATGTATATTATGTAAAGTTTCCCAAATAAATCGTGGTACGCCTTCGGCGCGCTAATTTAAACAATTACAAGATGTTAAAAGGATAATTATGCTGCAGTTCTTATCATATGACCCTTTCAATCGTCAACTCTCATTTTATATTTCTGATGCTCTTTCCTCTTGCAATGGATTTGTGATATTAGTTATATTAGAAAACAGTTCGTGGTTGTTGGTTTCACCCCATACACCCCATACACCCCATAACTACCGGAGGTGATATTAAAATGAATCCGATAGATACTATTTTAAAGAATACAAGAATGAGGACTAAGATTCTCGTGGCAACCATAATGGTTGTTGGCTTCTTCATGGGACTAAGTCTCTATAAAAGTCTGGTCATACATAAAGAAACCGCCATGAACCAGGTGGCCAGTTCATCAGACCACCTGCTTGAAAGCATTTATAGTGGAATTAAATTTCCCATGTCAGTGGGCGACTGCAAAACTATTAGAGAACAGATGAAGGACATAAAACACCACATGGAGGGTGTTCAGGTATATATTTCCGACTTTCAAAACATGATTATGTATGCTTCTGAAGACGAGCGAATTTACAAAAGCATGGCAACATACCTTTATGAAAACAAATCGCGTGATGCCCTGGCTGAATCTTTATTGACGGGACAGGCTCCTGATATTTCCTTTTCCGAAACAGAAAACCATACACCATATCTTATTACCATTAAGCCTATCCTTAATGAAAACTCCTGCCGTCATTGCCATGGCTCTACCAGAAAAGTTCTGGGTGCTATGATAATCAAACAGCCTGTAAAAGAAGTGTTTCATGCAATTAGTCATGCCCGTAACAGTCTTATTATTTATTTTACTGCCGCAATCATTGGGGTAATTGTGGTCATAAACTTTTTCTTCTCAAGGCTGGTCACTAAGCGAATCCAGCATCTGAGAGCTAAAACCGGTCAGGTGGCTGGTGGAGATGTCACCGTTGTAGTACATGATGATCATAAAGATTCAATTGGAGGGCTGTCACGCAACTTCAACCTCATGGTAAAAAGCATACGTGACAGGATGGAGTATGCTAACAGCCTCAAACTCGGGATTTCCGATCCCTTCTTTACTGTCGATCCGGAGATGAATGTGGTATTCATTAATGAGGCTGCAGCGCGACTGACAGGCCTGTCCCGTGAAGAGGCAATTGGAATGCCATGCTGTGAAGTCTTCCATAGTTCTGCCTGCGAACAGAAGTGTCCTGTAAAAAGGGCTTTAGAGACCGATGAAGCCACGGTAGGCCAACGGGTAACCCTAAAAAATCGAAAAGGCCGCGAGATCCCGGCGATGTCCAGTTCCGCTCTTCTGAAGGATTCCTCGGGAAAAGTTTTGGGAGGATTTGAGATTCTCCGCGATTTGACTGCCGAAGTGGAAGCGGAAGAGAGGCTTCAGGATGCGTACCTCCGGGAAGAAAAGGCTAAACAGGCTGCCGAAGCCGCCACCATCGCCAAGAGCGAGTTTTTGGCTAATATGAGCCATGAAATCCGGACACCCATGAACGGGGTCATTGCCGCCGCAGAGCTGGCGCTGTCCGAAAAAATGCCTCCCAGGGCAGTACGCTATCTGGAAATAATACAATCTTCCGCTTATTCTCTGCTTGGAATCATCAATGATATCCTGGATTTTTCAAAGATCGAAGCTGATAGGCTCGACCTGGAAACACGCCCTTTTTTGTTAGACGAGGTAATAGATAGAATAACGGACGTGTTTATGACTGAGGCTGCCGGTAAGAGGATCGAACTCCTTGTTGATATTGATCTTGAAGCGCCAAATGCCCTGATCGGCGACCCCCTTCGCCTTCAACAAATCCTCAAAAATCTGGTAAGCAATGCTGTTAAATTCACGGATATTGGAGGGATCATTCTTGTGAGAGTAACAGAGTCCGAAAAATCGGCAGATCGGACAACTCTGACATTTTCCGTAAAAGACACCGGTATAGGAATAGCGCCAAAATACCTGTCCAGGCTTTTTAAACCTTTCACCCAGGCTGATACATCCAGCACGCGAGAATATGAGGGCACAGGACTTGGATTGACTATTTGCAAACGATTAGTGGAAATGATGGGCGGCAAAATCTGGGTTGAAAGCGAATTGGGAAAGGGAAGCACTTTCAACTTTACAGTATGTTTCAACCGGCAATCTGCGAATGAGAAACAAAAGCTCGTGCCTCCTCCTGATATTCAACACTTAAACGTGCTGGTCGTTGACGACTGTGCTGACAGCAGGCTTATCATGCAAAAAATGCTGGAGTCTTTTGGTTTGCGAGTAAAGTTGGTGTCATCCGGCGAAGAATCGCTAAAAGCTCTGGAAGAAAACAAAACACGGGAAGAACCTTTTGAGCTGGTTGTAATCGACTGGCTGATGCCCGGGCTGGGT
>Ga0255415_1016_pt1 | contig 12143 bp, 8 predicted proteins | sample ANMaggSSYBR01G13_FD_182663 | JGI IMG/M metagenome (GOLD analysis project Ga0255415, IMG submission 182663) | Sediment cell enrichment communities from methane seep in Santa Monica Basin, California, United Staets - ANME aggregate JGI... | ecosystem: Environmental > Aquatic > Marine > Cold seeps >...
TGCCCTGTTTGCTTCCGGGCAGGTTTCTGATAATCCTTTACAATCGCTGCCAGAATATTCTCAGGCTGAGATTATCTTCATTCTGCGTAATGAGAAAGTCGTCCACCTGGATGATTTCTTACTGCGGCGATCTTTGATTGCTATGGAAGGTAAAATCACCAATGAGCTTATCAGGGAATTGAGTAAAATTTTCCAGACAGAACTGGGCTGGGATGAAACGGGGCGCATGGATGAAATTAATCGGTTATTCGATTTGTTAGAGAAAAAGCATAACTTCACTATCGATAAGTAATAGTATGCATTACGAAGAATTAATTGGCAAGGACCCTGAAAAAATATTTTATTCTATCTCTATCTTCATTTGATAACACCAGAATTACTACAAACTCAAATTAAATAGAGGCATAAATTTTAACAAGCTCCCCTAGGTCGGGATTTCGCAAGTTCAGGCCCGGAGATGCAATTCAGTCGTTAAAGACCATTATGCTATACTCTGAATATGAAATGAAAAAAGGGGTTAATGCAAGACAAAACGCCGGGTGCATATCTATCCGGGGCACAGGGCCAAGAGATTATCTCTTTTGTCGGTACATTTTCCTCATAGCTAATGAGAGGTAATGACATGAATGAAAATACATTTTTATATCTCAGCCGGAAGGACGTTGAAGGGGTAAATATGGGGATGACTGATATCATCAATGCCCTGGAAGATATGTTTAAGGAGAAGGGGGAAGGCCGGGTTGAGATGCCTCCCAAACCCGGAATTCACACGCGTCAAGATGCATTCATCCATGCCATGCCTGCCTATATCCCAAAACTTCAATCCGCGGGGATGAAATGGGTGTCCGGTTACCCGGAAAATCAAAAGATGAATCTTCCCTACATAAGCGGTCTTCTGATCTTGAATAATCCGGAAAACGGTTTCCCAATCGCTGTAATGGATGCAACCTGGATCACTGCCATGCGTACTGGAGCTGCAACAGCAGTGGCGGCGAAATACCTGGCTCGCCCTGACAGCTCAAGTGTGGGAATTATCGCCTGCGGCGTGCAGGGTAGAAGCAATCTTGAAGCACTCTCATGTCTATTCGAGATTGACAAGGTGAAGGCATTCGATATTTCCCCTCAAGCTGCTGAACTTTTCGCGATTGAAACGAAAGAGGTCATCAAGGGGGAGATAGAAATTGTAAATGATCCCAGGGATGCGGTTGTTGGTTTGGACCTTGTGGTTACCAGCGGACCAATATTAAAGAACCCTGATCCTGTGGTCGAGGCAGGTTGGTTATCCGAGGGTTCTTTTGCCAGCCTGGTGGATTTTGATTCCTACTTTAAGGCCGGCGCGCTCAGAGAGGCGGATAAACTGGCAACCGATGACAAGAACCAGATGCTTAGTTATCGAGAACTCGGTTATTTCAAAGACACACCACAACCATATGCCGACCTGGGAGAGATTGCTGCCGGCAAGAAACCAGGTAGAGAGAATTCCAGCGAGCGTACAATCTGCATCAATCTTGGTCTGGCGCTGGCAGACATGGCAACCGCCATCGTGATCTACAAAAAAGCCATAGAAAAGGGATTGGGCATTCAGCTTCCTTTATGATTTATTGACCATGTCCCCTTCCCGCTGACCCTCACTAACCCTAAACACTAAGCAAAATCACTTGGCGTGACCGCCAGACGGCATTTATTTGAATGGATGAATATTATGCATAAATGGCCCCTCTCGTTATTCATTATTCTCGGAACATAAAATCCCGGTCCTTCTTAAATCATAAGGAATATCAAACCATTCCTGGAAAGCAGGATCAGCGGGTTCGCACAAATCGGTGTTCTCCAAGTGCAAGGATCTGAGATTCAGTTTAATCAGGTTTAATGGTAAAGCACCTTCAAATAAATTTTCATTAAGGCCTAGCTGCCGCAAGTTGGGTAAATTCCCCAGTTCCTCTGGTAAAGTTCCAGAAAAGTTATTGTAGCTAATATCCAGTGAATTTAAGTTCTGAAGTTGGCCAATTTCTGGTGGTAGGCTGCCGCTTAGATACTGAATGCCGTACAGCACGATAGCTTCTAAATTTGTGAGTGTGAAAATCTTGGCGGGAATGGACCCACTCAATTGATTTCCCGGTAAAAGAAGATACTCAAGATTTAGCATCTTCCCTATCTCTGGAGGTATTGAACCACGAATGAGACAATTATGAATTTCCAGCATAACCAACTTTGTAAGGTACCCCAATTCAGCAGGTAATGTTCCACTTATCGAGCAGCTCCCTTCATCTCGTACTCCCAGAACAAGATATTCCAAATTAATCAAGTTGCCAATTTCGACGGGCAAAGAACCATGCAAATGAACATTCCCTACGAGGTTTAATGATGTGAGATTAATCAGGCTGCCAATTTCGGGAGGGAATAGCCCGCTTAGTAAATTGTTTCGCAAATCCAACACTTTGAGCATGGACAGTGATCCAATCTCCGCAGGTATGAAACCATCAAGATTATTTCCGGGCAAACTAAGTTCAACCAGGTTATTGTCAGAACAGGTAATCCCGTACCACTCACAGGGTGATGTGTCAGTTAACCAGCCGTCGTTTCGATTCCAATTTTCTCCGCCTGTTGCCTCGTATAATGCTATCAAAGCTTCAGGCCCATTTTTTTCCTGAGCACCCATTTGAATGGCAGCGTCCTCTCCCTGAATAGCTTCTACGGGGCTTATATTGCCAGTATTTTCAACGATAGTTGAAAGTGCTCCCTGATTATCCTTTAACCATTGAGTATAGATAAACCCAGCCAAAACCATTAAAGACCCAAACGCAAAACCCATTACCCAGCGTCTGGGTTGTCGCCTTGGTTTTAATCTGGGTTCAACGATATTTAGTGAAGCTTCCTCTCCCTCGATAATGTTGGATGGCTTTTTCCCTGGACCCTCAGCGAACTCCCATTGTTTGATCTGCTCAAATAAAGAAATTGTTTCGGGGGTTGGAGAAACTCCCAATTCACTTTCCAGTATTTGCACACAGGCATGGTATTGCTTGAGCGCAGCACTTCTTTTTCCACAGGCTGCCAGCAAGCGCATCAAAACTCGCTGGCTTCTCTCACTCCAGGGTTCAAGAGCTACCAACCGGTCAGCTAATTCACACGCTTTTTGAATATTTTCCTTCCCCTCATGATAGGAGATCAGGCAGCGTATTGCCTCTGCCACCATTCGTTTGTACTTTTCTCGTTTGATTATCGCCCATTCATCAAAAGCCTGGCAGTCTGGCAGATAAAACCCGGACAGGAAATCGTCCTGGTAGATTTCAACTGCCTTTTCCAGCAATTTGGCGCAGGGTTCACAGGTATCAGCGGATCGATGGGAGTGCAAAGCTACAATTGAGGTTAAATTTTCAAATTCAAGTACATCTACCTCATAGGGGCTGCCGGCATTAAAGTATACTTCCTGGTTGTTGGCAAGCAAGTACGGCTCTTGAGAATCCCGATCATCAAGGGCTTTCTTTATTGTAGCGAGGGCTTGCTTGAGGCTGTTCCTGCCAAAACCTTCCGGTTTTTCAGGCCAAAACATCTCCGCTAGAGCATCTCTTCGATGTGATATATCTGATTCAACGGCGACGAAAAACAAAAAGGCGCGTGCTTTTTCTGAACGAAGAGTCCCAACCAAATGCCCATCCAGGCAAATTTCGGTTTCTCCCAACAATGAAAGACCCAATTTCATCCAGTCCCTCCGACCCCCATTACCAGGTTACAAACACATCCGAATATTACCATCATAGCATAACGTGCCTCGTGAAAGGAAGAGGCTGGAGCCCATTTACATTCGATTTACAGTTCATTTACGGGTGATTTACGGGTATTTGCTACATTGAGGTTAATCCAAACATGAAAAATCAAAAACCTGATTATCGATCCTTCATGCTCAGGATCTGGATCGAGCAAACCAATGGTGAAAAATGGCGCTTTTCCCTGGAAGATACGCGCACAGGAAAACGCAAAAGTTTCGCCAGTATTAATCAGCTCAAGGCATATCTGGAGGAGATTACAAGTGAGGCACAAAATTTCTCAAAAGACACGAATGAACCAAAAAATCATTCGGGGAGTAGAAAAAGAGCTGCCAATGATTTCTATTGAGAAAACCAGGATTGGATTAGTAATATTATTCATCAACAACGATCATTGTAAATGATATCGATTGACAAATAAGGAGGTAATAGAAACAAAACTTAGCTAAAACCAGTCAACTGATGAGGAGGAAACCATGTTTCGCAAAACCCTAAACATATCTATCGTATTAGTTCTGTTATTTGCCAGTTTGGTGCCCGCCCAGCCTGCCCTGGCCCAGGAATCGCATCCAAGCATAGTCGCGAACGTTACAGGGGATTGGGTGGAGGTATGGGGATTAGGTCCCGATGACCTGACCGCTCGCTTGGAAGTTATTCGAGGTGAAGGTTCCGATATTGTCTGTTCCCAGGATTATTCCCCTGTAAGTGGAAATCCCTGGCTGGACTGCCCTGACTCAGGGATACAAGCTGAAGACCTGATCTTGCTGATTGTGAATGAAATCGAGGTTAAAAGCCACATAGTCCTTGATTTTACTCTGGATGAATTCGATCCCGCTGAAGGTTATTTTGCAGGAACAGGTCCCTCAGGTAAATCTGTCTGGGTAAGTGTTTGCAACCCTGATCTCCCATGTTTTGATGGTATGGAAATAGTCAATACAGAAGGATTTTGGGAAGTTAGCTTTGGCCCCGATACTGTCTCCCCAGACGCTGGATTTTGGGCGACTATTTGGGAAGAAGATGGCGATTCAACCCAGGCAGCTTTTATCCCACCACCAACAATTGAAGTAAACCACACCACTAATTGGCTGTCCGCCTCAGGTTTTCAGCCTGATGAATCCACTGCTGATCTGGAGGTTTATGCACCTGGAGAGGCTTTTCCCAAATGTTCTGCGGATTATGTACTCGAGGGTGTTTTTAGTGTTGAATTGAATTGCTGGACAACCAATGTCCAACCAGGAGATCAAATTATTCTCAAAGTAGATGGACAGGAGGTAAATGATCTCATAGTTAAACCTATAACTATCACTGAGTATGACCCGAACATTGGAATCATTCGCGGAACGGCTCCAGTGAGTGCATATGTCCAGGCTGACATTTGCAATGCCGAAGGTTTCTGTTACTCGGGAGAGGCTACAAAGTTGGGAGATGGAAACTGGGAAATGAGTTTTGACCCTCTGCCATTTAATTATGTAGGCTGGGTGGGGGCCCATGTCATTGAAAGTGACGGCGATCACAGCATTGCTGAATACATCCACCGGGTTACTGATGTTAATGTTACCGGGGATTGGGTGTCTGCCTGGGGATTTGGGCCTGATGATCTGTTTGCCAGTCTGGTGGTAAATAGGGGAGAGGGGTCCGATCCGATTTGTGGAGGAGATTTTGATCTATCTGAAGGAGATCCCTGGCTGGAATGCTGGCAGCAGGGAGTGGATATCCTCCCTGAGGATGAAGTGCTTCTCTTTGTGGACGGAGTTGGAATCAAAGATCATACAGTCATAGATTTGACCCTGGATGTGGTTATTCTGGAAGAAGGGCATTTTGCAGGAACAGCACCGGAGTATTCAACGGTCCAGGTAAATGTCTGTAATTCAGAGGAGGATTGTTATAGTGGGGAATATCCGCTGGGTGAAAATGAAGAAACCTGGCAAATCAGCTTTGGTCAAAATCTTTTATCACCGGATGCTTGGTATGGGGTCTATATCAGTGATGCGGATGGTGATTCGACTTATGCTGATTATGTGCCACCTCCTGTTTTGGATGTCAATGTCAGCGGAGATTGGGTGTCTGCCTGGGGATTTGGACCCGATGATCAATCAGCCAGGCTGGAGATTTATGAGCAGGGAGATCCTTACCTGAAGTGTGCGGGCGACTTTGACTTATCAGAAGGCGACCCATGGCTGGATTGCTGGGAAGAAACAATATTGCCCGGTGATCTGGTTGTTTTAAAAGTGGATGGCGAACCAGTAAAGGATCATATTGTCTTTGACTTAACTCTGGATATTGTAGATATCGAGGGCGGTTATTTCGAAGGAACTGCTCCAGAGTGGTCAACCGTCCGGGTTGATGTTTGTAACCCGCCTTTTGAGGAGTGTTCCAGTTTGGAATACGACACGGAAGACAGCACAGTCTGGGTTATTTCTTTTGGTTCTGGAGCGGTTGATCCCGATGCCTGGTTTGGGGCTTTCATGATGGATGATGACGGCGACCAGACCATGGCTGAGTTGTTTATACCTGAACCACCTCCGTTCCCAGCTTTTACTGTTCAACCGGATCATGGTTGGGTCTGCAGCGGGAACTGGCCGATTGATGTGCCGGTAACGTTAACAATTGCTGATGATGAAGGCCCTTTAGCGGAAATCATCCACCAGGACACAAAAAATACTGTCCCGGCCGGGTGGGATCCAAATGTGGGTGAAATCTGTTTTGAACTGTATTCAATGGCTGATCAGATCCTGCCTGGTATGTATGTCAGCCTGACTGATGGTGTTATCACCAAAGATACCTGGATCCTAGAACTGGGATTTGACGGGATCGACCCTGATACCTTGATAGCATCTGGTTTTGGACCTGAAGGTGGAACCGGGCACGTATATCTTGAGATGGAAGATTCCTCCTGGTTCAACCGTGGAGTAATCATCCCGCCATCCGGGATCTGGACTGCTGATTTTGGTGGAGAGCCCCTGGATCTTGACAGCCTGGTCGAAGCCCATTTGGTGATCTGGGATGAGGACGGGGATGAGACTATGGCTAATTTGTTTGACCCTCCCCCTCCTCAATCCTCCATTATGGCCTATCCGGAGTTCGATACCATTGACGGCACCGGCTTCCCCCTTGGAGAAATGGTCACCCTGGTTATCGATGATGATCTTAATCCTGATAATGGCAACCTCTATTTCGATACAGGAGTTGTTATAGAGGCGCCCTGGTCCCCCGATGAATCCTGGGTTAGTTTTTACGTTGGAGAAACATTTGATCTCCAACCTGGTCACTATGTCATCCTATTCTTTGAGGATATCTTCCAGGCACATCAGGTCACTAACCTGACTATCACAAATATTGACCTGGATTCGAAGGAAATAACAGGAACCGCCGAACCTTTCAGCGGCCTGTTTGTAATGGTCAATTGGGCTGAGGAAACTTTTGTTTTCACCTCTGCTGACGATAATGGCCACTGGCTGGTTGACTATACTGGAATTGCAGCATTATCTCATGGCGACCTGGTAATCGCGGGTCAACCTGATAGTGAAAACAATACAACCCTTGTGAACCGAATAATAGTAACTCCTGGAGGATTGATTGATGAAATCATCAATCTGCCAGAGGAAGAGCTGGCGCCAGAGATAAAAAACAGCATCATCAAGAAAATCGAAAACGCACACAGTTCTTTCCTGAAAGGAAATACTAATGCCGCCATCGCCAAGCTGGAAGCCTTACTCAACCAGATAGAAGCTCTTCGCGGAAATAAGATTTCTGAGGAGACAGCTGACCACCTTAATCATCTGGTGTGGATCATGATTCGCTCATTTGAATAAAGTGGCTTTCAAAAAAGTTTTACTCTTTAGTTAAACATAGTCTGCTAGTTTAGGGCTGTCAAAAGGAGCAGCCCTAAACTAAAGTTTTCTCAAATTTCAACAACCTGTTCAATGATTTTTGCAACAAAACAGGATGAAAAACCTTGCAAACAAGAGATTTTCGTAAACGGGTAATTTCTTACTATAATACCTTCGCCAGGATTTATGACCTTGGGGAATTCTTCCGCAAAGGCACCAGGGAAGCAATGGTTCAGGCGAGTGGATGCAAAACTGGTGATCACGTGTTGGACATTTGCACTGGAACAGGAGAACTCGCCCTGGCTTTTGCAAGGCAGGGTATCCACACAGTGGCCGTTGATCTAGTTCGGGATATGCTAAAAATCGGCGAACAAAAATCATCTTATAATAATCTGGATTTTCTTGAAACCGATGCAATCCGCTTACCCTTTCCAAACAAATCCTTTAATGTGGTAGCTGTGTCTTTAGCTCTTCACCATATGCCTGAAATTGTGCAAATTGAGGTAATGAAGGAAATGACCCGTCTTGCCAGTCAAATGGTGATTATGTTGGAGTGGCAAACACCAGCCAATCCACACTGGCAAACACTCAAGGGTTTCCTCATCCAACTGGTGGATATATCAGAACATGTTCAGTCGTGGATGCATCAGGACCTTACTTCCACTTGCAGGTCTGCCGGTCTCTTGGTAGAAGGGGAAGAAGAATTAACGCTGGGTTTTCATCGCCTTACAGTATGTCGTCCTATCTAATTTAAAAATTTGAGATTTAACCACCAATCGCTCAAATACTCCCTAAACCATACTTCGATTAAAGGCGCTATTGTATTCTACAAGAAAACATAGCGCCTAAGCTCTTGTCGTGCAGTTGAAATAGATTTAACATTGTGATGCTTCTTTTCAAAATTTTGCGTTATTTGAATACTTTGAAAATTTTATTGGCAGAAGATAAATTGTTGATAAAATAAAACCTTATATGAGAGGAATTAATATGGATAAAAAATTTAACATCTCCTACGTTGAGAAGCCTGAAGAATCTGCCTGGGGGATCATTGGACGAGGCGTTGGTGATTACAACAAAGAACAAGCAGGTGATAATAAGTTTACCCGCCTATGTTTCGTTCTTCAGGCGCCTGACCAAGAAATTGTCGGAGGGGTGCTCGGCGAAATTTATTGGGATTGGCTTTATATCGATCTCTTATGGGTCAGAGATGATCTCCGCGGCAGCGGTCACGGTCATCGCCTTTTGACGCATGCTGAGGATGAAGCCCGTCAGCGAGGTGTAAAGAATGCATATTTGGACACATTCAGTTTTCAATCGCCTGGTTTCTATAAACAACATGGCTATCAGGTTTTTGGCGAACTGCAGGATTTTCCTCCCGGGAATCAGCGTTACTTTTTTACAAAAGAACTTTAGAAAAATTTTGGCTTAATTTACACTTCTGAAAAACAAATAACAGGCTAACAGTGGATATCCACTGTTAGCCTGTTTAATAAAAAATGTAATTAAGAAAAACGGGGAAGACCCCTGGTTCCAGATGACCTTGTTTTATGCGAACCCGGTATCATGCCACCTGGCGGCCCGGAATTGGAGGTCCACCAGCATAGGCGGATGTCACAGACATGAATCCCACTGGTGCACCTAATAATTTCCGACTCTCCAGCCAGCGGCCTTTAGCCTGGAAAGAGACTGCATCAAAAGTAAGCAGCGAAGCTGCGACGGGGGAACCAGAATCCACCAATTCCAGCATGTCCCCAAACATTCCCGGAGCGCAAACAAACGTACTCTCCCCTGAGGGTTGAAGGGAGAGGGCTGGAATCACCAGCGGATATTCATCACTATCCAGGAAGGTCAGGATCCGCACAGCCATCAGCAAACTGAAATTCTTTCGAACCACAGGAGGCAAAACCACTGCCTCACTTGAACTCCCTTTCTTTTTAGAAGGTGAACAAGCACGGGCCAGCAGGTAGTCAGCCAGCACTCGTGGTTTTGAGATCTGAAAATGGCGGATAACTTTCCGGACCTGAATGACGCCCGCGTTACGAATGCCCGTATAAGCGTTGTAGCGCAGCAGGTCAGAGTTGTTGAGATAGTCCGCGTAAGGACCGGTCTGCTGCCACTCCCCAAAATCCCCCTGCAGAATCCAACCTTCCAGATCAGGGGTGATGACCATTATCCCCACTTTCGGGTTTTGATTCAGGTTGTCTACCGATTTTCGCAGCAAAAAATTACCGAAGATCAAACGATTCTCCACATCGCCTGCCGAGGTCAACGATGTGCAGGGCACAATATTGGGAATACCGTCACTTGAGCAAGTGGCAAGGAATTTGGGAGTCATCTCTCCGGCGAGAGCTTCCATCAATCCAGGATAGTTATCAATTAAGTGTGTATTCATTGCTTGCACCTCGATTCATACTTCTTTCTAAAAGGAGCATCCTTCCCAGGGAGAAACAAAGCCAAGGGCGTCTTATATTTTTCACTTTTATTAGGCATCTTCCATCCGGGTTGCTCCTGACCAAACCGCTGCGGGAACTCGCTGATGAGCAACGTCGTAGAACCCTTCCATCTCAACGCGGGTCAGGAGGGGAACTCCCTCCAGGGCATAGGAGCGGTCCAGGCGGTGATACTTGGGCTGACCCAGATTGGTATATGCCAGCAAGTCCCAACGCTCGACGTTTGGTAAATCGGCAGCGATAAAATCTCCCAGGGCAGCGATATTGGCCTTATCAGCAGTGTAGCCTGGGACAACAGGCGTCCGAATCCACATCGGTTTCCCGGCAGCAGCTATACGGCGAGCGTTTTCCAGGATAAGGTCATTTGCTACACCTGTGCTCTCTTGATGGCATCCCGGATCAAAAATTTTCAAATCATAAAGGATTAAATCAACCAGCGGCAAGACCCGTTCGTATCTCTCCCATCCAACCGTGCCGCAGGTATCCAGGGTCAGATGAATCCCGGCTTCACGGCACAAGCTGGCTATTGCCAGCACGAAGTCGTCCTGGACCATCGGTTCGCCGCCGGAAAGAGTCACCCCACCGCCGGACGTATCGTAAAAGACAGAATCCTTTTGCAGCTCGGCTAATAATTCCTCCGGAGTCCATTCGCAGCCGATGATCTCCAGCGCGCTGGATGGACAGGCACTAACGCAATCGCCACAGGCAGTGCACCGCTGGCGGTCAATGACCATCCCCTGCGAAACCAGTTCCAGCGCATCTTCTGAGCAGGCGCCGAGACAGTCGCGGCTGCCTATGCAGCGCACGTCATACCACACCAACTCCGGGTGAGGAAAAATTCCCTCCGGGTTATGACACCAGGCACAACTCAGCGGACAGCCCTTAAAAAAGACAGTGGTACGAATGCCGGGGCCGTCCTCAATACTGAAGCGCTGGATGTTGGAGATGAGGCCAGTTAGTCCCATAATTGAACTTCTCTCAAATAACTTGTTCGTGCTGAAACCTTAGGAAACAAAATACGCCTTACACCTGGTTACAACACATGACTCCCCCGGGCAATAATTTCATCCTGAATCTCCTTGCCCAGCGTGACAAAATAGGCGTTGTAGCCAGTGACGCGCACTAATAAATTGCTGTAAGCGGCTGGATCCTTTTGAGCTGCTTGCAGTGTCTCCGGGCTGACAACGTTGACCTGCAAACAAGTCCCGCCAACTTGATTGTAGGCACGCAGCAAAGCTCCCAGTTTGCTTCTGTTCTCCTGGCTTTGCAGCAAGCTAGGAGAGAAACTCATCGTATGGGAAGATCCATTGGGGACGGTTTCCATCCCTAATTTGCCCACACTCTTGACCACCGCAGTAGGACCCAAACGGTCAACACCATTGACCGGGCAGACACCGTTGCTTAAATATTGTCCGCGTTTGCGTCCATCTGGTGTGGCGGCAGTAGTTGGGGCATAAGCTATCCAGTAATTCCAGGAGAGATATCCTCCCCGATAGCGTTTACCTGTCTCGGGGGTGACATGTTCGAACGCTTCCTTTGTCCAGAATTGGCTGATCTGGCGAGCAATTTCGTCGGCTTCAGGGTCGTCATTGCCATATTTTGGGGCTTTGTTTATCAGCGTCCGCCGTAAAGATTCGTATCCCTCAAAGTTATTATCCAATGCACCCAGCAGTTGGTCCATCTCTACAGAACCTTCGTCATAGACCAACTTCTTGATTGCGGTTAAACTGTCGGCCGCTGTCGCCAGGGCTATGCCTTCAATGGTGATGAAATTGTAAAGCGCTCCTCCAGCAGTGATGTCTTTTCCGCTTTCCAAACATCCTTCAACCAACGCGCTAACATAAGGTGTCGGACCAAAGCGTGCCCGGCCCGCGTCAGCAATGTTGTTGGCAGTGATGAGCAATTCCATAATGGTTTTGAGCTGCGTCTTGAAAGCCGTGAAAAACTGGCCGAAAGTATTGAATGTGCGCGGGTCGCCGGTGCGGGGTCCAACCTGCTCGCCGCTTTCCGCATTACGACCGTCATGCAAGGTTAGCTCTACCGCCTTGGCGATATTCAGGTTTATGTCCACCGTGCCGGAGCGATCGCAGCCTTGCAGG
>Ga0255415_1021_pt1 | contig 11613 bp, 10 predicted proteins | sample ANMaggSSYBR01G13_FD_182663 | JGI IMG/M metagenome (GOLD analysis project Ga0255415, IMG submission 182663) | Sediment cell enrichment communities from methane seep in Santa Monica Basin, California, United Staets - ANME aggregate JGI... | ecosystem: Environmental > Aquatic > Marine > Cold seeps >...
AATTTTATCGACCCTTGAAATTGTACGCCGCATTTGATCGTTTTGTGTTATTAATGCTAAGGATTTATACATAATTTTTTCTTCAAATTAATTAAAATAATTTTTCAACAGATTCTCGGCAGCTGCTCGCCAGATATCATATCAACTATTCTAGAACTTCCAATTGAAGTTTTCATCACAACTCTTCCGGGATGATCTTCAACAACTTCTCCTATAATTATTGAATCAACACCCAGCGGATGCGATTTCATTACACCTAAAACTTTCTCTGCATCATTTGAATCTACAAAAGCGACTAACTTTCCTTCATTAGCAATGTAGAGTGGATCCAATCCAAGAATTTCACACGCTCCAATTACTTGATCGTTAATTGGTATTGAATTTTCATTTATATTAACTCCGACATTAGCCGAAGAAGCAATTTCGTTTAATGTACTTGCTATTCCTCCGCGAGTTGCGTCTCTCATCGTATGAATATTTTTGGACGCATTTAACATCTTTTCAACTAATTCATTGAGAGGTGCCGTATCACTTACAATTGTTGTCTCGAATTGTAAACCCTCTCGTGCAGACATAATCGCTATCCCGTGATCGGCAATTCTTCCACTCAAGATTATTGCATCACCAGGTCTACATCTTTTGGGAGAAATATTTATACCATCATAAACAACTCCAACTCCCGATGTATTAATAAATACCTTGTCCCCTTTCCCTTTTTCTACAACTTTCGTGTCACCCGTAATAATCTGCACACCAGATTTTTCTGCAGCTTCTTTCATCGAAACAACAATTTTCCAGAGGTCATCCATCGGCAAACCCTCTTCGATAATAAATCCTGCAGAGAGATAAAGCGGTTTTGCCCCACTGACCGAAAGATCATTTACAGTGCCGTAAACAGCTAATTCTCCAATATTTCCGCCCGGGAAGAATATCGGCTGAACAACATACGAATCAGTTGTGAAAGCTAATCGTTGATCTTTTAGATCAAATACAGCGCTGTCATTTTGCTGATTTAAAAGTTCGTTGTCAAATTGAGAAAAGAATATTTTTTCCAGCAATTGATGCGACAATTTCCCGCCCCCGCCATGCGCAAGAATTACTTTATCATATTCACTTTTAGGTATCGGACAGTTTAACATAATTCTTTTTTGAACACTAATGACACAATCAAATTTATTAGTCTCATCCCTTTCTATTTCTATAATTTATTTATAATGAAAATATGCTGCACAAGCTCCCTCGGTAGAAACCATCGGCGCTCCAAGCGGATGCTCCGGTGTACACTCTTTTCCGAAAGCATCACATTCAAACGGTTTTTTCTTTCCCTGCAATATCTCTCCGGCAATACATTCTTCCGGTTCATCAACTTTTATATCATTAATATCAAAAACTTTTTCAGCATCATATTTGGAATATTTATTTTTAATTTTAAACCCGCTTTGAGGAATTGTACCAATACCTCTCCATTTCATATCTGTAATTTCAAAAACATTGAACATCACTTCTTTTGCACCGCTGTTTCCATTTTTTGTAACAACACGGCTGTACTGATTCTCTAATTTAAATCTATTTTCTTCCAGCTGTTTTACAGTTAGATATATTCCTTGTAAAATATCCACCGGTTCAAAACCTGTAACTACAATTGGAACTTCAAACTTTTGAACTATCGGTTCATATTCACTATAGCCCATTACCGTACATACATGCCCGGCAGCCAGGAAACCTTCAATCTTTGATGCCTCATCTGAAAGTAAAACTTCAATGGCAGGCGGGACTAAAACATGAGATACCAGCATTGAATAATTTTTCACTTTACTTCTTTCTGCTTCAACTACCGATGCAGCATTGGCCGGCGCAGTTGTTTCAAATCCAACTGCAAAGAAGACCACTTTTTTATCCGGATTTTTCACTGCAATTTTAACAGCATCCAAAGGAGAATAAACCATTCTAACATCAGCACCGCCTGCTTTAATACTCAATAGATCATCGTTCAATCCCGGCACCCGCATCATATCCCCGAACGTTGTAAAAATCACATCACTTCTCGAAGCAATATTGATTGCCTTTTCAATTTTCTCTAACGGTGTAACACACACAGGACAGCCCGGACCGTGAATCAATTGAATTTTATCCGGAAGAAATTCTTCTAAATTATACTTCATAATTGAGTGAGTCTGACCTCCGCATATTTCCATAATCGACCATGGTCTTGTAGTTATCTCACCAATCTCATTGGTAAGATTCTTTACAATTTTTGAATCTCTATATTCGTCAATGTATTTCATTTTATCTCTTAAATATCTCCCATCTCTTTCAATAGCTTAATGGTTTCTTCAGCATCCTCCTCATCAATTTTATTTAGTGCAAAGCCAACATGAGCTAAAACATATTCACCTACTTTTGGCTCATCAATCCATTGAATACAAATATCCTTTGTAACACCAGCAAAATCTACCTTTGCCATTATTAACTCCGGATTATTTTCATCGATTGAAATTATTTTTCCCGGGACGGCAAGACACATAAAAACTCCTGTTCAATTTTAATCTTAATTAAAATAAATATATTATTAACTATATTTCCTGTAGTTCTCTTTTCCTAAAATTCATTTTTCTTTTATCATGTTTAACATATGCTGCAGCAATTTGTCCCAGTGATAATCCCCCATCGTTAGGCGGAACCCTCTGATGCAGGTAAACCTTATATCCATTTTCACTTAACAGATTTACAGATTTTTCCGTTAGATAAGCATTTTGAAAACAACCCCCGCTAAAGATTACTTTTTCTTCACCAACTAATTCAGCAACAGATAAAATTATTTTTGCCATTGTATTATGAAACTTAGCCGCAGCTTTAGCAATTCCAATTCCTTTCATTATATCTTGTAGAATTGAGTTTATTATTTCTTCCCAATCAACAATTAATTTTTCTCCTTCGTGAATATCAAACTGATAGTGACTGTTTTCTTTTGGGTCAACTGCAAATTCAAGTTTCATTGCAGATTGACCTTCATAATTTGCCTGCTGCGAAACATTCAACAGAGATGATACTGCATCAAACAGTCTTCCGGCACTCGATGTTTTAGGAGTATTGATTTTTTTGTTCAGCATTTCTTTTAATATATTCAATTCACCTTTAGAAAAATTGGATTGTATGCACAGATCTTCTTTTTCGAAAATCTCATTTCCAAATATTTCAAACAGAAGTCCCAATGCAGAACGTCTCCCTTCTTTTATTGCCTTCTCACCACCGGGGAGAGAGAATTGTCTCAGTTGACCAATATGTTCGAAAGAATTATCGTTAGAAATAAAAAATTCACCACCCCAAATAGTGCCGTCGAATCCATAACCAGCACCGTCCCATGAAACACCGAGCGCTCTTCCGCTAACCTGATTTTCTGCTCTGCAAGAGGCTACATGCGCATAATGATGCTGAACCATTGTCAGATTTTTGTTTAATGATTCAGCATACTTTGTTGATAAATAATCCGGGTGTAAATCACAAATTATTTTTTCCGGTTTAAATTCGTACAACTTTTGAAAATCGATTATTGTTTGAGTAAACGCCTTGTATGATTTATCGGTTGAAAGATCGCCAATGTGCTGACTGATAAAAGCATTTTGTCCCACCTTAATCGCAATACTGTTTTTAAGATGACCCCCGAGTGCAAGTACGGTTTCGCTCTTTTTTGTTTCTGATAAATTAATAGGAAATGGTGCATACCCGCGAGCACGACGTAACACCATCTCTTTATTTAGCACTATTCTCACAATGGAATCATCAACATGTCTTACGATTGGGCGATTATGAACAAGAAAAAAGTCTGCTATATTCCCAAGAGTTGCGAGTGCGTCATTTTCATCAATGCACATCGGTTCTTCCGAAAGATTTCCACTGGTTGCAATGATCGCAAAATTAAGATCCTTCAGCAATAGATAATGAAGGGGTGTATAGGGGAGCATAACACCAAGATTTGGATTTTCCGGTGATACTGAATCTGCTATGTTAGATGTGTTTTTTTTATTTAACAAAACTATTGGTGCTTCAGGAGAACAAAGAAGTCTTTCTTCAAAGTCTGAAACAAAGCATGCATCTTTAATCGAATCAATTGAAGGAAACATTAAAGCAAACGGTTTTTCATCCCGCTGTTTTCGTTTTCTTAATCTATTCACAACATCATTATTTCCTGCATCCGCAATAAGCTGAAATCCTCCCAAACCTTTTAATGCGATAATTTTTCTATCTTTTATTAACTCAACTGTTTGTTCCAATGCAGTTTCATGAGTAGAAATGAAATTGCCTTTATTATTTAATAGAGTGATATGCGGACCGCAATTCGGACAGGCAATAGGCTGAGCGTGAAAACGTCTGTTGAGCGGATTTTCATATTCACTGAAGCATTCATCGCACATTTCAAAATTTTTCATCGAGGTATTCGGTCTGTCATAAGGGAGTGATTCGATGATTGAAAATCTTGGTCCGCAGTTTGTACAGTTTATAAACGGGTAACGGTAACGTTGATTTAACGGATCTTTCATTTCATTTAAACAATCGCCACATACAGCTATATCGGGTAAGATTAATGTCGTATTTTCTTTTTCTTTTTTACTTTTTCTGATTTCAAATTCTGCAAATCCAATAGTATCTAAGAATGAAAATTCCATCCCGGATATAAACGCGATTGACGGTTTTTCTTTTTCTATTCGTATTACAAACTTATCGAGATCTTCTTTAGTCCCCTCAGCTTCGATGAACACCCCGAGAGTTGAATTATAAACAAAGCCATTTAAATTCATTTCAGATGCAAGTCTAAAAATGAACGGGCGGAATCCCACTCCCTGCACGGCTCCCCGAATTGAAATTTGTAAACGTCTATTCATTTATTTGATATTTTATTTTTAAACCACTCTATCCAATTTTCGATCCCCTCACCTGTCCTGCATGAGATCGGGAATATTACTGCTTTTGGATTAACCTCTTTAACATTTTTCTCCAACTCCTCAAGACTCACACCTGAATACGGGATCAGATCAATTTTATTCAAAAGTACTACCTCTACTTCATGAAACATAACAGGGTACTTTTTAGGTTTCTCTGCCCCTTCAACTACACTGAAGACCATCACCTTAAGATCTTCACCAAGTTCAAAATCTGCCGGGCAAACCAGGTTGCCTACATTTTCAATAAACAATAAATCGTTTCCATCAAGTTTAAAATCATGCAATGCATTGTGTACCATTCGAGCATCAAGATGACACACGGTCCCCGTTGTAATTTGATGTGAAGGAATACCCATTGCTTCTATTCTTTCCGAATCGATCGATGTCTGCAAGTCGCCTTCAATTACAGCCATTTTATATTGCGATTTCAATCGTTTAATTGTTTCTTCCAGTACAGAGGTTTTTCCTGCACCGGGTGCAGACATTAAATTTGTAACAAACAATCCATGTTTTTCAAAAACATGTTTATTCTCATGAGCTATCCTTTCATTCTCATGAAGTATCTGACTGTTCATGTCAACTATGTGCATATTAAATCCCCAGCTGTTAAAATAAATTACCGAATATTATTACTCCACATCAATATACTCTATCTTCATCTCTTTCCCCTCGACTATTTCTAAAAAGCCGCTGCAGTGAGGACAAATAAAATTTGCTTCTTCTTTTCCATTGAAGGTTATATCACATTCAGCACAGTAAGTTTTCAATTTCACCATCTCAATTTCAAATTCTGCATTTTCTGCAAGCGAGTTTTTTTTAACAACTTCAAATGCAAATTCAAGCGCTTCTTTAACAACATTGGTGAACTCGCCAATTATTAATTTTACTTTTTTAATGTCACCGGAATTATTCTGCCTCGCTTCTTTTTCAATTATCTCAATAATGTTTTGAGCTATTCCAACTTCATGCATTGTTATACAACTTTTTTACTTTAACTCTGATAATAAATTATAATCCCAAAAACTGGATGGCTATTCCGCAAAATAGAATTGAAATACCTGCTAAGGCATGAATTTGATTTTGAATTTTTCGCATAGGGATAAATGACAATCCGTATAATCCCAGAAATACAAGTCCAAGCATTGTTAAAATTGTAACAACTCCAAACACTAACGAAACTGTAATAACAGCAAACATATTATTCGAAGCTGCAGGATAAATCAATAACGGTATCAACGGTTCGCATGGTCCTAATACAAATACAATAAATATAATCCAGGGTGTTAAATTTTTTTTGTTCTTCAAATGAACATGAGCATGATTTTGATGAGTGTGGATATGTTCGTGAGTAGATCCATCGGAGTGAGAATGAAGGTGAGAATGTGGTTTACTCTTTATATATTGTTTTATTCCCCAAATAAAATAAATTAGTCCAAAAGCAATCAGGAGCCAGCCGGCGATTTCACCTCGGAATTTCTCTAAAACTTCCAAAGAAAAGAGAGTGGTCCCTAATAAATAGCCTAATATCCCTATAATTATAGAAGATAGCACATGACCAGCGCCGCAAAAGATAGTTATTACAGCTGTTTTAAATTTATTCCAATTATTAGATTTTGATAAGGCAATGAATGGGATATAATGATCAGGTCCCAGTGCAGTATGAATAAATCCTACTGACGCTGCGGTTAACATTAATAAAATAACTTCTGAATTCATAGCCGACCATAATTAATGGTGAAATGAAGATATGAATCTAACATGATAAGTGCAAATATTCTATCCTGTAAAACAAGAGGAAATATTTATAAAAAGATATCTGTTCAGGACTCAAATAAAGCGACTCTTCGTATTGAGCAAGTTTCCATCTTTATCAAAAATATTTAACTCAAGAGGCATTTGTCCCGGTAGTGTGTGTGTTGCACAACCGAAACATGGATCGTAAGCACGGAAAGCCATTTCAATTTTATTAAGAAGTCCATCTGTTATTTCAGTGCCATTCTGAATCAATCCTTCCGCTGCCTTTTTAATTGACATAGAAATTGCCGCGTGATTATTTGTTGTTCCAACTATAAGATTTGCTTTTTGAACAATACCGTTTTCATCAGTAACATAATGATGCGTAAGTGTGCCGCGCGGGGCTTCAACAATTCCAATTCCTTCAGTTGGGGTTTTGCTGGGAATTACGCGGAAATCCTTTGAAGTTATTTCAGGATCATTAATAAGTTCGTTAGCTCTTTCTGCAGCATACATTAATTCAATTACTCTTGCCCAGTGTGTCGCCAAAGTATGATGTACCGGTATATTGCCGGAGCTGTCGCCTGTTAAAGTTTCGTAATATTTTTCATACTCTGCTTGAGCCAAAGGTGTCGCCATCCCGTCAGACACATTTAAACGTGATTGCGGAGTAGCTCTATAAACACCGCTATCTTTTCCATCAACAAATCCTTTCCATCCAACATTTTTTAAATATGGATATTTTAAATAATTCCATTTTTCTATGCGTTCAGTAATATGCTCAGTATATTCATCCGGTGAATACTTACAAAATTCATTTCCTTCCGGATCAACAACCCGGACTTTTCCCTCGTAAAAATTAACTTTGTTGTTTTCATCAACCATACCCATGGAATAAGTATTGTGTGTGTAAGTATCTGAAACGATCAAATCAACATAAGCTGAATTTTTCAGAACAATATCTTCGAATACTTGAAAAGTAAATTTCCCGAACTCAATAAAATATTTGAGATCCTCTGCAAAAGCATCTCTTTCTTCTTCACTTAATCCACGCGATACGCCGCCAGGCAAAGATGTAACTTGATGAATTTTTTTGCCGCCCAAAGTCTGAATCATATTTTGAGCCAATGACCGGAGTTTAATTACTTTTTTCCCAGCTTCAAGACCCACTACATTTATCAGACCTAGTAAATTTCGTTCTGCTTTTGGTGCTTCAGGACCAACCACAAAGTCGGGTCCTCCCAATGCATAAAAGTGAACTGTGTGATCGGCAGTAAAAAATGTTGAGTAGAGAAGTTCACGCAATTTTTTTGCAGCCGATGGAATATCCACATGATAAACGGCATCGCAAGCTTTAGCAGATGCCATATGGTGCGCTTCGGGACAAACGCCGCAAATGCGTGTTGTTATTCGGGGCATATCTTCCACGGGTCTGCCCTGAGCAAATTTTTCAAATCCTCTCAGTTCCGGAATAATAAAATAACAGTTTTCAACCCCGCCTTCATCGTTCAGAAAAATATCTATCTTTCCATGTCCTTCCAAGCGGGTTATTGGATCAATTTTTATTCTTTTCATTTTTGAACCTTTTTATTTTACAATCTCTTCATCCAAATTCTGCACACGTTTAAACGTTGATGCAGCAAGGGAAAATCTATAAAACGTTCCTATCGGATCAGCAATTTTATTAATTATTTTTTTAACCTCTTCGGGTGTGCTTGCATCAATAACTGAACTTAAGGCCGAAATCATTTTCACACCCTGATCTTTGACATTTTCCGGTGCGCCGTAACAACCCCGGCACGGAATGTTAGCCTGAACGCACAAAGCTCCGCAGCCACCTCTTGTTGCCGGACCCATGCACAGTATTCCCTGATCTAAAAGACACTCATCGTCGTTTGGTATTATTTCATGCGGGCGGAAAAATTCTTTAATCTTCTTCTCCTTTCTTTCGCGCGGGCATTCATCACAACATGATTTATCGGTAGCACCTAATACAGCTCCTTTAGGTGGAAGGTCAGCGCCTGTCTGTAGTATTTCAATTACAGCGCCGATAACTGCTGCAACTTGTAAAGATTGAGGGGGACAGCCAGGAATGTAATAATCAACGTCAACTATTTGATCAAGTGTTTTAACAGTATCCCAATATTCCGGAATTGTGATTTTACCTTCGGGCATTTCAGTTTCCCACTGCGGAAAAATTCCTTTTGATTTTTCTTCCACGCTCGGACATTCATTATAGACATAATCGAATGTACTTTTCCTATCGTAAAAATTTGCTAACCCGGGTATACACCCCTCCTGGGCACAAGAACCAAATGCAATAAGCAACTGTGATTTTTGCCTCATTAATTTTGCCATATATTCATTTTCCGAATTCCGTATAGCTCCATTGAATAAACTGATAGTTATGCTGCCGTCTTCCATTGCTTCAACATCTTCATATTTAAAATCCATTATACATGGCCAGAATACTATGTCAAAGAAATCCGCTACGTCAAGAATTTTTTCTTCGATATCTACTACGGTTATCTCGCAGCCGCCGCAGCTTGACGCCCAGTACAAAGCTAATTTTGGTTTAGCCATTTTTATTTCTCCATGTAACTAATTAAAAACTTAACCTAACACAGATCACATTGTGCTAATTATTAATTCATTCTTTTTTGACTATTTTCAAATATCAATTGCTCACCAATTTTAGAGGCCCAAGTTTTCTAACCTCCTCGGTAAATTCGAATGTCACTTCTGCATATTTCTCAGCCTCGGAAGCAGATATCCACTCAAGACGGAGTCTTTTCTCATCAATACCAAATTGTTGAAGAACCATTTTCAGTAATTCAACTCTGCGCATAGTTTTAAAATTTCCTTCAACGTAGTGACAATCTCCGAAATGGCATCCGCCAACCATCACACCATCTGCCCCAAGCTGAAAGGCTCGAACAACAAAAGAGGGATCGACCCTTCCCGAGCACATAGTTCTTATTACTCTGATATTTGGTGATGATTGAATTCGCGAAATTCCTGCTAGATCGGCTCCCGAATATGAGCACCAATTGCAGAGAAACGCTACAATTTTTGGTTCGAATCCGTTTGCCGCCGAGGCAGGCTTTTCATTTCGCTCTACTTTTTTTTCTTTTTCTTTTGTTTCCATTTTCTCTGATTTATTTTTTATTGATTATGATTTCCTTCTTTTTAATTTATCTAAATTTCAAGTATCCCCTCAAGTTCAGCATATATTTGAGCATCTGAGAATCCTTTACCGGTTATTGCTCCAGCCGGACAGGCAGCAACACAAGTTCCACATCCTTTACAGAGTGCATCATTCACAATCGATAATTTATCATCTTCAAGGAAATCGATTGCACCGTATGGACAAAGATTATTGCAGATTCTGCATCCGGAACAATAATTCTCATCGATAAAGGCTCTCACCGGTTCGAGTTCAACTTCTCCTTTTGATATTATAGAGAGCGCCCGTCCTGCAGCTCCGCTTGCTTGTGCAACTGTGTCGGGTATATCTTTGGGACCTTGTGCACACCCAGCAAGATAAATCCCTTCACTAACAGTACTAAATGGATCGAGTTTAGGATGCTTCTCTAATAAAAATCCATCCGGACTCTTTGACAAGCTTAGCAATTTAGCCAGTTTATTTGTTGCTTTATTCGGCTGCATTGCATTACAAAGAACTACCATGTCAACAGGAATTTCGCGGAACTTTCCTATCAACGTATCTTCACATTTTACAGCAAGGAATTTATCATCTTCACCTGCCTTTCTTTCCACTACCTCGGCAACTTTTCCACGGATAACATTAACTCCCTCGTCTAAAATTCTCGAATAGAATTCCTCATAACCTTTACCGTAGGCGCGTATATCAATATAGAACTGATAAACTTCTGCGTCGGTTCTGTCTTTAACCAAATGAGCAAATTTCATTGCATACATGCAGCAAACCCTTGAGCAGTATTTATGGAAATTTTCGTCACGGGAACCAACACAATGAATTATACCAACAGCTCGTGGTTTTTTTCCACTATCCAGAAGAATTCGTCCGCCGGTAGGTCCGGTTGAACTCAACATTCTTTCAAACTCAAGTGAATTATAAACATTATTTAATCTGCCGTACCCAAAAGGAATAAACTTTGACGCATCAAAAAGATCAAATCCTGTTGCAACAATAATTTGTCCAACATCAACTTCTTTTACTTCGTCAGTCATTGTATAATCAATTGCTCCCGGTTCGCAAACTCTTTCGCACTCATGACATTCAACGCATACACCGCAGTTGAGACAGCGTGAAGCTTCTTTAACAGCTTGATCTTCGGTGAATCCAATTTCAACTTCTTCGAAATTATTTATCCTGAATTTCGCATCAATTTTAGGAACTTCTTCTCTCTCTAATTTTTTAGTTTCTTTATAAGTTGGTGCGTACGAATGAGGTCTGAAACTTTCCCCCCTCAGCACATCAGTATTAACGATATGGGTTGTATAATTTTCGAGAGGTTCATTATTAACAAATTTGTTAATTGACTCAGCAGCACGACGCCCTTGCCCCATTGATGCAATAATAGTTGACGGCCCAAGAACCAAATCCCCCCCGGCAAAAATATTAGGATTATTTGTCTGCATCGTTTCCGGATTTGCTTTGATAGTATTCCATTTTGTTTTCTTAAGATCAATCTTAGATTTCCCGTTTAATCCAGCTAAGTGCGGCATCTGACTGATCGCTACAATCACATTATCATATTCAAGTTCATGATCTGAACTTTGAATTGGGACCGGTCTTCTTCTGCCCGATGAATCGGGTTCACCAAGCTGCATGCTGATACACTTTAATCCTTTTACTTTTCCATTATCTCCTACAACCTCTACCGGGGCTGTTAGATAAGCTATATGGATTCCCTCTGCTTCAGCATCAGCAATTTCTTCGGGCGAAGCCGGC
>Ga0255415_1022_pt1 | contig 11611 bp, 13 predicted proteins | sample ANMaggSSYBR01G13_FD_182663 | JGI IMG/M metagenome (GOLD analysis project Ga0255415, IMG submission 182663) | Sediment cell enrichment communities from methane seep in Santa Monica Basin, California, United Staets - ANME aggregate JGI... | ecosystem: Environmental > Aquatic > Marine > Cold seeps >...
ATTAATTAAACATTCAGGTAATAATTCAAAATAAGCATCGTATTTATTTATAGAGTTATTAAAATTGGCAAATTTGTATTTTTTCCCTTTCCCATAAAACTCAAGTGGTACCTGGTAGAGATTTGTTTTATTCTTGCTTTTAATATGAGTTCCGATTTCTGAAAAATTACTGGAATGGGATATTACTGGGTAAACAAAAAAGAGATTTTCACGTACCAGATACAAATAATAGTATTTTTTCCAAGACGCCTCAGTCCAATTCTTTACAGCATTAGGTAGTAAATCAAATTCATCAATTCTCGGGTTTTCGTCGTAGAATTTTTTAAATTTTATCCATTGTTTACAAGTCCATATTTGTCCCCAAGAACTAGGTACTTGCATAAAATAAGTATCATAACCATCATGTATAGGCATAAAGACAGTTTTATTATTTTCATTATATGTGTAACAATACAATGAAATCCCTGCCACGTGAGTATCATAACGATAAGATTGTAATGCTAAAACAGAAAAACGATAAAAACTTTTACTTACATATACGTCGTCTTCTAAAATTATAATATTATCATAATCTAATGACAAATCACCACATGTTAGTATATGCTTACGTAAACCAAGTTTTTCTTCATGGTCTATAATATGTTTTTCACCATGCACCCAATTAAATTTGCTAACAATATCTAAAATTTTTGTTTTATTATTACCTCCATCATCTATACTTATTATTAATGGGATATTTTCATGTTCAAAATAGTCAGCATTTTCAATTGATTTTAATAACCTCGCTAACGAATTAGGTCGGTTGTATGTTACAACAACTATTGCCGGATTATTCATTTTTTAAAACCACTTTATTGCCAAATTGTAAAAAAGCATTGCAGGATTTACGATAAATTTAAAAATACTTCTTTAATGAAATCATCTTCTGATTCTAAATTACTATTCAATAGAGTTTGGTAAGAATTTTATATTTAAGATGAAAGTAATTTTCTGGCCACATGTTAAAAACACATTTTGTAGTTTGGTTTTACCAATATTAGCCAGACTCAGATGAAATATTCCTAACAAATATTCGAGTTTGCTATTACAAAAGGTTTAGTCTTTTGTTAAAGTAAATCGTGTTTTATTAAAAAATGTGCAATTCCCTCAGAACCAGAACACTGTGTTTGTTCATTATACTTAGGTCGATGATAAACAAATAAAACAATTGGTGCTAAATTAGTGGTGTTCATATAAGTCATTAAAGCAAAATCCTTATTATGAGGAAGTTTAATTCTGATAAGAAGAAGGTAATTGCAACTTTTCTCCAAAGATAAGTAAAATGCTCTCTTTGTAAATTTCAATAGTATTCCCATATGGTGTAAAAGTGAATTCACCAAGATAGAGTTTATCATCAATAATGTAAAAATCAAGTCTTACATATGGAAAATCAGCAGAAAGTAAATAAGCATAATTTAACAGTTCAACTAAGCAAGTTGGTTTACTGAGTGGAGTTAAATCTTCTTCTTTCAGGTAGTCTAATCTCTTCCAATCTAGGGAATAAGAACTAAATTTCACATCCCCAGTTTCTCGTTCGCGACAAACAAGGAAGAAAGCTGGTTTACCATTAATACAATGTATTTTATAGTCGACCATTGAATCTGAATTTGAAGTATTAATATATTTCTCAGCTATTATCAAAGGTTTTATACTTGAATAATGCAATTCGCCAAATAATTTACCATAGTCAATTCTTAGCCATGTTTTTAATTTCAGCCTAGCTTCTTCAAAATTAAATATTTTTTTATCACGACAAATGATATTAAAACCACATCCATGATTACATTTTAACATAAATTGAGCCGGTAAAGATTCATACTGTATTTCCTCTGGATTGCGCCAAACACCTAAAACAGGAATAGATAATTCTGACATCTCTTTATTATTTAAATATTCACGCATAAGATATTTATCAGCACATATAGTTTTTAATGGATGTTGCCAATATCTATTCAACCAAAACAATTTATCATTCAAATACACTGGCTGCTTTAACTCCAATTTGCGGCCAGTAGCCTGCTTAAAACGGACATTGTCAAAGTAAATACCGCCTATTTTTTTTGAAAGATTATGTTCAAATATTCTCCATTGGCTTTTAATAATCCGTTTGGCTTTTTTATTTATTTTCACAACCAATTGGTTCCTCTTTTTTTATTTACAGTATAGCTCAATTCAATTTTTTGTTTCATGCTAATCATAAGTTTAATAGTTTTCAAATGTAACTGGCAAGATTTATATCTTAGCGAAATTAATGATTTAATCATCTTTACGATTGCAATAGCTATTTTTTTATTTATATTCAATTCGCGATTGATATCTGTTAGATATACAAGAAAGTTTTTTTTCCAATTATTGTTTTTTTTTGAATCATCCCCTCTAAACTCAACATCATGACAAATAAAACTTTCAGGGCATAAACCTAACTTAAATCCATGAAATTTAATCCGTTGGATGTAATTATCATCTTCCCCATAATGAAAAAAAACTGGATCAAAACCCCCAATAACTTTTAAAGTTTCAATAGATATAAGCCACGAAGCAGCGCAAACATAATTTACATCATAAATCGATTTCTTTTTCCGATTAAATATAATATCTGAAAACAAATCGTTCTCTTTGTTCATCGCGTCAACGATATGCTTCTCAATCCATGTGGTCATTCGCATTCCATTTCCATAGAGTTGAATAGGACTTATAATTGCATATTTAGGATTCGTTTGATATGCGTCAATCAATTTCTTAATTGTTTCTGGTTCAATCCATGCGTCTTGATTCAACAAAAAGACGTAGTCATAATTATTCTCCAAAGCGTATCGCAAACCTTTATTATTCGCTTGACCAAAACCGAGATTTATTGGAGATTCTATAAGTATTATTTGGGAGAAATTATATTTTATATATTCAACCGTATCATCAGATGAAGCATTGTCCACCACAAAAATATCAATGGGCATTGACGAATCTTTTAAACTCGAAAAACAACGTTCATACCATTCCATTCCATTATATGTAACTACAATTGCTAAAATTTTCATTTTGTAATTCTACTTATTATTTTTTTTATAAAACTTGATAATTTATGTAAAGGATATAATAAATAGTAGCCTACTTTATAATCAATGGAATTTGCTTTTTTGAAATTTACGCTTTCTCTAAATTCTTGGGCAAATTTATCTGCAAATAAAAATGATTTTTCTTCTATAAAACTAGTCTTGAGTTCAGAAGGCAACAAATCATAAACAACAAATGAGGTTTTTATTAAATTGTGAAGCATTAGTTTTCTATCGCTACTCATGTTGTTTTCATGTCGTCTATATAACGCTAAAATATCATTTTCAACAAAAAAATTACCACCTTTTAGTGAAGTATTTACTAAAAATATCCAATCTTCCATAGCTTTTATATTTTCATTAAATAGTATCGAGTTTTTTCTTAAAAAATCCATTTTTACAAGATAACAAACAGGAGGGAAAACAAAACCAATATTCCATCTATGTAAAAATCCATCCAAGTTACATTGAAAAACATTTAATGATTTGTCAGTATCAAATTGAAGGTTAACGTTATCTTTGAATAAACGATATCTAGAAATGCTAATATCAATTGATTTATCTAGTAAAAAAGAATTCAGCTGAATCTCAAACTTATTTGGTAAAAGTATATCATCTGAATCCAAAAACTGCACAAAAGTACCTTGGGCAATTTTAAGTCCTGCATTACGTGCAGAACTTAATCCTCCATTTAACTTTTTTATCTGTTTAAATCTATTATCCTTATTGCAATATTTTTGAGTAATTTCTTCTGTATTATCAGTTGAACCATCATTTACAATTAAACATTCCCAATTTTGGTAAGTTTGTGAAATTACGGATTCTAACGTCTCAGAAAGAAAGTGACCATGATTATAACACGGTACAATTACTGAAACTAAAGATTGATTTTTATCCATACTTATTCCTTTGTACTTAATTAAAGATTCTGTGAAAGGTGTTCTAACACATCATCATATACTTCTTTCTAGCCAAAGTTTTTAACTTTAACTTATTTACTTTTACTAAAACGACCATGGTAGCATTATATATCCTATTTCTTATAAGTAATTAATTTCTTATAAAAGCATTGCTTTTTTTTATCTAAGACTATGCTCTCCGCTTTTTCATTATATAAAAATCATCCGAATCTACAAAAGCTATGTATAGTGAAGTTGCCTTTGTAATATCTGTAATGCGTGTAGCTCCAAGTCTTTGATTTTTTTCATGTGTCACTACTATAATACCAGCAACAATATCTGCATAATTTTTAGAATTTTATGGAAATTATTTGGTGAAGCATTATTTACAAATATTATCTCTATATTAGTCTGTGTTTCTCAACAACACTATCTAAACACTACTTAAGATAATTCCAAACATTATACAGAGGTATTATTACAGAAACTTTTGGCATAATTTTATTTTTTTTAGTTTGTATAAGTTTATTTCATTACACTTTTATCTAAATACCTATTAATATCTATGTCATAATTTTTTAATATATAATTCTCAGTTAGCTGAAAACCTGTACTCCCTATATTTTCATCATTCGGAGCTAGAACTTTTCGAGTTGCACCATGGTAATGATTTAAATAATTATGAGCACAACTTGTTGGAAGACCATAAAAGTCTTTTTTTTCCTTATACTTCAAATACATCAAAATATCTGCGCCTGTATCATTATATACGAAACATGGTTTTTCTCCAAAATAAGTTTTTTTGAATGGATTTAAAATATTTAGACGCATTCTACTTAATCGCTTCATTTTAAATCGCTTAAATAGAAATTTAGCTAATTTTGGAATTTTGTAAAAATCATTATACTCACTTCTTGCTAAGAATGATTTGCCTTTGTTCATAGCCCCCCTAACACTTTTCACATTAAGTAGTGTCAACGGAATATACATGCGTTCTTGATATAATCCAAAATTTTGGTTTGGAAATGATTCCTTGGTTAATTCATCCGAATAGCTGATAAAACCAGAACCAAAAAAATTTGGTTCATCAATATGTTTTTGCATAAATTCCAGATAATTACCCTCGAGTATTTCTATATCAGAATCAACCAATAAAAGATTTTGACTTGTTGAATTTTCGAAAATATAATCTAATGTTATTCCATGACGATTGAGAGGTAGCGATAATAAATAAAAATTAAAATCATCGGCAACTTTCCTTAAAAACTTAAAATTGCTATTATCTGAATTTTGTATAGCACAATCAATTACTAAAAGTGGCAAATTACTATATTTTCGAAAACTCGCAATAGCTAAAAGTGTATATTCTTTTGTCCCAACATTTATAATTATTCCTAAAGTAGATGTTGCAGGAATTTCTTTCATGTTTTTTATGTTATTAATCATTTTATAGAATTCTCTAATTAAATTATTAAAAATTGTTTATTCTTCTGATGGATATAATACATAATTTCACTCTATTTAATATTGGTATATATTGTTTTTATAAAACGTCTTATATTGTTTCTAATTATATAAATTAGCAAGAACGGTTCTTTGAATAGTGCAGCTTTATTATATTTATTATTAACAATAATTTTACCTATCCTTAGAACTTCCAATCCTTCTATAAATATCATATCCAAAGACATGTATTTTGTCTGATGCAGCCTCAGAATGCCTTCTGAAATAACTCAGCTTTCCATTCAACTTTCCCAGTTTTGACCAATCTGACCCATCGTCACTTTCAGCTATCCAAATTAATTCTCCTTTTGCAAAATGAATTCCTTTATACAATTGTTTATAGGAAGTTCCAGCATTTACATCATTATAAATTAAATTACTTACTTTTGGATGATTCCTATAACATTCTAATATTTCTCTAATATTATCTGTAGAACAATCATTTACAATAATACATTCCCAGTTTGAGTAAGTCTGAGAGAGTACCGACTCTAATGTCTCCGAAAGAAATTGACCTTGATTATAGCACGGTACAATTACTGAAACTAAAGATTGATTTTTATCCATACTTATGCCTCTGCACATTAATAAATATTTTTGTATAGTTTCTCAATCACGTAGTCATCAACATTTTCATAGTGGAATTTCAAACTTACTAAAAAAGAATAAGTCAGAAAAAGTTAATTCCTACTCACTATTTTATTTAAATTACGACTCGAAAGGTAATACTTTACATTCTAACACTTTTTCTACATTTTTCATATATTTGATTTGATCAAAATAATACAAATATAACAACTTAATACAATTACTACTGTTAAGTATAAATTCACCCTTTTCAATTAAATAATAATAATGAAATTCTCTATCAGAAGTAAATTCTTTCCTATCTTTCGTAGAAATCGCAAATATGTTTTCTTGATTGAATGTTTTTTCCAGCATTCCCGATAGAACATAATTACCCATACCTTCTTCATTCTCATCATAATCACTTGTCTGATCAATAATTAAATAGCTTCTATTGGGAATCAATAACTGCTCTCTTTTGAAATGAAGTTCCAGGGATGCTTGTTTAAACCAAGATTTTTGGTATTTGATTTGATGGAAAATATTCGCCATCATAAACGAAGAAATTAATACTACAAAAGCAATTTTCTGAAGTTTAGTATTTTTCAACACGGAAAGCAAAAATATGAATATAAAAGAAGCACCAATCGGTAGAAAAATTTGAAATCGTGTATCGAAACCTCTGAAAGTTGGAAGTTTTTCTACAGCTACATAAGGAAAAAGACCAGCAATAAAAAAATAAATTCCAATTAGGAGAAAGTATTTATGCTCATAATTTATTTGCTTTAACTTATTTAATAAGTAGTACAAAAACATACAAGTAATAATAAACCCAATTACAAATATTTTACCCCCTAATGGCCTAAACGTTTCTGAAATCAACCCAAAAAAGTTTATTATAAAAGTATATATCAAATTCATTGGAGCAAAAACGAAGCCATCCAGAGTTAATGTGTTATAATTCAGTTCTTTCGGTTGAAAATAAATTAGCCTTATTACCCAAAAACAAAATGGAAGTATAATAAAGTCTAACCAAGCTAAAGCTTGTTGAAGAATTTTTTTAAAAAATGCTAAATTAAATTCCAACTTATTTTGAATATATGTGGTAAAAAACATTAAAAAAGCTAACCACATAACTAATGCAGAGTTAAGAAATGCGAAAGAAAGGAATATAGTTAATAGGGATAGAATTCTTAAACAAATATTTCTTTTTTTTACATTTACTATGAAAGTAAGAACACCGAGTAAAAGAAAAAAGAATCCTATTGTATAAGGTATACAAATCATTGTTTGTCTCGCCTGATTATAAGGACTTGCAGCAAGCAATAGTGTAGCAATAAAAGCTATATTATTTCTTATTTTAAAGCTATTAAGTATATGGTAAAATAGAATAGTTGAGATTAATCCAATTATGAAGGTCAGTGTATGATATAGTAGAGCAGGATTATTTGTAATATTTTGTAAAAATATGTGTATATAACCCATATATACAACACCATTTCCCACAAATTCGCTAGTAATTCTTTCGTCACCCAAAGCATAAAGGATCCAGTCATCCCAGAAAACACCTGAATTTAATAATAGAAATAAATTAGATGTTGTATAGACAACAAGAATAATCACCCATCTATTATTAAAAATGTTCATAATAATCCAATATTTTATAAATTATTTTCGCAACCTCTTGTCTGAGCAGTCCATTATAGATTGGCAATCTTACCAAACAATTAGAGTAATAATCAGAGTTTGGTAATTCTCTACCATCGTGTTTATCTTTATAATATTCACTTTTATGTAAACTTTGGTAATGAAATACAACACAAATATCATTTTTCTTAAGATGTTCTATTAAAGAAATGCGTTGTTTTTCGTTTTCACAAACCAAATAAAACATATGTGCGTTGTTGGATGCATAATCAGGAATTTTATGGAGTTTAACCATTTCTTTTTCTTTTAGAGTATGAAGTCCTTCGTAGTAATTTTGCCAGATTTCATTACTTCGTTCCTGAATTTCATCCAGCTTTTCCAATTGAGCAAATAAAAAAGCAGCAGTAATTTCGGATGTTTGAAAACTACCTCCAATATCAATCCAGTCATATTTTTTGATCTCGCCTTTGAAAAACTTCGAACGATTAGTTCCTTTTTCCCAAATAATCTCGGCTCGTTTTAAAAACCGTTCATCATTAATTCCTAATAAACCACCCTCTCCACATTGAATATTTTTTGTTTCGTGGAATGAAAAAGTGGATAGGTGACCAATGGTTCCAAGTGCTCTTTTTATACCATCTTTTCCTGTATAGTAACTATCAATTGCCTGGGCAGCATCTTCTACAACTAAGAGGTTGTATTTATTGGCTACATCCATAATTTTATCCATATCACATGCAATACCGGCATAATGAACAGGAACGATTACCCTCGTTTTGGAGGTAATTAATTCTTCTATTTTATCCTCATCTATGCCCGGATGATCTAGATGACTATCAACGAAAACAACTTTTGCCCCTTGTCTTACAAAAGCCAAAGCAGTGCTTACAAAAGTATAGGACGGCATAATTACCTCATCACCAGGCTTAATATCCAAAAGCAATGCGCACATTTCCAAAGCATCAGTACAACTGGTTGTAAGAAGTGTTTTTCTGAAACCCCAGCAATCTTCAAAATATTTTTGACACATTTGGGTATATTTTCCATTTCCGGAAATCTTACCAGTGGCCACAGCATCATAGATGTATTTGACTTCGTTACCTGTCATATAGGGTTTATTAAATGGGATGTTCATACTAATCCTTTTTGGCAACAATTAAACAAGAAGTTCCGAATGGAATTGATTTTTGCTGTTGAATTTTTCCTAATTCCCATTTCCAAATTGAGTTCAATAGTTTTCAAAATATTCCTTCATTTTGTTTGTGTTCGTTTTGTGTTTGAGATTTTTGTTTTTTTCTAAGCCCTATTATCAAGGTCTCAATTGGCCAACTGAACCAGTATTTAACAACGTTTTCCCACTTAAACACCTTTGATAAGAAATTAAATGAGTGTGTCCTGTATTAGGTACATCTTTTTCGAAGTTTTAGGGCCTTAAATATTATGTTTAATATATACATATTGCATATCTTTTATGCTAAATCCTTGTTGTGCTAATGCTCTAATTATACCGGGATTATTGGAGGAAGCATAAGTTGATATTGATTTTCCATTTCTTTTTAGGGCTTCTTCAATTTGCTTTCGTACTATAGTGAATCCTAAACCTGAATTAGAATATTTTTTATATAACCCTCCTAAGAAAGGAAAATAAACATTTTCAGAAACTTCCTTAAAAGTAAAAAACCCTATCGTATATTCTTTATAAACTACCTTATAAATCTGAGTTGTTTTAGCCAGTTCATCTTTAATCCAATTGATATAACGAGTAGCTGCCTGCTTTTCTGTAAATTGGTTATCTAAGAAAATTCTATCCGTTTTGAATAGCCCGTTTTCCATTTCAATATAAAGCTGCGATAAATCACTTTTGCTCATTTCTATATAAGAAGTCACATTATTCAAACGGTGTTGTAAAGGAGTTAAAAAAGCTCCTTTTACATTCAACTGAAAATTTATGCTTACTTGAACAAATACGAAATCAAGTTTTGTCAAATACTCATTTATATCCATTTGTGCAACTGGCACTTTCACAACTACATATTCTGCCGTTTCAAGCAAATTAGATATTTCTTCAAGGTCAGAAACATTATCTTGCTTATGGATGTTAATCTCAATGCAGTCAACATCTAAATTTCGTTTTTCCCAGAAAGCATCAATTATCTTCATTTTTCAATATTTATTTCATTAGAAACAATAAATAATTGTCGTTCCTTTACCTGATCGAAAATCTTTCCAATATATAAGCCCATAATACCTAAAACAAACAATATCAAGCCTCCAACAAACCAGATCGAAAAAATAGTGGTTGTAAATCCTTCCAGTGTTATTATACCGATGAGGCGCGCAAAAATATTATATAAAGCCAATATGAAAGACATTGCAGAGATAAATAATCCAAATTTCACAGTCATTTTGAGAGGCTTATTGGTATTAGACAAAATTACATCGGAACTCAATATTAATAATTTTTGTAACGAATATGAAGTTAATCCTTCAAAACGTTCATCATGTTTCACGTCTATTACACAAATTTTGAATCCCAAATAATTTACCAAAGAATCAAACGAGCGAGCCACTTCTTTCATTTTATTATATTCCGATATTACTTTTGCTTGAAATATTCCAAAAATTGCAATCTTAGCATCTGTTTTTAAGCCACTCATATAATCAAAAACAAAATGAAAAACTCTTGAGGAAAAACGTTTAAAGAAATTATCTTTTCTTTCTATTCTACGTGCATATACAATGTCCCAACCTTCTTGTGCCTTTTCGTAAAGATTATTAATTTCCTCAGGGCTATCTTGCAAATCGCAATCCATTACAACCACCCAATCGCCTTTAGCATAATTTAAACCTGCTGTAATTGCATAATGTTGTCCAAAATTTCGGCTAAGTTGTATTCCTTTTACTCTTTTATCTTTTCTACAACTATCTTCAACTTTTTGCCATGAGTTATCGGGACTTCCATCTTCAACTAAAATAATTTCAAAATCGGATGTAATTTTTGAAGCTGATTCAATTATTCTTTTAACCAGTTCATCAACAATATTTTCTGCTTTATAAACGGGACTTACAATTGATAGATGTGTCATATCAATATTTTACAGTAATTAAAATTCCAAAAACAATAAACAGAAGCCCTATTAATTTACCCCAAGTAAAGGCTTCGCCAAGCAGCAATATTCCAAATATAAATACAAGAGCTGGTGCTAAACTCATAAAAGGATAGGCAAAGGTAATTTCAAACTTCGTCATGACGAGTATCCAAAAAATAGAAGCAATAAAGGCAGAAACAAAACCAGATATAATATATGGATCAATCAATAATTTAATAAATGATACAATAATCTCCATTACACTACCTTGCGGCAATTCAAAATGCAAGGTGTTTAACCTCCATTTGAGTATCATTTGTCCAAAAACTGTAAAAATAAGAGTCCCAAAAATATAGAAATATGCCATGCTTTTCGCTTATTTAAAGTAAGTACAAATTTAAAGAATTATTTGTCAAGTTTCACAAGTTTGTTTACAAAACCTTGTATAATTAAAATGTTGGTTCAAAGTCTATATTGTTTTGATAGGTTTTCTATTTTAATTGCGTAACTCATATTCAATTCTTAAACCGTATCAATGAAATTCTTTTCAGTTCTATTAAAGATAGCCAAACTTATTAGAAACAAAATTAATGCAAATACTGTGCTATAAATAAGTCCATTAATACTGAAAGTGCCAGCTCCTGTAAATGAATACTTAAATGCTTCATTAATTGATGCCATTTGATTTTGCTTCATTGATCTTAAATCTCTCATAAAATAATTAATTAGCTTTAAAACAAAACATAAAAATTGAAAAATTTCTCTCAAAAACTAAAAGATTCGATTTGTAAATTAATACATCTTTATATTAATATCA
>Ga0255415_1024_pt1 | contig 11448 bp, 10 predicted proteins | sample ANMaggSSYBR01G13_FD_182663 | JGI IMG/M metagenome (GOLD analysis project Ga0255415, IMG submission 182663) | Sediment cell enrichment communities from methane seep in Santa Monica Basin, California, United Staets - ANME aggregate JGI... | ecosystem: Environmental > Aquatic > Marine > Cold seeps >...
TGTTGTTCCACCCAGGAAATATCTCATTTCCCACTTTTAATCGTAATGAACTTTTACAAGCCAGTGTTAACTATATAATCTACCTGATAGATTTCTCATTATATTTAATGAATTTATATCACTTGTATTTTTCCCTTTTTATTTTGTCCTTGTGGGTGCAAGAAAGCGAAATATGACTTGATAGTAATTGATTATACTGCTAATCCTTATAATGGGTCTTAGCGATTTTCACTGCGAGGGCAATGAGTTATACACAGAAGGAGAGGTCTAGTTTCAATCCCACAAAACGGGTCTATGCTATTTTCACCTTCTCCATACACCCAAAAAAGGCGATGGGAGCGTAACACTGTTTCAATCCCCTAAAACGGGTCTATGCTTTTCTCACGCACTATATGACCTATCAGAAAACCAGGCAAAAGAATGGTTTCAATCCCCTAAAACGGGTCTATGCTTTTCTCACTTTACTACGGTCAGTTGACAAACGGGATGATCTTCACGTTTCAATCCCCTAAAACGGGTCTATGCTTTTCTCACTTTAAGGATGGAGTATTTACTGCGCCGGAAATTGTGTTAACTGTTTCAATCCCCTAAAACGGGTCTATGCTTTTCTCACATTGCAAGAATTGCGATAATCTCGGATGTACAAAACGTTTCAATCCCCTAAAACGGGTCTATGCTTTTCTCACCTTTAAAAACGGAGTATTTACTGCGCCGGAAATAGAATTGTTTCAATCCCCTAAAACGGGTCTATGCTTTTCTCACTAATGACATTACAAAGGAAGAGAACAATAAGTGAAATGTTTCAATCCCCTAAAACGGGTCTATGCTTTTCTCACACTCAGGGATGGTCTGATAGAACGACCATTTATCTTTTGTTTCAATCCCCTAAAACGGGTCTATGCTTTTCTCACTTCTCGGAGCAACCTGCTCCGTGTATAGACATACGAATGTTTCAATCCCCTAAAACGGGTCTATGCTTTTCTCACCTTAGAGGCATATCAGGTCCAGATGAGCGAATCAAATTGTTTCAATCCCCTAAAACGGGTCTATGCTTTTCTCACTGCAAGCCTACTGATAGCGAAAAATAAAAACCAGTAAAATAGCTTTTATTTCCCATTTAACAACCAAATATCACCCCTTTTAATATATAGACTTTTCGAAAATAAAATGTTTGGCGATAACCTCCAGTATATCACCAAAAAACACCCCCATTTCCACTGCAAAAACACCCTCATCGTGCCGCCGCATTCTGGCGATAACCTCCCGGGTTTTTCCCACCTCCCGAGGTTATCGCCAAATTCAAAAATTCGAAAAAAACACAAACACAACAAGACATATCAAAATTTTCTGTGCGTCACAGAAATTCTGGTCCCATTTTCATTCCCCCTTAATTTCATACTTTCCCAATCCATAAACTGTTCCCTTACCCATATGAAGCAATTCGCCAAGTTTTATAAATGGCATGAACTCAGCAAGCTCACCTGCAAATGTTATTTCGCCCAGAAAACCACCCATTTTCATCTTTGTTCCCTGCCTCTGAGAGTAACGTTTCCAATCATGCCACCTCAGATCAGAGTGGACAGTGCTGACCCTCTCATTTGCCATTTCAATAAGTTCATTCCATTCCAGTTCCCACTTCTCATCGCAATGAACTTCTGCAAGCCGGGATAACCTTCTTAATAGATTTCTCAGTATAATTACAAAATCAATATCAATAGTAAGTTTTCCCTTGTTTTTAATTCTTGTTGGTGTGAGAAAGTGAAAAGTAACTTGCTGGTAATTGAGTTGTGCTGCCTGTCGGACCAACTCAGTAGAATCGATCACACAAAAGTTGTCCTGGACATGTGAATCACCATCATAAATAAGTAACTCTCTATCGTTATTAATGCTAATTACTTTCTCAAGTGAATATTTCCCTTTATCTTTCCCGATCCCTAATTGCCCCAGCTCTTCAAATGCAAAGATAATATATGGGATATAGTCTGCTGCACGACCAACAAGAATTATATGAAAATCCAATTCATCCTCTATTCCATAATACTGCTTTTTATCTAAAGGTGGCTCGATAACAAAAGGATGTGGCACGTATTCGTCTTTTGATCGCTTCCCTTCTTTCGCTTCATGGGGAATCGGGGTCTCAAAAACATAGGAATATATACACTTATACCGGTGCACGCATTGTACACATTCCCCTCCTCTTTCAACACATACCGAGTGTTTGAGGGCACTGCCAAAACCACCCCTGAGAGTAGAGCCCTTATAAGGAGGTAGAATAAGTTCATTTTCAGGTTTTATAGTAAACCGGTATTTAGATAGTTTCATTTTAGCTTTAGCCCCCCTCTTTTTTAGGAACTCTTTATTTTTAAAAATATATAAAAGTACGGAAAATTTCAGCAGACATTTTTTAGTCCCGGATCACCTAAATTAATCTAAAATCAGCCAAATGCCGTCCCCCCCCATGCCTCACTTCATCCTCTATCCCGGCTTTCTTCACCCTAACAGGCTATGATCTGGCAGGTGTGGAACTAACATACTGTCATGCGGTTTCAAAGTCATATGATATAATGCCAGGGAATGTGATTTTACAGTGAAGAAAAAGGAAATGTAGTATTTGCATAGTTGTGTATAAACCACACAAAACTATAAATATAACTAAAACATTTAATATACATTGTGATAAAATGAGCGTAATACTTGACAAAAATGCTTGTGATAAAAGTCCGAACTGTATGATGGTCTCGTTGTGTCCAACTGGAGCAATCTCAGTAAAGGAAAGTGAGTATCCCGTGTTCAATGCACAAACATGTGAGGATTGTGGGCAGTGCGTCAGTGCATGTCCTCATCAGGCATTATCCCTGGCTTAGTCCGGGAGCAGTATTGGAGCAATTTGAAATGGACGATGAACTTGAAGAGATAAGGAATAAAAAACTAAAGGAGTTGCAAGATAAAATGAACAAATCACCTTTACCCGATGTACCCATAGTACTTACCGATGCTGATATGGAACAGGCCTTGATTGACTATCCAAAATTGGTTGTTGATTGCTGGGCAGTATGGTGCGGCCCTTGCAAGATGGTTGCACCGACAATTGAAGCAATGGCCAAGGAAAAAGCTGGCGAGATAGTCTTTGGAAAACTGGACATTGACAATAACATGCAGACTGGAATGAAATATCAGATCAGTGCAGTACCTACAATGCTCGTATTCAATAATGGGAAACACGTCGGTAGTATACTGGGAGCTCTCCCAAAGCAGCAATTAGAGGTAAAAATAGCTGAAATGCTTAAGTGAACTGCTTAAGCGATCGCTTTATTTTTTTCCTTTTTTTTCTTAAGTATTCTATAACTTATTATTTCCCGAATTTAATCTCATCATTTTCCATCAGCAGTCTCAGGTCTTCCAGGCTTAACCTGCCTGATTTATTAAATTTGTCTTTGGCTGCCACATGTTTTTCTTCCTGCTTTCTCTCGTCCCTTGAAAGCTGGATCTCTTTCATCCTATCCAGGTATATATCAAGTTCGGCTCTGGCTTCAGATACTGATTTCTTTGCAGCATCGATCTTTTCTTTCAACGGCTTGGTAACTTCATATATCTCGACAAGGCGTTTATGGTATTCATCTGCCCTGCTTCTGATCTCATCGACCTCATCATAGATATTACGCATTGCCTCATGGTTTTCCTGTGATTCGGCAGCCATGTCCTGAATTAATGCATTAACGGTATCATAGTCCTGGTGGAACTCGCCTACCTTGCCAAATATCTCACCGATCTCACCATGTATCTTATTTGCTTTACGTATGGCCTGTACCCGTTCACCCAGTTCATGAAGCCTCTTGAACAGTGACTGTTCATATTCCAGTGAAATATCAGCAGATGAAAACTTTTCAAGTTCAGACCGGTAGGCATTAGTAAGAGATTCCAGCCGACCCCTGGCGATATTGTTCAAGTTGTCCCTTGCAGCCTTCAATTCCCCTATCTTATCGGTATAACCACTCCTGCGATCCCTGACCTCTTCCCTTTGTAGTTTAAGTTCTGCTATCTTCTTATTGACCTCATCACGTCGCTGCCTGTACCCACTCGTAGAATCCCTGAGCACTTTTGCCTGATCATGAAGTTCGTCCCGTTTCTTCCTCAGGTCTTTTGCACCCTTATTATGAAGGTTCATCTCATAGTAATGGTTTTTGATCTCCCGTTCCTTATGGTCAATATGCTGCCTGAGCACATTTACCTTGTTTTTGATCTCTCCTTCAGAAAGGCCGGATACATCGATCATTGTTGCCCCTCTCCTTCAGAAATGCCAGATACATCGATCATTGTTGCTCCTCTCCTTCAGAAATGCCAGATACATCGATCATTGTTGCTCCTCTCCTTCAGAAATGCCAGGTCCATCAATCATTGTTGACCCCACCAGCCCCACATTTTCCCAGTATCCCAGGGCTTCCTTGTGAAGAGCGGTCCTGCGCGCAAGCCAGGCCAACCTTGCCTCCTGGTCTTCAACTTCCTGTTTCAGTGTAATTGATTCCTTTCTGTGCTCATCAGGAGCATTCAGCATTTCATCAAGTTCACTCCTGGCTGCTTTCGCAGTCTCCAGTATATCATGGATGGAGGATACAGTGGCCTGCTGTACCATATCATTGTCAGGAACGGTCTCGATCATTTCTTTAAGCAATGACCTTATGCTGTCGATATAACCGCACTCCTCACTCGAAGAAAGATTTGCATTTTGAAGCTTGTTCTCAATATTCCCCATCTCACTTTCCAGGTGCTGTGTCTTCTCCTTATCGCTGATTGTCTCAAGAAGTCTCAAACGCAGTTTACCAGCCTGATAATATAACTGGTGGCGTTTTTCCTTTAATACAACAATTCGCGTTTCAAGGGCTTCCAGTTCTTTACTTACCCGATTGTATTCAGAGCGGCCGGAATTCATCTTTTCTTGCAGGTCTTTCAATTCACTGCTGTATTCACCCATGAACCGGTTATGTTTTTCAATAACAATAGACAACAATTCATTATCATCCAGTAATGTCACAGGCGTATTGGTTACTTCGGTTTCTGTATCTGGCAAAGTGGTTTCCCCATATAGCTTAAAGCCACTTATCGTAATACCTGAATATATCTTTTTCCAAAAAAAAACTAGACCTATTGAGTTCACACCATGTGTCATCGGTTAAGAGTAATATTGTTATAGAACACGGATTGCACGGATGACACGGATTCGCGCGGATACGAAAATAAATCCGTCAAATCCGTGTCGTCCGTGTTCGATTTAAATTAAATTGGAGAATCGTATGAAATCATTGGTCTTTTGGAAAATAATACATACCGACTCTGTCAAACGCCTTAACCGATGACCAATGAGTTCACACACAGAACATCTGGGCATGTGGTACGCCGCCAATGATGATTACACATTCCGGTTCTATAGCCCCGCAGGATATGGCAGCAGCAACACTCTGTTCTCCAACAATATTTGCGGTGGTGGCTTGGAGAAGAGCTGTCTGTACCCGGGCAGCATCAACTAATTCCCCTTTGAAAAACTCTTCAGTTACTTCAAGTTTCAGTCCTGAGTCCATATAGGTTTTTCCTACAAGATCACGATCACAAATTGCTACCAGCACCGACACTTCAGTTTCATATATCTTGATATACATAGTCACAGCTTGGATTACAGACTATTAAACCTTATGTTGATTTTAAGTAGCCGTTCCTTGGTTCAAAGATGGCCCCTTCCTTTTTAAGCCTCTTTATTAAATCTTCTGCCTTATCCTCATCTATCCCGGCTTCTGAGGCCCGCTGGATCACTTCATCCTTTGGTGCTTTCCCTTCGTGTTCTTGCTGGAGCTCACGTATAATATCACGAATCAACTTGACCCGGTCACGCTGGCTTTTTGCCATACCGGTACTGATAATATCGACATCCAGTTTCCCTGTTTCAGGGTCGGTCATAACCTGCCTCAGGCTTTCATTCACTATCCTGATAATGCGGTTCACATCAGTTGTGGTCACAACATTACTTAGCCGCATCCTTGATGATGCCTCTGCCAGGCGGACCAGGGCTTCAAGCTGTCTGGCAGTAACAGGTACAGGAGAATTGGGATCGGATGACCCCTGGTTCCTGAGGTTGAGGTAAAAATCAATGATCATCTGCCTGGCATCGTCCTCCAGGACAGGGAAAATGTTACGTTTGGAATAAGCGATATATTTTCTCATCAATTCCGGGTCAATGGCTGGCTGGATTACCTCCATAGCTTCATCTATCTGGTTCTGGGTGACAGGTGATGATTGTACATTATGGAACTGGGCATTGATCTCTCCCGCATAGTGCCCTTTCATTATATGTTCGGCAATATCCGTATCCCTTTTCTTACCTGGCTCGTCAGTCAGTATGAAGATAAGGTCGAACCTGGAGATGAGGGCAGGAGGCATATTGATCTGCTGTGGAATGTTCTCATACTTGTCGAACCTGCCAAATTTGGGATTAGCCGCACCCAGCAGGGCACATCGGCTCTTAAGAGTAGCCAGTATGCCAGCCTTTGCAATACTTATGGTCTGCTGTTCCATGGCCTCATGCAGGGCACTCCTGTCTTCCTTTGCCATCTTGTCCATTTCATCCACTGCTGCCATGCCCTTATCTGCCAGTACCAGTGCGCCTGCTTCCAGCGTCCACCGCCCGTCACCGAAATCATCCTTAACTGCCGCTGCAGTAAGACCGGCAGATGTAGTGCCCTTGCCTGAAGTGTAGATGCCCCTTGGCGATAATTTAATCGCATAGCGTAAAAGCTGGGATTTAGCAATACCAGGGTCTCCCACCAGCAGCATATGAATATCACCCCTGATCCTTGACCCGTCAGGCAAATGTTTTGCCACTCCTGAGAACAACTGCAGTGCCATAGCTTCTTTTATCTCCTCATAGCCAAAGATGCTGGGAGCGATAGAGGATATCATCCTGTCATAAATATCAGGTGAACCGCCCAGTTCCCTGATCACCTCTTCATCTTCAGGTGTGATCTTGATCTCATCAAACTCATGGTCTTCCCGTTCGATCGACAGTCCGTCCAGTACCAGGTCAAAATAAGTGCTCTTGATCTGGTTCTTTTCTCTCTGGTAACTCCTCAGTGTACCCACAATGGTCACACGGTCCCCTGGGGCCACCAGTCCTGACAGGTCATCCTCAATGTCAATATCCAGCGTCTGGGGCTGTTCACCGCCCCTCAGGTCTTCCGGGGATTCCTGCAGCCTGAGCTTCTGGGCATCCACGAAAATAGATTCATTTACAAGCAATTTGAACGGACCCTGCCTGCCGCATTGCTCATTCTCACATTCCAGGGGCTGTACGAACTTATTGCCGCTCTGGAAAACATTTGTTATATGGCCGCACCTCTGGCATTCAAATGCTGCCCTGACCAGTTTGGGCCTGACCTCAGTAGCCTTTCTGATTATACCATCAATAGCGATCAGTTTCGAAATATTTTCGCTCCTTAGAAGGCGTATATCTATCCTTGAAGAGAGCTTGATAATCCTTATGTAGGCATCCTCTAAGGTTACATCCATTGGCAGGTCTATCTTCCGAAGAGCATTATTGGCATCATCCAGTACTTTGGTAGGTGTTTCCAGTAGCTCTGTTGCAAGTTCCAGGTCATATCTTTCAATATCAGGAAATTCAATTACCAGGCTCTTACTTTCCGGATAAATGCCTGCAAGGGATAGCAGTTGCTCCCAGTAATAACGTTTATAGAATTCTTCCCAGACAGGTTCAGATGAATGTTCGGTCATTTTAATTAATCTGGTTTATGACGGGTAATTGGATATGAATGTTTCTATAGAGAGCAGGGTGAAAGTATTCTCTTGATATTGTTTTTGCTCCAGTGGAAATAGGGGGGTGTTATATTTCACGTTTTTTTGTTCGTGTTTGTACGAAATACTTATATACAATAAATTTATAATAGTTAAGTGTACAGACGAGGTTTAACACTATTTTATATTCTCCCACCCCCTTCCCTCGTTTGTACCCTCCACTATTATTAATGAAATATTATTCATTGCTTCATAGAAAAGTTGATAAAGCATAAAAAATGATAACTTTCTATATAGCAATGCTGAAAAGGATTTTTAATGATTCTACTTATTGTCATTTATGAGGGATAAATTATGAATGAAAAGGATAATGAGACTTCACAGGATTCCGGGGTGGAACCTGAAAAACTTGGGTCCGGACCAATTCCTGAAAAGGAAGAGGATTTACCTGAAGAAGAACCGGTAGTAGCTTCTGATGAGGAATCGATCACAACTTCTGATAAAGAGCCGGAGGAAGATATCGAAGTATCACCAGAAACTCCCCTGGAAGAAGAATCGGTAGAATCTTTTGATGAGGATTTGGTCACATCTTCTGATAAAGAGCCGGAGGAGGATATCGAAGTATCACCAGAAACTCCCCTGGAAGAAGAATTGGTAGAATCTTCTGATGAGGATTTGGTCACATCTTCTGATAAAGAGCCGGAGGAAGATATTGAAGTATCACCAGAAACTCCCCTGGAAGAAGAATCGGTGGCAACTTCTGATGAGGAAACGGTGGCAGCTTCTGATAAAGAGCCAGAGGAAGAAGTTGAAGTAGAACCGGAAACTTCCGGGGAAGAAAAACCGGTGGCAACTTCTGATGAGGAAACGATGGCAGTTTCTGATAAAGAAACAGAGGAAGAAGTTGAAGTAGAACCGGAAACTTCCGGGGAAGAAAAACCGGTGGCAACTTCTGATGAGGAAACGATGGCAGTTTCTGATAAAGAGCCAGAGGAAGATATTGAAGTATCACCAAAAACTCCCCTGGAAGAAGAACAGGTAGTAGCTTCTGATGAAGAATCGGCGGCAGCTTCTGATAAAGAGCCGGAGGAAGAAGTTGAAGTGGTACCAGAAATACCAGTGAAAGAAGAGATTCCTATTAAAAAAGAGCCTGAAACACCACCCGAACCGGCCCCTGTGATCAAAGAAGAAACAAAAGAGGCACCACCTAAAGAAGTAGTGATCATAAAAGAAGTGGAAAAAAAACCCAACAAGTTCGTTAGAAAGATCAAGCGAACAGCACTTGTAATTGTCCTGGTAATCGCACTGGCCCTTGCAGGCACCATGTATGCCTGGACTTCTGGTATGGATGATTTGAGAGATGATAACACATACCTGATAGTGGTGGTCTATAAGGATGTACCCCATGCTGCCAGTATCTATCACACGGATACAAAACAATCAGATGTTATTGAAGTAACTGAACTTGGGGCATTATCAAATAATAAGCAGTTTTATGAGAATGTCCAGAAGCAGCATAATGTATTAATTGACAGGCTGATCATAATTGACATAGAAACATTCAGAAAACTATCGACTGAAGAATATATCATTTATGATGAAACCGATGAAAGGATAGATGTTGATGAGATGTGCAGCTGGATCATTGGAACGGGCTACCCCCCAGAAGAAGTACAATTGAATGATACACCTTCAAAAGTCAAGGCTAAGATCCTTAAGTCCTGGATAGATCATTACAGTGATAAATTGATCAGCGGTTACGGCGGATATTCTGCCAGGGTCATATTAAATGCATATCGTTCAGACAAAATCGTAATCTACCCTGGGAATTCTGCCCTGATGATTATGAAATATGTTGCTGTGGAAAGGATATTCATACCATTGGATTAAGCAGATGGACCTACCATCTGCTCTCTTTTAAATCCCTTCGTTTCTTTTCAAGGAAAGAGTATACCGGACCGTGCGGAGAACCCTTGAGCAGCATCTCGATACCGGTACGTACTACCAGTACCTGGTCAGGGTACCCCATCAAGCTCACTGTTTTCCCCATAACCGATATCTTACTACCTGTCAGGTTCTCGAATATTTCCCTTGTCTTACCGTTCTTACCTATTATCCGTCCCTTAAACCGTTTCATTTCCTTGGGCGTATTAGCTATGTGGCTCAGATCAATAATTTCCAGGATAAGCATATCATCATCAAACAGGCGCAGGGCCTTCTCAGGACTAAAACCCCTCCCTATAGCTTTTATTACCTCTGCTGCCCTCATTGCCATCAGCGGGTCTTCGGGACTAATGATCTCAACACTCCCTGTCTGGCTGTCAATGTCAAGTTTTGAAGTGGACTTTTTCTCAATAATATCTTTAATGCTCCCCTCAGGTCCAATTATTGCGCCGACCCTGTCCATGGGAACTTTAATGTAAGTGGATGTTTTGCTATCTATCATACCAGCCCCCATAAAATACTTAATAGCACATATTACTGATGGTCGAGCCCGGACTGAATTACCTTTTCATAAAGGTCTTTGGTATCCACGTCCACTTTGGACCTGGAGAAGAACCTAGCCATATTGTCGATATCCCTACGAAGGAATTCGTCTGAATTCAGGTGGTCAAGTGTCACAGACTGACCCATATCAATAAATACAGAAGTCAGGGAATCAGGGTCTACCAGAATATTGTATTCACTCAGGTCGCCGTGTACCAGTTGTGCATCCCTGTACAACCGCACAAGGAAATCCTCAACAGCTTCATATACGAATGATGCCTGTTCTGTATCAAGGTTAAAATCACGAAGTTGCGGGAAGGGAATATTTTCCGCTCCGATAAACTCCATAACCAGTATGTTCCTGTTGGTTATAAGAGGCATGGGTACATTCAACCCCGCCTCCTTTGCCCGGCTTAAATTCCTGAATTCCTTACGGGTCCATGCCAGTACAATATCCTGTTTGGTGTGTCTTATGTTCCTGAACCTCACATCACCTATCAGGTAATCCTGCATAGCCCTGAAATTACTATTACTTATGCGATAGATTTTGATTGCTAACTCCTGCAGTTCATCATCCTGTGTTCTTACTGCATGGAAGATGTTGGCCTCTTTCCCTGTACTTACTGTACCCCCAAGCGCATCCAGGTATCCCTTTGATGAAAGCTTATACAGGGCCATCAGTGTAGCTCTATCGAAAACCTCATCCTTGACCTTAAAATCTTCAGAATCCTTGATCCTCTTCCTGAACTCATCAAGTTTATCGTCAAACCTTTCCAGTTTTTTTGAAGACGTAGTGTCCAGGTCGACCATAATGGATTATCCTTTCAGGTATCCTCTTTTTTCCAGCCAGTCCACTTGTGGTCTGGTGTATCGCCATACAACATCTGACTTCGCATCCTGGAAATCCCAAGGTACCACAATAACGATATCACCTGCGCGAATCCAGGTACGTTTTTTCATCTTTCCCGGAATCCTTCCGAGTCTTACTACTCCATCCATGCACCGTACTCTGATCTTATTAGCACCAAGCATACTTTCAACTACACCAAGAATTTCTCTATCCTGTTTGCGGGGAACCCTCACTCTTATTACATAATTTGTACACGTATAGGAAAGTATATCCTTTCACGTAGGCTTGGAAAATGCGAACGAAGTGAGCATTTTCCT
>Ga0255415_1028_pt1 | contig 11009 bp, 10 predicted proteins | sample ANMaggSSYBR01G13_FD_182663 | JGI IMG/M metagenome (GOLD analysis project Ga0255415, IMG submission 182663) | Sediment cell enrichment communities from methane seep in Santa Monica Basin, California, United Staets - ANME aggregate JGI... | ecosystem: Environmental > Aquatic > Marine > Cold seeps >...
AGACCACTTAAAATGACTTTCGAAGACCAACTCAAATCGCTGATTTTCTTTCATCTTGAAGAGCATGTCTCGGCTCGTCATCTTATTCAAGTACTCAATGAAGATGATTTCGCGCGTGAAAATATTGCTCCGCAAGATGGTATAGGAAAAAGCAGTTTCTCTGAAGCCATTAATAACAGGGGGCTTGAACAACTGGCATTCATATTTCAAAAACTTGGCTGCGAAGCATCTAATATAGGCTCAACCGGAACTGGTGTGGTCAGTTTTCATAATTTTTCAGATTATTCGCGATATTTTTCAGATTGAGCTGTGAAAAATAAAATTTTAGGTAGTATATTACTTTTGAATTGTATCTTGTTGGTTTTTGCTTTAAATGCCGTATATTAGGCGGTATAATCTCTTAATGAATGGAGTAGCAATCTAATTTTCTTAATTAGTAGGGGCAGGAAGTAAGGCAGATTTATAATTGATATCTAAAAATAATCTTTTAGCAAAATTGGTAATATTTCTAAAACCAAATCCTCGACGTTTAATTACCTTTATCTTGTTGTTTAACCCCTCTACAGGACCACTTGAAATTCTATCAGTAAAGTAGTTCAATATATTCTCTTCAAAATTTCTATAGGTTTTGGTAAAGGACGTGAACGGGTTGAATCCTTTGGTTTCAAATAGATTTGCTTTTTTGCACCATTTATCTATTTTTTCTTTTGCATCTTCTTTGGAAATACCTTCTAACTCAAATATTTCATAAAATTCTTCTCTTAAGTTATAACAATCTTTTAAAGAAGGTGCTAATTCAAACAGCTTATCAAGTTTCTCATTTCCTTCTTTACCTATAGCATCTCTATGATGACGGAAAGGCCACATTGTTCCTTTGATGCTCTCCAGTTTATCATCATCATTCTCAAATTCCAGTTTCAATTGTTTAACTATTTTCTTCCTTTTTTTATCAACTTTGTCGCCAAGTAATTTTGCAACATGAAATCTATCAATTGTAACAATACGATTAAACCTATCAACATCTTTGATTAATGCTTTAAGAGCCGAAAAATAGCTTGCTCCCATATCAATTGTAATACCTTCAAGAGATAATAAAATATCCTCGGGGATACTTTGCAGAAATGGTAGAATATCATCTCTTGAATTTCCATCAATCACACCCAATATTTTGACTTCCTTATTGACGCTAAGGTTTGAAACAATAGTCACATAATGAGAATGTCCTTTTCTCAAAGCTATTTCATCTAGACCTATTATTGTTGGTTTTACCTCCGCCCAATTAATGCTTGTTTTAACATTTCGGTTTATGATACCTTCAATAATCTCCTCAGTTGTATTTAATTTTTCAGAAACATCCTTTATGGTTGAATTAATGAGAAATTTTAAACAATAGTTCTCATATTCCCTTGTCTTATTTCCTGTATCATTTACCCATTTGGGTTTAAATGAAGTAGTAGAATTGTCGTTATCACATTTTTCGCATTTAAACCGTGGCCATTTGACATGAATAAAAACGCGGTGATCAAAGATAGGAAGATGTTCGATTATTGATTCATCGCACTGTCCATGAGATTTGGTGGTTTTGTTACCACATTTGTTACATAATGTGCTATTGGCTGTACACGATACATATATATGATAGTCTCCATTGGAGTCTATGGTGACACTTTTTACTTTTATCGAATCCAGATTCAAGTCAATTTTAAATTTTGTTTTCTTTGCCAAACTATTTCATTGCTCCATGTTTTCTTGTTGAAATAGTACTAATTCATTTCATTGAGAGAAGACATCGCGGATAATAAAGCATTTCTTTCTAATACCGGCATTTTTTTGAGTCTTGCCACCCAATTTTTTGTCCTTTTTGTTATTCGTTCTCTTTCTCTAAAGTTGTCACCTAAATATCGATAATCATGCAACCCTACAGGCGGAGGATAGTTCATCCATATCCATTCAGTCGCCATTCCATGATGGGTGGCTGCCTGAAAAGAGTGAGTATGCCAACCTTTTAAAGATTTTCCATACAAAGCAGATTCGTACCCTGATATCATAACCATACAAGGAAGAGATTTTATTACTTCCAATAGCTTTTCATGTTGCTCCATAGTATATTCATATTTAAATATAGGGTAATGTTTTCTTCTCACCCTTCTTAGGTATGGAGGATCGCAATAAAGCAATTCTTTTCCTGTGAAGTGATGACTTTCGAGGTAATGAACAGCATCGTCATGAATCAATTCGAAATCTATTTTGCTGTAAGTTCTTTTCCACATCTTTATTGTATTCGGGTCAATTTCAATGCCAATATTTTTCTTTGCCGGTTTTTTCTTACGAATAACTGCTCCGCCTCCCAAATGAGTTTCTATGTAAACCTCATGGGGTGGCATCAAATTTATTAGCCGTTGGTAAACACCTCCTTTGCCACCTGGATAATTCATGCCAGTATTATCAAAGAAAAAAACGATAATGTCAAGAAAAAAACGAATCTTTTTTTTATAGCTAAAAAAATGAGGAAAATGGCTTGGTTTAGCCTGTAATTATAATGACTTGCTGTGATTTCCGCAAAAATTATTCCACATCAGTTCCGGTTGAGCCCTAATATATTACCCAATCAGTATACCGACCTTGGTGAGCTTGTTGCCATTGATGGTTCACTAATTGACGCTGTACTCTCAATGACATGGGCTGACTATCGAAAAAACTCGAAAAAAGCCAAAATCCACTTGGGCTTTAATTTAAATCAGGGGATCCCATCGAAAATTTTTTTCACTAACGGAAAAGGGGCTGAAAGACCATTTGTCAGCCAAATACTTTTGCCAGGCCAAACAGGCGTAGGAGATCGAGGTTACCAAAAACATGACCTATTCGATTCCCTGCAGGATGAAGGCAAAAGCTTTGTTATCCGAATTGAAGCCAATACATCAAAAACCTGCCTTAAAAAAAATGAGGTTAATCCTGACAGTATTGTCTTTTACGACGCAGAAGTCCTGTTAGGTAAACCTCAAAACAATAATCAAACAAAAAGATCGGTCCGCCTTGTAGGTTATCGTGTGGATGGCGTTGATTACTGGATAGCAACAGATCGCAGGGACTTGACATCTGAGCAAATTGCTAAGATTTATAAGCTCAGATGGGACATAGAAAAATTTTTCGCATGGTGGAAACGTCACCTGCGAGTGTATCACCTAATCGCGAGAAGTAAATACGGCCTAATGGTACAGATCCTTGCCGGACTTATTACATATCTACTCCTTGCGATTTACTGCCATAAAAATCATGGTGAACCTGTCAGTATCAAAAGAGTCAGACAATTACGGATACAAATTCAAAATGAGCTTCGTGATTCCGGCAGTTCTACAGATTCATTTTTTTTCAAAGAACAAAAACGTTATCAATCACATGCAAAAAGCTAACCGGACATCACTGATTTTCCATAGTAATTTACACTATAAGTCTATTTTGTTAATATTGCTTATCATATCAATATGCTGTGGTGCATTGGCTATCATATCACAATCTAACACTTTTAATTGCACCCGTAAAAAATTGACATTATTATATAAATTTTGATAAGTTATTAAAGTTTCATGGTAAGATTTATATCATTATTCAGAGAGAATACGTTGCTTTGGTGAGACCAACGGACACAGTAACTGGTGGTAATGGCCAAGACATCAGAAAGAAGCGCCGAAACAACAATTTCGGAAGAAAAAATTGAATCCTAAGAAAAAACAAAGAAGGTTTAATTGTCACAGCAATCAACGTAAACTGTTAACACTTACAAAAGGAAAAACAGTGATGAATTATAGAAAACCGAAACGTATCTTTGAAGACTCTGGGACAGTTGATCCAAAAATGTCATACCATGTTGAGTTGGAAAATGTTGTTAATACAAAAAACCAGGATATCAAAACCATGGTTGACATGGGAAGATACTTTTCCATATTTGCCCCGAGACAAAGCGGTAAAACTACATTTTTTAAACGTTTCAGCTCAAGACTTGAAAAAGATCCAGCCTATGTGTCCATGTTTCTTAGTTTTCAGGCATATAAAAACCTCGACAGGCAAAGGTTTTATCAGTTAATTCAAAAAGAGATATACAACCAACTGATAAACAGGCTGAATGCTGTAAACTGCTCGAAACTGGATGCTATAAAGGCATGCTTAGATTCTCATAATCTGACAGATCATATCTCATTAAGTGAACTATTTGAGGAATTAAACCGTATAATTGAATTCAAAAAAATTGTTATCTTTATAGACGAATTCGATGGAATTCCAATAAACGAACTGGAAAATTTTCTGACAACTTTAAGAGAGCTGTATCAAAAATACAAGGAACGTACAGATAAAGCTCTATACTCCGTAGGTTTACTTGGCATACGCAACATCACCAAACTGATTGTCGGCGGTGTTTCCCCTTTTAACATTGCAGACCAGGTCAAACTCCCTCCTTTTACCCTGAAAAATGTCCGTGACCTTTATGCTCAATATACAGATGAAACAAACCAGCCATTTGCGGACGAAGCTGTAAAAAAAGTATTTAATGAAACATCCGGACAACCCTGGCTGGTAAACCGTCTTGGAACTATTCTGACGGTTGACATAAAACCGGAAACCGCAGATCCGATTACCAAAAAAGATGTAGAAAAAGCTGTTGAAATTCTTTTGTATGAAGAAAACAGCCATTTTGATAATATTACGGAAAAGGCTAAACAATATAAAGAAACCTTCATAGATATTGTTTTTGACGGCGTTGAATATATCCCCGGCGATGAGAAGCAGTCCCTTCTTTTGACACATGGTTTGATCAAGGCCGAAGGAAAGAAAGTTCAGGTGAGCAACCCTATCTACCAGAAAAGATTTACCCGGATGTTTTTTGGGAATATTGCAGGAAAAGTTGATGTATCCTTTACACGTTATTATCTGCTTGACGGTGGTCTTAATATGAAAAGGGTGTTGATTGATTTTGAAAAATACATTGCCCAGATAGGCGCGACCGCATTTTATTCAACAAACAAACCAATGGAGGTGACCGGCAAATTTCAGCTTACAGCATGGCTCTACCAGTTTGTCTCTGAGGGAACGGGAGAATTATATTACGAAACCAGGACAGGGCATGGAATCATGGATATCATGCTTGTTTACAAAAATAGGAAATATATTATAGAAACAAAGGTGAAAAGATATCAGGGAACCGTTGACGAGGCATTAGAGCAGATTGCGGAAAAGTATCTTCTGCCTGAAAGAGTCAGCCACGGCTATATAGTTATATTTGATCCCAAAACAAGAGTGGGTGAGTTATGCACGCCGCAAAAACACATACTTGAGGGAAAAGAAATATTGAGTTTTAATATTGGGATAGGGAAGTAGAAGAGCCAAAAAGTTCCCTTCCAGGCTGGCCTGGCCTGCTCCAACTTGGCCATTGCAGGCGGTAAAGGCTAAAAAGGATTATTCTCATCCATACTTCTGGGCGACTTTTCAATGAAATCTATGTATACTTTACACGGCTATAAACTGTGCTTTTTGAAACGGTCAGAATTATAAGGAAAAATTAAACCACGAAGGACACGAAGGGGCACGAAGATTAGAATTAATGCTTTTTAATATCTAAGGGATCGCTTCAATACTATATGGAGACACCTCCACAGACTATCGGATTGACACTGCCGGGGAGTTATACATCACCAATTTCAAGACCAGCAAGACACCCGCAGATTATGTGGTGGAAATTTGGAGAATGAGCAAGGACTTCAAGGTTGGTGATTTCACTTTCAAGACGGTGAAATAACGTTCACATAGAATCAAAATTTAATAGAAGCCCTGGCGCAAGCTGGGGCTTCTGCTGTCTTGTGGTGTGGAATAGATCAAGCTATAAAGATCGGAATCATGAGGAAGCTTGTTGACTGGCGGTAATTATATTCAGATCGGGGAAATAGCTTGAAAAATATCCCCCATCATTGGTTATAAGGTTTCTCCCTTTCATTTGGAGAGCATATGCCCCGATCAGAAAATCACTCAGAATGTGCTGCCTTATTTTGATCCCGGAGTTACATTTCTTGCATATCAATTTCCCAAGCTTTTTCCCACATTTTGTACACATTAATACCCGACGTCTGTTATATGTATCCCATCGTTTAGCAGCTATAACATAACTTTCCGGTTTCATTTCGCCAATAATAATGCCGGTATCACTTAAAAAGTCGTTCAGCTCTTTTTCATCCTCAAACGCGAGCGAAAGTTCACCGTAAACAATTTTGGGAATGAGCAGAGCATTTCTTTTACCTACTTTCCCCAATAACACCGCATATTTCTTCCCAAAATCAGGGACATTATGATAGATATAAATAAGAGGATTCGTGTCGATAACAATATTATTCATCGGTTCTGCCACGAAGCTGATCAACCATATGATCAATGCTTCTTCTGCTTCGCTTCTCCCCGCGACCAAGCCACTTCATGAATTTGTTTTCATCCCTGCTTTTCACAATAAGCGCCTTGTTCCCCTCAACAATGATTTCAACATCCATTCCTGGCATAAAGCCAAACTTATTTCTTATCACTTGAGGAATGGTTATCTGTCCCTTGCTCGTTATTTTCGGCATTATCCTATCCTTTGAATGAGTGGTATTACATTTAATTAATTGTAATACCAGGGAAGCCAAATGTCAAGCATATTTGACTCTTTCTCCTGCCCTGCCATCTCTGGACAATTCCGGTTTTTAAGAGGTTCACAGAGAGTACAGAGGCACTACGACGGGTTCTGGCCCCAACAAAAAAATATTGAGCTGTTTTATATGCTTATCAGAAGTAAAGATGCTTAATTTCAAACAGTTATCACCTTCAGGATTTCGCCCATTGTTGTCTTTATGCTGCATTGCACATCGTGATTATGAATACTTTCTATAGACTTTCAGATAATTAATTTCACAAGGATAGAAGGAGGAAGGCGTATTAGTTATACGTCAACGACTGATAAGGAACGTGGACGAAATAACTTCCCCAACTATACATCACAGCTTCAGGCCGCCTTTGTCCGGTCTCAAATCACAAAAATATTGAAATAGCTCGCTATTCCTTCAACTTTTGTGATCTGGGATCGAACAAATTCGACCCAAATCTGTGCGCCTACTTGAGGAAGTTAATTCGTCCACGTTCCTAACGCAGTGAAATTAATTATCTGAAAGTCTATATCTAAATTCCATTGTTCCACTGTTTAATAAGTTCATCTCTTGTAACAATTGCAGATACATCATCAACTTGTTTGCGGATATTTTCCAGGCCGCCCTCCTGACGATCGACCAGAATCACCGCCTTTACTACATCCATTCCTTCTGAACGCGCTCTCTCGATAGCTTTAACAGTAGAACCTCCGGTTGTCGCAACATCGTCTATAATCACAACACGGTCTCCCTGCTTTATATCGCCCTCTATCCATCTGACAATGCCGTGGTCCTTCCGGGTTTTTCTTATTGAAAAAGCATTTATGGGGTTTCCTTTTAATCCGGAAGTAAAAGCCGTTGCAATAGAAATAGGATCAGCGCCGAATGTAAGACCGCCGATTCCATCAACATCTGAGTCCTTTATAGCTTCGTATACGAGATGACCAACAAGAAACATTCCTCTGGGGTTTAATATAACAGGTTTGCAATTAACATATAAGCGGCTCATCTTGCCCGAAACAAGTTTGAAAGCTGGTTCATCACTGTATTTAAAAGACTTTTGGCAAATCATCTTGATCAATTCTTGCTTCATTAACTAAACCCCTTTGGAAAGAAATTGTTGATTTTAAAGTAATAATCAGATAAAAAAGCCTCCACCGAAATGGAAGAAGCTTATTAATGGGAATCGGTGGAGGCTCAAAGCAAGGAAAACCGGAGACCCGGCACTCCTTGAACTCAAAAATTTAATTATCACTAAAAGCTAAAGTGGTCAATCCAAAAACACTATGAAAATATATATTCTGTCTTTATCTATATTTATTTTTATACATTTCCTAAGTTCCCCCCTTTCCCATGCTGTAGAAGAACCCGCCGAAACCTTTAGTCTTAAACATGCCGTAGAAACGGCATTAAAGGCCAATATTTCTCTAAAGATAAGCAAAGAAGAAGCAAATGCAGCCCTTGCCGTTGAAAAAAAACAAAAGACAAATTTTCTCCCAACTCTCAATGCAACCTATCAATACGAATATATAGACGAAGAAGCAACTTTGGGGACTATAGTAGCTGGCTCACAAGAAAAATATACTCTTATTTCCAAAGTCACTCAGCCAATTTTTACAGGATTCTCATTACTAAACCAGTACAAAATCGCAAAACTTGGTCTTGATGCTGCAAAGATTAATGAAAAGCTTAAAAAACTGGAAATAATATTTGAAGCAAAAAAAATGTTTTTCTCCATTTTAAAAGCACAGAAGTTTCTGAAAATTTCTCAGGATACAGTAACACAAATAACGGCACAAAAAGAGGTTGCAAAAAACTTTTATGAAGTCGGCATGACGCCTTTAAATGATTTGCTGCAGGCAAAGGTCGAGCTGGCCAACGCCAGGCAGGAACTTATTAGTGCCCAAAATAATTTGGAAATAACTAAATCAAATTTTAACATCCTTCTCCGCAGGCCAATAAATGAATCTGTCAAACTTGAAGATGTTCTTAATTATACTACTTTTGCACATGATATTGATTACTGCTTTAAAGCGGCAAAAAAAAACCGTCTTGAATTAAAAATAGCTGACCTGGAAATCGAAATTGCTGAAAAAGAAGTAAAACTTGCACAAAAAAATTATTACCCATCAATAAACCTTGAAGGCAGCTATTTCAAACGCGGGACAGAATGGGACGTTGACGGAGGCGATTATATATACGACCCCGAGGGCTGGAGCATAACTGCTGTCGCATCATGGGATTTCTGGGAGTGGGGCAGGTCCATCTATGAAGTTAAAGAAAAACAGAGCCGCCTTTCTCAGGCACAATACCAAAAAACTGAAATCTTAGACAATATTCGCATAGAAGTAAAACAAGCATACCTTAATACCCTGGAATCTGAAAAAAATATAACCACGGCAAAAAAAGCAATCGAGCAGGCAAAAGAAAACTTCAGGATAAACAAAGAACGCTACAAAGAACAAATAGCTACTTCTACAGATGTTCTGGATGCTCAAACGCTTCTTTCAAGAACTGTGACTAATTACTATAAGGCGTTGTACGACTTTAAAATTGCAAAGGCATCTCTACATAAGGCTATGGGACGAGACTTTTGAAAAATGTTCAATTTTGTTCAAGTTCAAGGAAGGCGAAAAGTTTAAATGCAGGAATACATTGAGTATTTCGAGGCTTAAAATTTTAGCCTGACGCCGAAATTGGGCAAAAGGGGACGTTTTGCAAAGGTCTCGGTACAGGAAGTTATGGAATGATTGATGGTAAAGATAAAAATTCAATAATCCAGATGTTTCATGTTCACAAGCATTATGGCTCAAAAAAAGCTCTTATTGACATTAACCTTAATGTCTCCAAAAACGAATTTCTTTTTATCAGCGGCCCAAGCGGGGCCGGCAAATCAACCTTATTAAGACTTCTTTACCTTGGAGAACCGGTATCGGAAGGACAGGTTCTGGTGGACGGGATGAATCTGTCGAGAATCTCCAAAAAAAGAATCCCCCTCCTAAGAAGAAAATTCGGAATTATTTTTCAGGATTATAAGCTGATATCTACAAAGACTGTATTCGATAATGTTGCTCTTGTTCTTGAGGCGTCGGGGAAAAAAAGAAAATTTATTGAAAAAAAGGTAAGAAGTGTTTTGCGAACTGTTGGAATAGAGCAAAGAATTAATGTCCTTCCTCACAGCTTGTCAGGCGGAGAACAGCAAAGAGTAGCGGTTGCAAGAGCTGTCGTTGGGGTCCCCAAGATAATATTAGCCGACGAGCCCACAGGAAGCCTGGATTCGGATTCAGCCGACATCATACTCAACCTTCTTAAAGGGTTTCACACACATGGGGGCACTGTCATCGTTGCAACCCATGATAAAGAACTTATCCGCAAAGCAGGAAGGCGGACATTATACCTTAAACAGGGACGTCTGCATATAAAAAGTGCCTAAAGTGAGCTAAAGTATGTTAAAGTATGTTAAAGTGCCTAAAGTTAAGGTATTCTACTATTTTATATAAAAGTTTTTTGGCTAATTAATGCATAGGGGGGCAAACCGCTTCTATTTCTGTGTTATCAATCAGCACGCCGAAGGCGTACCTCAACTTTAGGCATTTTAGGCACTTTAATATACTTTAGGCACTGTCTTTTCTACTTTAGGAACTTTCCCTGTTAAATATTATGGCCACTTATTATCATAGAGCTGTAAAGGATATTAATGATAACGGTTTCCTCAGCGCTGTTACTATAATTACAATAGCTCTGTCTATTCTGATCGTCAGCGCTTTTGCTCTCTTTTTTACAAATGCAAACAACGTAATGAATTACTGGGAAAAGGGTATAAAAATAATGGCATACCTTAAACCCGGTATAAGTCAAAAAAACTTCCCGGATATAAAACTCAAAATTCAAGAGATATACGGAATCCAAGATGTAAACTTTATATCAAAAGAAGAAGCCTTTGAAAGACTTAAAGAACAGATGAAACGGCAATCTTCAATTTTGATGGATTTAAACGAAAACCCGCTTCCCGATGCATTTGAAATCAGCATGATAGAGTCATCGCAAAGTTGCGAAAAAGTTGAGGAAATAGCGACAAAAATTGAATCACTGCCCTCAATTGAAGACGTAGAATATGGTCGGAAATGGTTAGAGCGATTTACGAATATTTTTGATCTCTTCAGGCTGGCAGGATATGCAATGGGCGGCATATTATTTATGGCCGCCGTATTTATCGTGGCTAATACTATTCGGCTTGTAATCTATACAAGACGCGAAGAAATTAAAATAATGAGGCTTGTCGGAGCCTCGGAAAAATTTATCAGGGTTCCTTTTTACATCGAAAGTATTATACAGGGAATACTTGGAGGA
>Ga0255415_1035_pt1 | contig 10227 bp, 9 predicted proteins | sample ANMaggSSYBR01G13_FD_182663 | JGI IMG/M metagenome (GOLD analysis project Ga0255415, IMG submission 182663) | Sediment cell enrichment communities from methane seep in Santa Monica Basin, California, United Staets - ANME aggregate JGI... | ecosystem: Environmental > Aquatic > Marine > Cold seeps >...
AAAAACATTGGAAAGAAGGCCGCAGCGCTTATGCCATCGCTGACTATATCCTTAACCGAAATGGGATCGATAACATCCGCCAGCGCCTGGCTGAAATCTATCAACAGGATATTTCTTTTACGCACGGCATTCCAGAACAGGAAATCCAATTCGACTCCTTTGGTAAAGGCAGTGCTGGGTCTGTTTTAGATTAAATAAAAACCTCCGGGTCCTTCAAGTCCCTGGAGGTTAGATGATCAGTCATCATTGACTATTGATCTTCTTTGAAATCGTCTGCTTGGAAGTCCCAATAAAATTCCTCATCCTTTCTGCCCGCCCGCACAATTAGAATAATGAATAGACTACTAAAAGTCAGGAAAGCCAGGCCAAGGCTGAGGTACTCCAGCATGACTTCCACACTAATTATTTCCAGGCCCTCAAAATAACTTCCGATCTCAAAATCACTGTTGAGAATCCAATTCATCAGGCCGATGACAGCGATCATCCCAAACAAGGGTGTTAAACTGAGTTTCTTTTTCATATTTCCTTGCTTTTTATTGATTTTATCTTAAACCAATGCTATTAATCCACCGCAAACACTTCTTCCGGTAGCATCGACCTGATTATTAAAAACTCCGTGTCCGCGTTTTCAGGCGGCTCTTCCATGGCTTTGTGTAAAGCCTGGATCACCCCATTCACCACCAACTTTCCATTTTCATACTTGTAGATCCAGTTTTGTTTCTTCAGCATCTCGTGGTAGCCGTCCCCTGGGAGGGAGAGGGTTTCACACCAGGTGTTGTGTAAATCAGTTTTAAATGTAAGCGGCCGCACCAACTGGAACTTGTGTTCCCCGTCCAGCTCCCGCAGCTCCTCCGCCAGGCGCAGCAGCTTCTCCTGGTCTGTATAGGGTGCGCTGAATACATAGACCCTTCCCGCTTTCGCGCCCTCCGTGGGTTCGGTTTTGGTTTTGAGGATGGGTTTAAGGTTGAAGGTTTAATGTCTAAAGGTTGACGGTCATTACTATTATTATAACTACAGAAGTCCCTCTCCGGAGGGATTTAATTCATCTAGGCCGCAGTTTAGAAGCCTGTCCTGAGTAGCGCGACAGAGGAGCGCGTATCGAAGGGCCGGGCAATAGAGGGACTTACTTATCATAGCCCGCGGTTTTATGCGTAACCCTTCAATAAATTCAGGGCTAACCCTGGCGGGGTATCATATGGTAAGCAAGGAAACAGAGCCTCTTTTTATCTTGATTTATCATCATGTTTAACTGATCTCCTCATGGATCCTTCGGTTCCCTCAGGATGACAAAATGAAGGAGAAGTCCCTCTTCAGAGGGACTTACTTACCCTAGCCCGCGGTTTAGAAGCCTGTCCTGAGTAGCGCGACAGAGGAGCGCGTATCGAAGGGCCGGGTGATCGAGGGATACAAAAGATCGCTTCGCCCCTACCGATTACTATTTATCGTAAATCCATTCTTCAAATTGCTCAGTTAAGTCACACTCGCACGTTTCCTCAAACACGGCCCGCAGATCCTCACCGCTGGCATTTTCCCACAGGTAGGTGTCATAATAATTCTCGATGGCAGCCATCACGGTATCCAGACCCAGCTCATGCTCCAGTTCGAGGAAGAACAGCGGACCCCGGCCGTAGACTATCGCGCCGTACTCGGCTCCTTCGTATTCTCCCGCCGGCATCCCGATTGGAATATCAGCGTTTTCCACCCGATTCCAGCGTCCGATCCAGGAGTCAATGTAACCCTGCCCGGAGCCGTATTTGTCCAGGTAATAAATGTAGGTCATGTACTGCACCAGGGCTTCATCCACCCAGGGTTCGTTTTGCTGATCGTTGCCGACCGCGTTGTAGAACCAGGCGTGCCCCACCTCATGAGCCAGGGTGGATTCGAGCATATTCTCGGTCGGCATGCCGTACATTACACCACCGGCCACAAACTCATCGACCACGATGCTGGTCATCCCCGGGTATTCAATGCCCAATGCCCGCATGGGGGAGCTCATAACCTCAAATTCGGTATAGGGATAATCGCCCACCCGCTCGCTGAAGATTTCAATTGCTTTCAGGGAATAATCCAGCGCGTAACCCTGGTGTAATTCATATTCTTTTTTGACGTGGACCTTTACCGTTAAATCCCCCACCTGTTCCTTGAGTTCAACAAATTCCCGGCTTCCTGCCAGGTAAAAATCCCGGGCCGGGCCGGCGGCAAAGACAACCGTCTGCTGCGACCCTTCCACCTGCTGGTCGACCGCCACACCGGAGGAGACCAGGGACATGTCAGCAGGTGCCTTGACCTGGACCAGGTAAAAGGAGGCATCCTGGTAGGTCAGGTCCCCGTTATGCTGGGGATGCTGACTGTACCAGCCGTCTTCATCATAAGCTGGGATTACCGGATAAAAGACATCCAAAACCAGCACATCGTCAAAATATCCAAACAAACCGTAATTTCCGCCCATCTCGGTGGGGATGCCGAGGATGAAATCCAGTTCGATTACGACTGATTCGCCGGGAACTAACTCTTCAGCAAGCTCAACCCGCAGGGCTGAGTCGGCTGCTTCCAGGGTTGTTTTGGCTTCAGCGCCATCCACCGTCAAGTTGGAGATGGTGGTACTTCCGCCTTCAAAGTTGGGGAAAAGCCGGAAGTAAATCTCCCCCAGGGGTTCATTCTCGGCGTTAAAGTAGCGCACAATCTGATGACCGTTGATGTCCTGGGTGGGATCCTCGTTTATTTCCAGGGAGATGTAGTAAGTGCTGGCCTGGGGAAGTTCAGCTAAGATGAATTGAGCGTCCGCAGTCAACCCGCTTTTATATATTTCGCGGTCATCCCAGTTGATCTCTGATGCGGAGGCGGGAAATATTGGTTCAATTTGAGCGGCTGTCGGCTCGATTTGCAGGGGAGGATTGGGATCCTGAATTATTACCCAACACCCCACCACTACTAAAACCAGGGAGAGGATAGATACAAAAATAAGGGTCGATTTCTTGTTCATGGGTTCTCCTTGTATTGTGAAATCAACTACCGCGGTGAATGCTTTGATTTCACCTACTATTAATCATAACCCTATTTTGGGAAAAATTGTGTGAAGGGGAGTTTTGAGACAGAGAGACTTTGTGACGGGGGGATGGGGAGACTGGGTGCTCTTTTTGTCATTCCGAACGTAGTGAGGAATCCATCAAGAGCACAAACAAAGACACTATGTGATGCAGATAGTGGTTGCCTTTGATTCTGATCTCATCATGGATCCTTCGCTGGGCCTGTCCTGAGTGGACATCGAGGTAAGCCGAGATGGAAATCGAAGGGCAATGACACAAAAGAATCAGGCGTCCTGAGTAGCGCAACAAAGGAGCGCGTATCGAAGGGCTCTGGATGACAAACAAAGGAGAATGTCTAAAATATTACAACTCTAATAAGACGACAAACCCGGCTGGAGAGAGGATCTGGATGCCTTGATATTCTTTTAAATCAAGAAGATGCTGATCTCCAGAGATGATATAAGACGATCTCGATGTTACAGCGCATTCGAGCAGCCGATTATCATCCGTATCATCTGTGATCACCTCTAACCGATTTTGTGGTTTAACGAGGATTGCTGTTTCCCGCAGATGCAGGATAAAAATGCCCCTATTAAAATCCGTCCCCCGAAAATATTTTTTAATCCGCTCGTATCCCAAAGCACGCTCTAGTTCATCCAAAAGAGGGTCTGACACAGCGACATCAAATTTACCCTTTTCCCAGAGGTTGACAATTTTAGCTGGAGTACCCTGCGGAGAGAGCAGGGCGCTGATAATCAGGTTGGTGTCCAGGACAATAATCATCTACTCCTACTTCCTTGATTTCCGAGCGTGTGCTACAGATTCTTCAGCCAGCTTCTTAGCCTGCTGGGGGTCGAGGTTCGACGCTGACTGAATTTCACGAATTGAGTTGAAAAAATTTTCACGCCCCTCGATCCAATTTTGATAGACTTGCAGGGGAACAACTGCCGCGGCTTCTTCACCGTGACGGCTGATAATGTAGGATTCTCCCTGATACTGAACGTCATTAATGACCTTGCTGAATTCTTTCCTGGCCTGGGCTAGACCGATTTTCTTTTCCATCATGCTCTCCTTGGTGAAAACTGTAATATATGTACATTATATACAAATTATACAGAATGTCAATAATTAAGACTGGGTGGCTTTGTGACGGTGGGAAACCGGGTTTAAGGTTGAAAGTTTAATGTTTAAAGGTTGATTATTTTTACTATTAGAGTATCTACAAGAGTCCCTCTTTAGAGGGACTTGATTCATCTAGCCCGCGAATTAGAAGCCTGTCCTGAGTAGCTGACGCGCAGCGGAGGCGTATCGAAGGGCCGGGCGGTTAGGGGATTTTGAAGATTGCCAAGACTGATAAAAAAACCAGTCGCCCTTCGATACAATTTTCACCTAACGGTGAAAATTACTCAGGATGCCTGGTTAGTCGGTATCTTAAGCGTCAATGTAGATTGACGCCTGGCTGCAGCGATAGCGAAAGCCCCAAGCCGGGATTTAAATCCCCTGGTTGATAGTTGACATAACAAGGAGATTGCTTCGCTTCGCTCGCAATGACATCAAACCCCTACAGATGACGCCAAACCCCCCGTGCGGCAAAATCAGCTAATTATTTCCAAATTTGCAAGGTGTCGCTAACCTCTTGTGTCAATTCAGCCTTATGTTAGAATGAAAAAACATACTTTGCCAAATTTTCATTACCAAGCAGCTTTATTTTTCGCTAAACAGGGAAATTAATTCCAGATGAATCTCAATGAAAAAGCGCTCTTGTATCGTGCCCAGGCGGGCGACCGGCAGGCTGCTGGAACTTTATTTGAGAGCTATTACCAGGAGATTTATACCTATATCTTTTATCGGGTAAGTGACACTTTCACTGCCGAGATTCTATCCGCGGTGGTTTTTATCCGAATGCTCAACCGCCTTCCAACTTATATTGATCAGGGAAAATCCATCCTGTCCTGGCTGTATACAATTGCCAGGAAATTGGTGATTGATTATTATCGAACCCAGGATGGGAGTGATCAACCATCATTAAAGGAACACCTTCTGGGGAGTAATCAGCGTCGGCAGGAGGAACCTGGTCAATCCCAGGATCCACTGGATAGCTTCCAGAGAGCCATGCGCCGCCTGAACGAGCAGCAGAAGCACGTTATCATCCTCCGCCTTGTTGAGGGCCGCTCCGTACAGGATATTGCTGAACTGATCAATAAAAGCGAAGGTACGGTACGATCTCTGCAGGGTCGAGCTCTCCGTTCCCTGGGAAAGGTGGTTGAAAAGGAAAAAGTTCTATGAACAGACACAGGTTTGACCTCATCTTGGAAGATTGTTTAAGCCGCATTGACCGGGGAGAATCGCTCCAGGATGTGCTGGATTCCTATCCCGCATTGAACGGTCATCTGGAGCCGCTTGTTCAGGCAGCCTTGATGGGCAGGAGATTGCCAAAACCTGTGCCGAGTGAAGACGGATTCCGGACTGGGAAGAACATGCTGCTGGCAGAGATGAATAACATGCAGCGGGCGAATGGTTTCAGACAAAAAGCAAAGGTTCCAGTTCCATCCGTTCTGACGGAGCGCTGGTTGGGGAGTCTAGTGAAATTGTTTCAGGTTAAGAGAACTACAAGCCTGGGACCAGTTTATCGGTTTGCTATGATTGGTTTGGTATTGGTTTTGATGGGAGGTTTTTTAACTGTCAACGCCTCCGCATCCAGTCTCCCGGGAGATGTTCTTTATGATCTCAAACTGGGATTAGAACAGACTCGGGTGTATTTCACGTTTGACCCGGAAGCCAGGCAGGATTTGATGCTGGCGATTGAGGAAGAGCGTTTGGCCGAGGTGGAAATATTGCTGGCGGCAGGCCGTCAAGAAGAAGTTGAGTTTGGTGGTGTCATTGAACAAAAGTTTGAATCCACCTGGATTATCAAAGGCATTTCTGTTCAAGTTGACCCCGTCACTGAATTGGACGGCGACCTGGAAATCGGGTCTGAGGTTGATGTATTTGCGATCACAATGGAGGATGGTTCCCTCCAGGCTTCGGATATTTCCGCGGAAGTCGACGCTTTTGAAGAGGATGAAAAGGATAAGGATAAAGAAGATAAGGATAAAGAAGATAAGGATAAGGAAGATAAGGTAAAAGACGATAAAGATGATAAAAAAGAGAAAGAAGTCAAAGAAGACAAAGAAGATAAGGAAGACAAAGAAGACAAAGAAGATAAGGAAGATAAAGACAAAGATAAATAACGGATAATAATATAACCTTTTGCCTTTAACTTGATAGAAAAGCACTCACTCCTGTGAGTGTTTTTTGTTTATTTTTGGGGTTTAAGGAATTCGGGAGACAGATTTGCCTAAAACAAAAGGGCGACTCACCTGTCTTGAGTAGCTGATGTATTGCATCAGCGTATCGAAAGGGCGGGTCGCCCCTACTCTTCTGTCATTCCGAACGCAGTGAGGAATCCATAAAGAGCTCAAATCAAAGACATCATGTGATGCAGATTGTGGAGGCATTTGATTCTGATCTAATCATGGATCCTTCGCTGGGCCTGTCCTGAGTAGTTTGAGCAGAGCGAAAATGTATCGAAGGACTCAGGATGACAAAATGGTGGAGAAGTCCCACTTTAGTGGGACTTAATTTACCTAGCCCGCGGCTTTGCGAAGCATCCTGAGTAGCGCGATAAAGGAGCGCGTATCGAAGGGCAGCCGCCGGGCGTTTGTGGGATTCGGGTGACACCTTCGCCCCTACAGATGACATTAAAAAAATAGGGTTGGTACAATGTTGAAAAATACATTGAGCTACAATATCCTCAACATACCAATTTTATCCTCAGCGGAACAAAATCCAAACTTTTCCGTTAATCAGGGTGAAATAATTTATGGATAAAAAAGAATTGAAGCTCCTCCAAAGAGCCCAACGAGGAGATAAACAAGCAATAGCCGCCTTATACGACCTGCATTACCAGGCGGTCTATAAGTATATCTTCTTCCGGGTGAATGACCAGCCAACCGCGGAAGATCTCAGTGCCGAGGTGTTTATCCGTATGATTAAACGTTTAAGCACTTATCAGGATCGGGGGAGACCGCTGCTGGCCTGGCTTTACACCATTGCCCGCAATATGGTAACCGATCATCACCGGAAAGATGGGAAGAGGGATGATCTGCCGATTAAGGATCAGATTTTAACAGATCAGCAACCCGGCCCCTCCCAGCTGGTTGTGGAGAACCAGGCGCAGGATTGTTATCGCAAGGCTTTAACTCATTTACCTGAAACCCAGCGGCAAGTTGTGGTGGGACGTTTTATTGAGGAACGCTCCATTCCGGAAATCGCGGGATTGATAAATAAAAGTGAACGGGCCGTGCGTTCCCTGCAGCACCGGGCCCTTAAGTCTTTAGAAAGGGCGCTGGTGGAGGAAAATTGCATATGAACAAGCAAAAATTTGAAATTCTGTTGGCAGAATGCCTGGATCGGTTGGAAGAAGGAGAATCCCTTCAATCGGTTTTGGATACATATCCCCAGCAAGCAAATCGGTTGAAACCGCTGCTCAAGGCTGCCTTTGTGTCCAGGTCACTGCCTAAACCAGAACCTTCCCCGGAAGCGGTTCAATCAGGAAAAAATCGTTTGTTGGCCGAGGTGGATTCTCTCCGTCTGGAAAATAAATTTAGCAAAAACAGAACAAAACCAGCAGATGCTCGTTATACAGGTCGATTGTTAGAAAAAATCCATAGTTTTATAGAAAAGGAGAATATCGACATGAAACTTGTACCGCGTTTAGCTATCTACGTTTTGATCACAGCATTGGTGGGAGGATTTTTCACCGTCAGCGCCTCGGCTTCAAGTCTGCCCGGGGATCCTCTATATGGCCTCAAATTAAGTTGGGAACGAGCCCAGATGGTTTTTACCTTTGATGATGATGCCCAGGCAGAATTAGAAGAGGAATTTGAAAGCGAACGTATTTCGGAAGTGGAAGAGCTGTTGGAAGAGGGCCGGGAAGAGGAAATTGAATTCTCCGGCATCATTGAAGAGATTGGCACCTCAGCCTGGATCATCAGTGGGATCACTGTTCAGGTTGATCAGGATACAGAACTGGAAGGCATCCTGGAAGTTGGAACCCTGGTGGAAGTAGAAGCAATGACCCAGGAAGATGGTTCTCTGTTAGCCCTGGAAATATCCGCTGAACTGGATGATGGCGACGTCGATGATCTGGATGATGGTGACGATGATGACATGGACAATGGCGACGATGACGATATGGACGATGACGACGATGACGACATGGACGATGGTGACGATGACGACATGGACGATGGTGACGATGACGACATGGACGATGGTGACGATGACGACATGGACGATGGCGACGATAACGACATGGACGACGACTCCGATGATGACTCGGATGAAGACTCCGATGACGACGAAGAAGATGATGAGGACGAGGACGACGAGGACGACTAAGCATCCTGGCTTGATAGAAAAAACAAAAAAAGCACTCCCCTTTCGGAGTGCTTTTTTCATTTATCAGGGATTAATCACTGGGCGGTTATTAACGCTAATTCCATTTCAGTGTTAAAATCTAAAAAACTGCTTCAACGACCTGATGCTTGAGGAAAATTCACTGAGAATAATTTTCAGGTCTCTTAACCTGGTATACCACAAGGAGGAGAATTATGACTGACCAGATAGCACCCGCTTCCCCGGCAAGCTCGGGAGGGAATACAAAAAACTCCAATTGTCTTTTGAAGGGCTGCTTGATTGTACTGCTGCTTTTTATCCTGGTTTTTTGCTGCCTGGGAACACTCGTGGTAGTGCCATTTGTGACTGACTTTAACCCCCTCGGCCAGGATTGGCAGAACCGAATAATGGATATCATCCCCTGGGAGGATTTTATCGAGGATTCCTCACTTATCCCCGGTATGGAAGAATTTTTGGATGAGGACTTTGATTTTTCCCCGGAACCTTTTGACTCCGCCTGGTCTGCATCGGATGCCTGGGAGATTCCCTTAACGACTTATACAGCGAGTGATTTTCCGGCAACTTTTTCTTATCCGGAGGGCTGGGATATTGAGGAGGAAGATTACGAGGTGACTTTTTACGATCCGGATAGCTTTACTTTCCTTTATGTAGGCGAGGAACTTGTGGTTGACGGCACCACAGCGGCTGAAGTTTCAGCTGAAGTCATTGAATCCCTGCAGTCCGAAGCCGAGAGCGGAACATTTATCCTTATTCAAAATTCACCCTGGTCTGTTCCTACAGGAGATGATGCTTACCTGAATGCCTACGAATGGACAGACTCCGACGGATATTTTCTGTGGGCGTATGATCTGGAGACTATTTCCGGGGAATCGAACGTTTACTTTTTCCTGGCAGGTGAAGACCCTGAATTAGCTCCGCTTTATGGGGAATTGATAAAGATCATTGCTGAAAGTTTCAGCAGGTAAACGTGTATTGGTTATAGAAAATGCCGGTCTGTAAAGACCGGCATTTTTTGATTCTGGGCTAGCGCCTGTCATCGCGAGGAGGTGAATAACCGACGAAGATTGCTGTCTCACTGTCATTGCGAGCGTAGCGAAGCAATCTTCTGTTAATTAGGGGATTGCCGCGCCCCATAGACAGGGGCTCACAATGACGTCTTCGTCTATAACAAAAGGGCGACCCACCTGTCTTGAGTAGCTGATGAATTGTATCAGCGTATCGAAAGGACGGGTCGCCCCTACAGATGACAAACAGGTGCCCCTCTCTTTTGTCATTCCGAGTGAAACGAGGAATCCATCAAGAGCTCAAACTCAGGAAACAATGTTTTGTGGCTTGTGGGTGCATTTGATTCGGATCACATCATGGATCCTTCGCTGGGCCTGTCCTGAGTAGTTTGAGCAGAGCGAAAATGTATCGAAGGGCTCAAGATGACAAATGAGGGAGAAATACCTCTTCAGAGGAACTTACTTATCCTAGCCCGTGATTTTTGCGTAACCCTTCAACAAATTCAGGGCTAACCCTGGCGGGGTAATCACCGGGTGCTTGTGGGGATTGCGGGTCGCCCCTACAGAAGACCACCGTCACCTGCCTCCCCAATCTCCCCTAATTTTCCTGAATTCCTCCATCCTTTTTACACAATTTAAAGCGATACTGGGAACTGTAGAAGCAAATCAGAACCTATTAGGAGGTAATAATGTTTTTCTACAGACGCCCCGCATGGGGAATTGGTTTTAGAATTTTG
>Ga0255415_1036_pt1 | contig 10076 bp, 10 predicted proteins | sample ANMaggSSYBR01G13_FD_182663 | JGI IMG/M metagenome (GOLD analysis project Ga0255415, IMG submission 182663) | Sediment cell enrichment communities from methane seep in Santa Monica Basin, California, United Staets - ANME aggregate JGI... | ecosystem: Environmental > Aquatic > Marine > Cold seeps >...
TTCATAAAATTAGATCAAATCCGTGATAACAAAACGAAATTTCATTATCCGATCCTATCAACCTGCAGATTGGCAATCAATCTGCCAGATTCACGACCTGGCGAGACCTGATGAATTAGCCGGCTCTTGTGATCCAAGAGCTTTTGTCCCCATTGAAGAAGATAAGGAAGTCGAACACCTCAAACTCTGCCAAAAAATAGTCGCGGTTTCAAATGACCGGGTAGCTGGGTTTATTGGGGTGGATGAAGGATATATCGGATGGTTATATATCCATCCGGATTATTACAAGCAGGGTATAGGCCGTGAGCTTCTAAAAGAAGGACTTAAGCTTATTAAGGAAAAGGCTTGGACAATCGCCCTGGCAGGTAATTCTCCCGCGGTAAATTTGTATCAAAGTGAGGGGTTTATTGAAGTTAACCGGTACAAAAGCGACAATGCGGGATATCCTTGCATCTGTGTACGTCTGGAAAAAGAAATCTAATACTATTTTAATTTTTATAACTGATTACCAATCAATTTACTCTTTTTCCTAAAACCTGAGAAATTATCATTCCCCCTAACATCAGAAAACTGCCAAACAATGCCCTGGGAGTGAGAACTTCCCCAATTAACAGCCAGCCCCAGAATACCGCAAATACGGACTCAAGACTGAGCAAAATTGCAGCATGAGCAGGTTTAGCATCTTGCTGAGCAATCACTTGTAAAGTATAGGCAAGTCCGATGGAAATCACTCCTCCATAAAGGATAGGAATCGCGACTGCTAAAATCTGCTGCAGTTGAAATTCCTCAACGAAAAAGCCAATCCCAAAACTGATCAAAGAGGTGAATAAAGCCTGAACAAATGATAATCGGATTGGATCAACTCGCGGTGAAAATCTGGCAATAAACTGGACATGTCCAGCCCAGAACAAAGCCCCCAACAACACATAACTATCGCCCTGATCAAGTTTTAATCCCTGGGTTGCGCTGAGAAAATATAATCCAACTACAGCAAATACTGCGCCCAACCAGGTTTGAACAGGCGCTCGGTCTCCCCAAAGCATCCCCAGAAGAGGCACTATGATGACATATAATCCGGTTACAAATCCTGCTTTTCCAGCTGTGGTGTAGACCAATCCAAGCTGTTGAAAAGTGGCTCCGAAGAACAGGAATAATCCCGCTGCACTTCCTATTAAAAGTTTTCTCTTGAAATCAGCCTTATTCCCCGGGTTTCTATTTTTCCTGATGACAATTATTGGAACCAACGTCAGGGCGCCAACCAGGAACCGGAATCCGTTGAAAATATACGGTCCCAATTCCTGCATCCCCAGCCGTTGCGCCACGAAACCACCGCCCCAGATTACAGCGGTAATGAGCAATAGAGAGTTAGCCCTAAATTCCTTAGAACTTTTCGATTTATTAGATTTTTCCATAGTAATCTTTCTCAGTATACCCCAAGAGAAAATTTTATTTCCACCATGAAAATAATCCCAAATAACAGCCAGTGTTTTATCGTATACTTCTTCTATGTATTAGAAAGCTAAAAAATCCCGGAGAAAAACCATGAATGTGATTGAACAAATCCATGAACACCGCTCTATTCGTGAATATAAATCAGACCCAATCCCGAAAGATCTCCTGGATGAAATTCTGGAAGCCGGAATCCGGACTTCATCTTCTGGCAATATGCAAACCTATTCAATCGTTGTCACCCGTGATCCCAGTTTGCGGGAACAACTCCTGGTACCTCATTTACAACAAACCATGGTAGTTGATGCTCCAGTCCTGTTGACTTTCTGTGCTGATTTCCACCGTATGCGGCGCTGGCTTGCCCTTAGCGATGCGCCGGATAACTTTGACAATTATTTCAGCTTCATGGTTGCGGCAATTGATGCTGTCCTGGTTTCTCAGACAGTCGCACTGGCCGCAGAATCGAAAGGTCTGGGAATCTGTTATCTGGGAAGCACCTTTTCCAACGCGGATCAAATTGGAGAAATATTAGACCTTCCAAAAAACGTGATACCCGTGACTGGATTTTCGCTTGGGTATCCGGCGGAAGACCCTGATCTAAGAGACCGGCTGCCAGCGTCCGGACTAATTCATCAAGAAAAGTATCGATCAATCAGCGATGCAGAAATCCTGGACATTTACGAGAAGAGAGAAGTAGCAGGCTGGAAGCGTTATATGCAATCCAAGCGGTTAAAAACATTAATCCAGGAAAGCGGTGTGGTAAATCTGGCTCAACTTTATACCACCGTAAAATATAACAAATCTTCCCACCAGGCTTATTCGCGGAAGATATTGGACTATTTATCTCAGCAGGGTTTTATGAATAACGCGCCAGAATAAATCCAACCAGACTGATGCTGAGTGGCACAATCCTTTCAGTCAACCTGGTCTTTTCTATCGCTGCAGGCATGCCGTTTTCCACAATTCAGGAAGTTTTCTCCCATAAAGCAGTTATCAGGCCTGTGCCTAGCAGTCCCAAATCAGCCGCGTCTCTTGCTTCTGCAGGCAGCTCCGCCACCGCTGCCGCCAAAAGTCATCGAAGCGCCCACCAGGAATCCAAAGGTATACCAACCGCCATTATTATGCACTTCAAACACATAGATGGCTTTGGAAAATAAAGACAGAATGAATGTAATGGGGGATATCAAACCATGCCAGACTCCAGACCAAAAACCTGCCACGTCACCATCTTCATCTGGTATATTACGCAGTTGATTTGGACCTGCAGTGCAGGCAGCAAGGATCACAGCCATCCCAACCAGGACTAACAACAAAGTTGATTTATTCATCAACCGTTCCTCCTTTGTAAATTTCATTATCTATATTACGGCAAAACTGCGTTAAAGTTGTAACCCAGTTAAAAGTTAACTATCCAATTAACCACCCATTGAATTTCATGACAGAAAATTATCAAAATCGAACCTTAATTACTTTCAAATGAACTTATTTAGCCCATAAATCCTGCTTCCTTCAAGTATAATACTTCACAATGATAAACAAAAAATCCTCTCTAGTATTTGGCATCGCCGGTGGTACAGGTTCAGGAAAAACAACCGTCGCCAACTACGTCCTGAAGACTGTCGGACATGAAAAAATCGCCTTTTTACCCCATGATGCCTATTATCGTGATCAAACCGACCTCACCCAGGAAGAACGAGCCCAGGTCAATTTCGATCACCCTTCCTCTCTGGAAACTGAGCTATTAATTGAACACATAACAAAACTCCGAAACCAGGAAACCATCCAGCTCCCCACCTATGATTTTAAGACCCACTCCCGCAACCAGGAAACGATAACTATCCACCCCCAACCCATTATTGTAATTGAAGGTATTTTGATCTTTGTCGAGCCAAACCTCCGGGATTTATTTGACCTAAAAATTTACGTAGATACCGATGCGGATATCCGCTTTATTCGACGGCTAAAACGAGATATCGAAGAGCGTGGACGGACAACTGAGTCTGTAATAAATCAATACCTGGAGACTGTCCGCCCCATGCATCTTGAATTTGTAGAACCTTCAAAACGCTACGCCAGTGTGATTATCCCGGAAGGTGGATATAACACTGTAGCGTTAGATTTAATCGTCGCCAGAATTGAAGCCATGCTGCAGGAGTAAACCAATGACCGATTTCACCGCTGTTGATAATTACCTGGAATCCAATTTGCACTCCAGCTTAAATGAACTAAAAACCCTCTGCGCTCAACCCAGCGTAGCTGCTCAAAACCTGGGAATGACAGAAACTGCTCAGATGGTGAAGGATATGCTTAAAGCCAGGGGATTTGAAGCTGATTTATACGAAACAGAGGGTTATCCCGTGGTGATTGCTCACCGACAAGGAATCATCGATAAAACCCTGTTGATCTATAATCATTATGACGTTCAACCCGCGGAACCATTTAACTTGTGGACTTCTCCTCCGTTTGAACCAGAGGAACGAGAGGGTAAAATTTATGGGCGGGGGATTAGCGATGATAAGGGTCATTTTACCAGCAGATTATTTGCGATTGACGCTCTGCTTAATGTTTATGGTGACCTGCCCTGCAACGTTAAATTCATCCTGGAAGGAGAAGAGGAAATCGGCAGCGTTCACCTTCCCCAATTCGTTGAGACTCACCAGGAATTATTGGCTGCCGATGCCTGTATCTGGGAATTTGGAGGAGTAGATCACCGTGATATTCCCCTGCAATACCTGGGCCTTAGGGGTATATGTTATGTTGAATTATCCGTCCAAACTGCGGCAATGGATGTTCATTCAGGACTTGGCGGGTCTCTATTCCCCAATGCCGCCTGGCGCTTGAATTGGGCCTTGAGTACCCTCAAGGATCAAGAAGAACATATCCGGCTGCCAGATTTTTATGACTCAATCCTGCCCCCCTCTGAGAGAGATCTTCAAATGCTTTCAGAACTCCCTCCCGTCAGGGAGGAGTACCAATCCCGTTATGGTATTGACAAGTTCCTCAAAGACTATCAAAACGAAACCGAACTAAGGGTTGCAAGTGTGTTTGAACCAACCTGCACAATTTGTGGTTTAACTTCTGGATACCAGGGTCCAGGGTCAAAAACCGTTTTGCCCGCTAAAGCATCGGCAAAAGTTGATTTCAGATTGGTACCAAATCAAACACCTACACAGGTATTAAAACAATTACGGGAGCATCTCGATCGAGAAGGATTCCCCGATGTAGAAATAGAATTTTTAGGGGGAGGACCACCTGCCCGGACAGACCCGGATCATCCCTTCGTTAAGCTGGTAGTTGAGACATCTACAGATGCTTTTGGGGAAACCATGCAGCTTGTGCCAATGGTAGGCGGATCCGGTCCTAACTATGCCTTTGTGAATACATTAAATTTGCCAGTTGTCACAACAGGAATTGGTTATCCCGGGGGTAATGCCCATGCGCCAGACGAAAATATCCGGATTGATTTGTACCTCAAAGGCGCAAAGCATATTTCCCGTATCCTTCACGCATTTGGCCAAACCTAAAGGATTAAATCTATTTTGCACCAGCAAGTTATAGATCTGCATTACTTCTAACAAATAATCGCAGGAACTTTACCTGAATCATTATGAAAAACACACTGGTTGCTCTGGATATTGAAACTACCGGACTTGACTCACAAAATGACAGAATCATTGAAATTGGAGCGGTCCGTTTTTCAGGTTCAAAAATTGAAGAAGAATTTAACTCTCTGATAAATCCTGGAAGAAAAATTCCTCCATTTATCTCCCAACTGACCGGGATCACAGACGCTATGGTCCGCGGGGCTCCCCCGGTTGAAGAAATCATTGAACAATTGGCTGATTTTACCAAAGACACACCGGTCGTGGGACATAATGTCAAGTTCGACCTCTCCTTCTTGAGAAAACAAGGCATCCTTAAGAAGAACAAAGCCATCGATACTTATGAAATGGCCTCCGTAGTTTTGCCTGCTGAAGGGCGATATAACCTGCGAGCTTTAGGCCAGTCGCTTTCAGTTCCAATGAGGGCGACACACCGGGCGCTGGATGATACCAAGGTTACTCAAGCAATATATCATCTCCTGTACCAGCTAATTCTGGAGCTGCCTCTTGGTTTGTTGTCTGAAATTGCCCGTTTGGGAAAAAACACTAATTGGGAAGGAAACCTCCCATTTTCCTGGGCTCTGCAGGAAAAACAGTCCAGTAATCCGGGGGTATCTTTAGAGGCCTATCAGAATCCCCTGCTGGTCATGCCCCCTCCCCAGGAAACAGCACCGCTGCAGTCCAATACCCGGCTGAAAGGCTTAGACCTGGAAGAAGTATCTTCCATTCTTGAACCAGGAGGTCCATTCCATAAACAATTTCCCGAATATGAGCATCGTTCTGAACAATTAGAAATGTTAAGGGCAGCTGCCAGGGCTATTTCAGAAGGCCGCCATTATCTAATTGAGGCAGGAACCGGTATCGGAAAATCTCTGGCTTATTTAATTCCCTCTGCTTTATGGGCAGTGAAGAATCAGCAGCGTGTGGTTATCTCTACAAATACAATCAATCTTCAGGATCAGCTGATCACCAAAGATATCCCTATGCTTTTGGAAACCATGGACCTGAAATGCAAGGCCTCAGTTCTTAAGGGCAGGTCCAATTATTTATGCCCCCATCATCTTGAATCCCTGCGGAAAAGCAAACCAAAGTCTGCTGATGAAATGCGCGTACTGGGCAAGATTTTGGTTTGGCTGGAAACCAGTCAATCAGGTGATCGGGGTGAAATCAACCTTAACGGACCCCTGGAACGCCGAATCTGGAACCGGATTTCCGCTGAACACGAAGATTGTTCAACAGAAGGATGCCTAAAGAGAACCGGTGGGCGCTGCCCTTTCTACAGAGCCCGGCAGGCAGCTCACAGCTCACATCTCATTGTGGTGAATCATGCCCTTTTGTTGGCAGACGTGGCAACCGGAAACAGGGTCCTGCCGGAATATGACACCCTGGTGATTGATGAAGCTCATCACCTCGAGAGCGCTACAACCAATGCGCTCAGTTTCTACACATCACAATCCAATCTTCGGCGGACTTTGAAGACCCTGGGAGATCAGAAAAAAGGTATATTAAGCTGGATAATCTCTCTGGGTCAAAATACCCTCTCGCCAAGTGATTACGGTGCATTAAATCAAATAACTCAAAATATTATTGACCGCTCCTTTAAAACAGAAAGCCGGATGGACGAGTTCTTCCGGTCCATTAACACATTCTTAGAGCGGAATCGGGGAGGGAAACCAATTGGACGTTATACTCAACAAGTCAGAATTCAAAATTCAACAAGATTACAGCCCGATTGGGAGGAGATAGAATCTGCCTGGGACCAAGCACGTCAATCGCTTCATGGACTGCTTGAAGACATCCAAAAACTGTGGGAAGGCATTAGCGAGATACTGCAGGCTGATCAATCAGACGAGAAACAATACGAGCCCATACTCAATGATCTGAGAGAAGCTTCCCGAGAACTATACGAAATGTATGAAAATATTGATGACCTGGTTTTTGAACCAGATCCGAATATGATTTACTGGGTCGAGAGCCATCCTCAAAGGCCTGCCGTAGCTATCCAGGCTGCTCCTCTGCATATTGGTAACCTGATGGAAAGGTATATCTGGTTCGAAAAAAGAGCTGTCATATTAACCTCTGCTACGTTAACCACCGCAGGTAATTTTGATTATATCCGCAGCCGCCTGCAAGCTGATGATGCGGAAGAACTGGCACTCGGCTCGCCATTTGATTATCAAAACTCAGCCCTTCTTTACCTGATTGATGATATCCCTGACCCGTCCGACATCAGGGGACATCAAATGAACATTAACCGGGGATTGATTGACCTCTGTAAAGCTACCGGTGGTCGCACATTGGTTTTATTTACCTCGTACAGCCAACTACAAAAATCTTCAGAAGCCATCACCGGACCCCTGGCCCAGGAAGGAATTATTGTCTATGAACAGGGAAGCGGACCATCGCCACATACCTTGCTAAAAAGCTTCCGCCAGGCTGAACAAGCAGTTTTGCTGGGAACCCGCGCCTTCTGGGAGGGTGTGGATATCCCAGGTCAAGATCTATCTGTTCTGGTCATCGCAAAATTACCCTTTCAGGTACCATCTGACCCTGTCGTTGCCGCCCGATCAGAAACCTATCAGGAATCTTTCCAAGAATACATGCTCCCTGAAGCAATTCTCAGCTTCCGGCAGGGTTTCGGCAGGTTAATTCGTTCAAAACAGGATGTTGGGGTCGTTGCTGTTTTTGATAACAGACTGCTCAATAAAAGATACGGATCATTATTCCTGAGCTCCCTACCAGACTGTACAATCCAAACTGGCCCTTTAGCAGAACTAGCGGAAGCTGCCAGCAGATGGCTTAACATCTAAGCCCGTTAAATAGTCAAATCTTGAAATCCATCCCAATATTTGTTATAGTGAAATCAGGCGAGTACTTTATCTGTCCTTTCATCGGGCTCGTGATACCTCAGGCTTATAATTTTTTATAATACCCATGCAGCTCGGAAGTACCCCTTCCGAAGGAGGTGTCAGATGGTTCGCTACAAAGATACTTTCTGGTGTGATGGTTGCGGCATAGAGATTCGCTGGGAACCAGTGTCAATAGATGATCTCATTTATTGCTGCAGGGATTGTTCAGAGGGAAACCAATGCCAATGTGAAGAAATAGAAGACGAATTCCCGCCGTCGGAGGAAACAACAAAACTCACCTTGGATCCATCTTTTTAAACAATCAAAGGGCCGCCCCCTGGTAATTGGCATTGTTGGACATAAGAATTCAAACCAATCTCTCCTCCCCCTGTGCTCTTATCCAGGTGACAGGTGATGCCAGAGCGAAAATCGCTTCGCCCAGAATCCCAACACGGGAGTGTTGGTTCAATTTGAAATTGAAAAATATTTCGTTTACCTCTGGGTGAAAAGGAAAATAATTACTTTAGATACTACCGTTAAGGAGTTTTATCCAATAACGCGATCATTTCTTGCAGCATTTTCTCATTGCGAGCTTTTTGGTCTGATTTTTTTCCGGATACTATCTCTCCGTCCATTTCTGTTAGACAAATTGTCCCATAATCATGGAAGAATGCTCTGCTGGTAGATTTAATTGCTGACGATACAGCCGAAAGCTGCTGCATGATTTCCCGGCAGTCCCGTTCTTCTTCCAGCATAGTTTGAATTCCGCGTACCTGCCCCTCAATTCGGCGCAGACGTTTGATTAATTTGTTCTTTGTCTCCAGATTCTCAATTTTCATAAGGTGGTTTGGTTATTAGACAGCACACGGCTGGGATTGTCACCCTGCTCAGGTAAACTGGCCGCCCGGTGCGCACCCGCCAGAAGACATGCTACCGCTGGAAGAACTGCTGAATGATGCTACCGCGGAAATCTTCTTTTGCGTGTCATCTTCTCCGCAATTCGGGCAGGTTGGCGTCAGATCTGCTTCAGAAAAACTTACAAGTTCCTCAAAAGTTTTTCCACAGCTGCTGCATTTATATTCATATAATGGCATTGTAATGATACCTCTCTTCTGAACTATACTCCCCCCCAGTATACTATATTTTTGCTTCCCTGACAATTCCTCTTGCTCTATTTCATTAAAACTCTAAACTTTACATTCAATCAAGGCGAGTATTTTGTTATCAATATCGCATTACACTTTATCCAGCCATTCAGATTTGCGCCGTTCCACAGGAGTGAAATCCAGCCGATCGATCAATTCGCCATCCACTCGCGCCAGGTATCTTTCACCGCTGAGTTTATCCAGACTGGAGGGCATCAGGATGGTTTGTTTAGGTGTCCAGGGTTTGAATTGTTGTCCTTTCGTTTCCCCCGTTAGATTAAGTTATTAAGGGCTGTTCCAGATGTAATTAGCGCTGCCTTTTTTTTCTCTCAAGACTGATTTGGAATCCTACTTTTCTTTTGATTCCCCGTCTTCGGAGGAGGTTTCTTCATTTAAATTCCCCTCAGAACTTTCCTCTACTGACGATTCCTCCTGGTCAGTTACTAAACTCTCCAGTTCTTTATCATCCGGTTTATCTAAATCTCCTTCATCACCAACTGGCTTTTTATCAATGTCTTCCTGAACTTCTTCTATTTCTTCTATAATTTCAGCAATTGGCTCAGCTTCGCCGCCGTCTACCAACAAACCTTCTTGCGCATCTTCAAGGTTCATCATCCAATCCATTTGTTCTGAAACAGGCACCCGCCGCATGCTTAATGAGACCCGCTCCCTTCCTGGGTCAATTCCCATGATCCGGACCAATACTAAATCACCCTTCCTAACAGCACTTTTTGGATCTTCGATATTTTCATAACCGACTTCGCTGACATGTACCAGCCCTTGCAATCCTTCCTTGAGTTCAACAAAAGCGCCAAAATCAAGGACTGAAATTACTTTTCCATCAACCAGATCACCCTCATTGTATTTCTCGACCAATTCATGCCAAGGATTAGGAAGCAGCGCTTTACGGCTGAGGCTGACCCTTTCCTTTTCCAGGTCAACTCCCACAACTTTAACTTTAATCTCGTCGCCTGCTTTAAAGAGTTTTGCAGGTTTATTAACCCGGAACCAATCAATTTCTGATTTGTGAA
>Ga0255415_1037_pt1 | contig 9912 bp, 5 predicted proteins | sample ANMaggSSYBR01G13_FD_182663 | JGI IMG/M metagenome (GOLD analysis project Ga0255415, IMG submission 182663) | Sediment cell enrichment communities from methane seep in Santa Monica Basin, California, United Staets - ANME aggregate JGI... | ecosystem: Environmental > Aquatic > Marine > Cold seeps >...
TAACTGATGTCTTAATTGTATCTTCTCCTCTAAGAATAACTAGAGGCATTTCAACATCTTTGTGTGATTTAATTATTTCTGTTGCCTGGGTACTGTTTAATATTCTAATATGATCCAATTCGAGGAAAACATCATAAGGTTCAATACCAGCAACTTTTGCAGGGGAATCTTTTAATACTTCAGTTACAAGCGATTGTGTGTAACTCATTGGAAGGAAAAGTGAAGTTTGTGCTGCTTCTGAAAGAATATCCTTTGAAATTGTAAGTTCAATAGTTTCTTCACCTCTTGAAAGTGTTACGACTTTATTGTCATTAACTTTGCTTAAGAGTAAAACATTATAAACTTTTTCCCAATCGCTTATATTTTCACCATCAATTGAGATGATTTTATCTCCCGTTTGAAAACCTGCTTCTGCAGCAATACTTTCCTCAGCTACCTGCCCAACAGTTGTAGTCATATAAATTGGTTTATCCTGGAACAAATTAATGCCGGAGAAAATGACAAGTGTAAGAGTTAAATTCATCATTACACCAGCAGTAATAACAAATAACTTTTGATAAGTCGGCTTTGCTCTAAATTCGTAGGGTTGAGGTTCCGTATTTGCAAAATCTGTGTCAAAACTCTCGTCAACCATCCCGGAAATTTTTACATAACCGCCAAGCGGTAATAACGAAAGTCTGTAATCAGTATGTCCCTCTAAATCTAATTCTTTGGAAAGATCTCCGAAAGTAAATCCATTTATTTTATTCCATCCAAATAATCTCTTTCCAAACCCAATAGCAAAAACATCTGTACGCATCTTGCAAGCTTTGGCAGCTAAAAAATGCCCGAGTTCGTGAATGAATACCAATATTCCAATCGTTAAAATAAAATAAAGTATATAATCCATTAAGTTATTTTCCTTTTCTTACTCTAAAATAAAATCCCTGGTTAATCGATCACACTCAACAATAGTTTCTAAATCCGGTTCAGAATGATTTTCAATATTATTTAATGCTTTTTCTATCAATTCGGGAATATCTGTAAATTTAATTTCACCATGTAAAAATTTCTCAACAGCTACTTCGTTGGCAGCGTTAAGAATACAAGGTGCGGTACCACCCTGTTCCATTACATCAAATGCTAATTTTAAACATGTAAATTTATCAAAATCGGGATTAAAAAACGTTAATTCTTTTAGCGCCGCTAAATTTGTATTTGTAAAGCTGCTCTCAAATCTTTCCGGGTAAGTCAATGCATATTGGATCGGCAACCTCATGTCGGGTAAACTGAGCTGCGCTTTAATTGATCCATCAATGAATTCAACCATAGAATGTATTATTGATTGAGGATGAATTAAAACATCTATTTTTTCCTTTCTAAGATTAAATAACCAGTGAGCTTCAATAATTTCTAATCCTTTATTCATCATTGTAGCCGAATCGATTGTAATTTTACTCCCCATATTCCAATTAGGGTGCTTTAATGCCTCTTCAACAGTTACATCGGATAATTCTTTTTTAGATTTTCCAAAGAATGGTCCGCCGGAAGCGGTTAAAATTAATTTATTAATCTCTTTTGATTCTTCTCCGACGATGCATTGGAAGATAGCACTGTGTTCGGAATCAACCGGTAAAATTTCAGCATTATTTTTATTACAAAGCTCAGTAATAATTTCACCAGCTACAACCAATGTTTCCTTATTTGCGAGGGCAATTCTTTTTCCTCTTTTAATTCCTTCAATTGTCGGTTTTAGTCCGGCAAATCCAACAAGAGCTGATAATAAAATATCATAATCCCCTACCCGGGTTGCCTCTATTAAACCATCATCTCCAATGAATAGATCAAATTTACCAGGGATTCGTTTTTGAATTTCTTTTGCAGCTTTTTCATCCTTAACTACCACTATTCTGGGTGAGAATTCTAGAATCTGCTCTTCCAACAATTCAATATTCGATTTTGCGGTTAAGGCTTCAACACAAAAATGATCAGGAAATTTCCTAATTACATCTAAAGTATTTAACCCAATAGACCCGGTTGAACCAAGTATAAATATATTTTTCTTTTGCATACCTAATTAACTCAGCAAATAATCAGCATTTATAACCTTATTCATAACTTTCTAATTTAACTATTTATTAATCCAAAAGTAACTTTTTAGAATCCTTCAACAATCTGGTAGAGTAATAAAAGATTATTTTGTCTAATTTAAATCTCTTTTAATTATATTATTACCGTTGAAAAATTCAATTTGTGAATTTATCAAAGAGGGCGAAATGAAAAAACTTCTATTATTTTTATTACTATCAATTAATCTATTTGCACAGACTGCAGAAAATAGTTGGAGCATAGGCTTTGGCGGAACATATCCAAGATTCATGAGTTCAGATGTTCGCCCACTGGAAACAAACTACGGTGGTTTTTTATCGATCCAAAGGAATTTTACACTAAATGTTGGTTTGAGACTGTTAGGATTTTATCACTCAATTGAGGGAAGAATTCCCGGGGGAATATATACTTACCCGGATGGTACGATTGTTCCGAGTGAAACTGAAAATATGCGCTCGAATTTAATAGGTGCCAGTTTAGATTTTTTATATTACGTATCCCCATGCCATAGTGTTTCACCTTACCTCTTATTCGGTTTGGGAGTTACAAATTTTGATGCTGATTGGGGAGATGTAATAAATTCACAGGCAGTTTCAAAAACTACTGCAAAATTAGTATTAGGCCTTGGAAGTGAATGGCGGCTTTCAGATAAATGGAAATTATTAACCGAGTTCGGTTTTCACAGTATTGACGGGCAGGTTGATGGTATTGTAAATAATTCAAGACAAGGTGTTTTAGGATCTGATGCCGACTCATATATTACTTTTGACCTCGGATTCAATTATTACTTCTCAAAAGGGAGTCCTTCAAAATATTGTCAACTGTATAAAGGCATCAGCGCAGATGTATCCAATCTAGAGAATCTTGCAACACGCGATGACATTGAAGAAATTGTTCAAAAGTATATTCCTAAGGAAGTTGTGAAAGAGGTCGTTGTTGAGAAAGTAGTAACGGTAGGAACAGATGGCAGATGGGTTTTAGTTGGTGTTAATTTTGATTTTAACAGTACAAAACTTAAACCTGAAGCTTATCCAGTTTTATTCCACGCTGTACAGGTCTTATTAATGAACCAGGATATGAATGTTGAAATTAGAGGTTACACTGATAACGTTGGATCTGAAAAGGCAAACAAAACTCTTTCTGATAAACGAGCTAACGTAGTTAAAAACTATTTAGTTGCAAGAGGAGTTTCGTCCAGCAGATTAAGGGCAGTTGGATATGGTGAGTCGAACCCGATCACCGACAATAAAACTGCAGATGGAAGAGCAATGAACAGGAGAATTGAATTCAAAGTTCTCAATTAATTTTTCTAAAGGCAGGTCGTTTTTTAATGACCTGCCTTTTATCTCTGTTAAACAATTCATATAAATTTTCTCTTATTTTTATTCAATTAAATAAATCGAATAATTATATTTGATTTACTATCAATTAACAATCTCATATAAAAGTTGAAGCGATCATTTTTTGTAATCTTAATTTTATTTCCACATTTTATTTTCTCTCAAAGTGAAGATCTTTACTCAAATAGTAAAATAGGTGTTAATTATATAACTACTTCTGAGGAGGGGGGATTAGAGAACTTCTGGGAGGCTCAGAGCGGATTCGGTGTTTTCTTTCAAACTCCATTTTATGCCGGAGATATATTACTTGGTTTTAATCATATCCCGTTCGAAGGATTGAAAGAGAAATACCCTAATTTCAAATCGAATTATATTTATCTTGGATGGATCGGTAAAGTTAAATTACCTCTTAATTCAGAATTGGGTGCCGGTTTTAAATTCGGATCTTTTATGATGTCGTTTGAGAGTGATACTCTGAGTTCATTTTCTAAAACAGAAAGTGAATTTGCAGTCGGACCATTTATTCAATTTTCAATTAATATTTTTAAGTGGTTAATACTGGATCTATCGGGTGAATATACTTTAGTGATGACAAATAGAGAACTGAAGCTTATAAATCTTTCTGCGGGTTTATCATACTCTTTTTCTACACCGGCTTGGTTAAGGAAAATAATTGAATGAGAATTATTTTATCCTATATATTATTCATTCTTCTTCACCTTTCAATTTTTGCGCAAGGGAATTTTCAGACAGATTCTCAAGTTCAACAGAAAATTTTGAAACAAGATGATTTTAAATCCGCTGGTATAATTAATATCAGTGATATTTTAACTCTGGTTAATGATTGGCAATTATCTTCAATAGATGGCTACAGCTATGCTGTCAGTCCAAATAATCTTTCGCCTTACCAAAATCAAAATCTTATTGTAACTGTTGATGGTCAAAGATACGATATGAACAATCAAGATTTTATTAATCTTAATTTAATTCCATTATCGATCGATCAAATTGATAGTGTTATAATAATTTCTTCTCCGCAATTGTTTAATAACGAATTCACTGCCGGAGGATTAATTAATATCATTACTAAAAAACCTGCACAAGGTTTATCGTTTAATTTTTTCGGCAGCGTTGGAAATGAAGTTGGTGACCCCGGTCCTTACATATTTACACAGGAGAAATCTACGAATGTTGATAAACTGGGATATTTGTTATCATTCAATTTGAACACATCGGGTAAGGATTGGTATTTACGGACTTTTGTTAAAACGGAAGAAAATTTCATGACAGATCGGGCTATTATAGATAGAATTTCCGGGGTTAGCGATGACACCAAAACAAACATGATTGCTGCATCGGCTATATTAGATTTTAATGCGTTGAAAGGAGAACATCATTTGCTTTTTGGTTACACAGAAAACGATGGATTTATTTTTTACAATTATATCGGGAATGAATTACCGAACAAAAATACTATTAAGCATATCGGCTTAAACGGAGAAATAACATTTAACAATCAACTCGGTTTGAATTATTTCATAAAAAAATCGAATAATAGAATCGGTAACCGCGAAAGTTCAAAAATATCTGATTTCAATTGGGAGAGTGATGTTACTTTAGTCCGGGTTGAAGGAAATTACAAAACTAGTTCAATTTTTACATCCATTGGTTTATCCTATGAAGATGATAAAATAATTAGGGATGATAGAAATAATCGGTTTGATAATCTGCGTCTTTTCGGAAAAATAAATCATTTATTGAATAAGAATTTCAATTATGTTCTTGATGTTTCAACTACCAAGTATAACAATGATTATTCTTTTAACGCTGCTTTAAAAAACTTTTGGTATCTCAATCAGAATAATAAGATTGTTTCTAACTTTAGTTTTTCTCAAACTCCTCCGTTGGAGAATTTATTATACAGACCGATAATATCAGATGACTACCAAAACCTGACCGATAATATTTATTTGTTGAATAATTTAAATGAAAATATTAATAACTCCCTTTTTGCAGTTGATCTTAATTATTATTTGAAACCGAGCAGAAAAATTAAATTATCCTTCGGGGCTAATTACCGGCATTTTTTTGATTACACATTAGAGAAATTTGAATACCAGTTCAATCCCGATGAGAAAATTTTTTCATCCACCGTTGAGTTAAAAACTGATGAGTGGCTTAAAGTTATCGGCGGTATATTTGAGATCGATCAGAAAATATCTGAAGTGGTAAACCATTCTTTATTCTATAATTATCAAACTGACCTTTCAGGTTCGGATTATTTTAATATTATCTGGCAGACAATTCCAAAACATAAATTCATTTATTCGATTAATATCCAGCCTGATAAAAATTTTGGTATCTGGGCAAGGTTCCGCTACCAATCAGCTGTAGAATGGGCGGCGTATAAATACATTGAATATCAATCAAATCAAAAATATATTAGTGAGGTGGATCCGTTAACAACAATTGATATTTCATTGCAAAAATGGTTTTGGGAAAGGCGGGTCTGGCTCAATTTAGTCTTTAGAAATATTTTAAATAACCGGGAATATTTTCACCCGGTTGGAGCAGGGTTTGATCTAAGGTTTTACCTGCAGCTTCATGTTTATCTGCATTCAATATTAATTTAAATAATGAACAAATAAAAAAACTTACTTAACTTAACTGTTCAAATATGAGGATGTTTTATGTATAAAAGTTTAATAGTAATTTCTTTTTTAATATTACTATCTCATAATTCATACAGCCAGCCGGCAAACAGCAGCGATAATTTAGAGTTTGGGAATTTTCAAAATTTAAGTGTAATAAATAAAATATCTCAATTGAGTTACGGACAATTTAGTTCACAAATAGTTTCTGCTTCACTTAAGAATTTTAATTCAAACAACTCATTCAACAGATCGAATTCATTAAATCATCAATCATTAATTTATGCGAAAATAAATTTCTTCAGTAAAGAAAATTTGAAAAGATCATCAGCTCCAATTAGTAACAATGATCCGGAAAATGGAAATGAGGAAGAATCTTTTTGGGATAATAATTTTGTCTATTTTGCAATCGGTGCAGCAGTTGCAGTAATTTTGTATCTCGTTTGGCAAAGCAGCGGATCAGACGAGGCACCTCAAAATACGTTAGGATTACCGCCGAAACCTTAAATGACTATGATTAATAACAGATTAAAAATAATATTCTTGATTGGAGTAATGCTGATTAGTTCTACTCCTATAATTCAGGCATCAGATGCTCCATTATTAATTTCACCAAGGAATAATTCTCAAAACATTAAAACTCAAAAACTTATATTAAGCTGGTTCAAAGTTACTGACGAAAATATGTTCAGAATCCAGTATGCCCTCGATTCATTATTTACCCAATCGTCAATAGAAGGAAATATAGTTCGGTTTGGAACCGAAGCGATCATTTCAGATTTAACTCCCGAAACTAAATACTATTGGAGAGTTAAGGTTGATAGTGACACTTCAGACTGGTCTACAATTTGGAATTTCAGAACAACCGGACCTGCAGTTAAACCAAAATTATCAGAGCCGGCTGATGGAGCAATTAATCAGCAGATTAATTTAACTTTTAAATGGTTTAATGATCCTGTGAATGCTGAATTCGATTTACACATTTCGTCAGTTCCCGATTTTATAGATACAATAAAATTTGTAACAGTAGATGATACATTAGCTGAGGTTACAAACCTTGGACCGGGTACTGTTTATTATTGGAGAGTAAGAGGGTATAATGTTGACCGAAGACCGGGAGAATGGTCAGATTACTTTCAGTTTAAAACCAGACTCGAGGAACCAATTCATTTATTCCCGCAAAATTTTAAAAACAATATCGATACTTCGGTAACATTCCGCTGGACTGAAATTGAATCGGCAAGTAATTATTTATTTGAATTATCTACAAGTAATAATTTCGATGATACAGAATTGGCTGCTTCTATTAATACAACTACAACTGAATATTTATATGATTCGTTGAAATCGGACTCAATTTATTACTGGAGAATTTTAGCGATAAATTCTTTTGGTGATTCAAGTAACTGGTCAACCCCAACCACATTTAAAACAAAACTTTCGCCGCCGACTTTAATTAGCCCGGCAGACAGTTCAATAAATATTGATGCTAATGCATTACTAGAATGGTCTTCTTTTTCCCAAGCTGATTATTTCAGAGTTCAAATCGCAGAGGATATTAATTTTTCAGACATAGTTATAAATGAATTTTTCGACAGTTCATCTTTGAGCGCTGAACTCGAAAATTATAATTGGTATTACTGGCGAGTAAATGGAAGAAATAATTCGGGTGATACTTCACACTGGTCTGATCCTTATTTATTTAAAACAAAATTATCCGAACCTGTATTAGTTTCTCCTTCTAATAATTCCTTAACGGTAACGGACAGATATGCATTCAGATGGGAAAGTGTGAAAGGCGCACATGAATATATCTTTCAGTTAGCCAATAATACTGAATTCAGCAGCCTGTTATATGAAATTACAATCAGCGATTCAATTTATGTAGTTGATTCTCTTTCTCTTAACACCCAATATTTTTGGAGAGTAAAAGCAATCAATGATGTCGGCGATATAAGTAATTGGCCGCCTCCATATACATTTACCACTACTAATGTTATTTCTTCAACTAGTTTAATTGCAAAGGAATTAAACTTTTCCGATGAGCCCAATGACACAGTTGGAATTGTTACATTTAATAACGTGGGGGAAGATGAAATAACCTACAATTTTATTGAAGCATTACCCGACTCAATATTTTCAACCGATAAAAATTCGATAATTCTTTCACCTAATTCTTTTGAGTCACTCACAGTTTTTGCTGACACTTCTGAAATTGACACAGGTTATTATTACGGTACGCTGAATCTTATTTCACAATTAAGTGTTGATCAAAACGATACAACTAAAATACCAATTATTCTAAATTCACTTAAAGCAATTGGATCGATAGATATAAACGCTCTATTTTATGATACAACATCAGCAACTTCCTCAAAAATTGAAGAGATCATAGTCAGCAATAAGGATGGTAATTTGCAGCTAGATTTGATTGACTTCAAATTCAGCGGACCAAATTCCGAATCGTTCAAAATTGCTGAAGCTCCCGAATTTATTCCACCGAACGATTCAGTAAAAATTTTAATTGAGTTCGATCCGGTTAAGCAGGATTCAAATTCTGCCGAGCTTGCAATCGAAACAAATACTTACCCCGAAGAAATTTTTAGTGTTAGTCTTTCAGGAATTGGTAAAGGTGCTTCATTCTCCGAAAGTACAATTTCCTCTCTGCAAAGTATCAGTGATTCCACATTTGAATCACTAACGAGCAACGATAAAGAAATTATATTTATTAATAATGGAACAGAACAGCTTAAATTTGATGTCGGGTTTTCAGAGAATTATTTTAGAGTATCCAATACAAGTAGCACCAATATTAGAGTTGAACCTGGTGATTCGGTAACAATTTCACTTCAGTATCTAACACCGAATTTTGATACTTTAAATATTGACACGATGAAAATATATCACAACGCTTTCGGAGAAAATCCTATGGACATTGTGATTAATGGTACTTACGATTCATTGCAATCATCGAATGAAATAATTTCTAAATTATACATCAATGGTTCCCTTTTCACCGGTGAAGATTATTTAGTTGAAGAGAGAACTTCAATAACAGCTTCGGTCAATTCTGAAAGTTTATTGGAACAACCAAATTTGAATTTTAAATTAAACTATTTTCAAGGCGGACCGGGGGAAAAATTTGCAGCCACTAAAAACGGACCCGATAAATATATAATCCCGTTTCAACATCTTACAAATCGCGGTCTAATATTTAAAGGAGAATTATTCACAAAAGGAATGAGTGCCGCGGAGATTGATTCTGTAACAATATTCGAGTTCGTTGATGTAGAGGTTATGTTCGATAATTACTCAACCGGGACTATAAATGTGCCGAGATCAATTCCTGCTTCATCACAGGAATTGGCTGATTCAAAATGGGCGTTCTTTGGTTTTCCGTTTGAAGAAGTTATTGCAGATTCTGTATTTGCGGCTTTTGGCGGGATTACAAATATGGAGGACGGGGAATGGGTTGTTTATGAATACGATGAGTCGAATCCCGATTCGTTCAAACAGTTCAGCGGTTATTCTTTCAATCCCAATCAAGGTTATTTTGTGGCTCAAGCTTTACGGAATGACTTTGATATATCTTATAATTATCAACATCAGTTGAAATCGAGAAAACTTACAGATACAAATATTTTATTGGATGGAACCGGATGGAAAACAATTTCATCGCCTTACACTTTTGATGTTGAAATTGATACGCCCGCAGTTCTTCATAAATATGATACTAACAATCAGAGGTATAGGTTGACAAGTATCATGCGCCCCGGTGAAGCATATTTTGTTGAACCGGATATTTCCGAAATTAAGATGAAAACTTACGGGCA
>Ga0255415_1038_pt1 | contig 9638 bp, 8 predicted proteins | sample ANMaggSSYBR01G13_FD_182663 | JGI IMG/M metagenome (GOLD analysis project Ga0255415, IMG submission 182663) | Sediment cell enrichment communities from methane seep in Santa Monica Basin, California, United Staets - ANME aggregate JGI... | ecosystem: Environmental > Aquatic > Marine > Cold seeps >...
GCAATCCCACGATTAGGCATAATGCGCCCGTAAACAGGGCCAGGGTAACCGTGATCTGAAAGTTCATTACCTGGCGGCCATGTTTATCAACTTGATAGCTCCTGGTTTTCAGCCAGGACCAGATCAGCAAGGGAACCAGCACAATACAAAACATGCTGCTTAAGTGAAGCGCTGCTATCCAGAACCGTTCATTTTCAAGGTCGTTCTTACCCAGGTCAAATTCAAGCACATTGCTTAAGCTGTTGCGGGTAAAAGCCCGGGGTTCCACATCACCGCTTTCAATCCGCTGAATGGTGCGGGGCGTTACCTCGCAATCTTCAGCCAATTGTTCCTGGGTAAAACCCTTTTCCTTACGTAGTTCAGATACTTTGAGTCCAAGATCAGGTTGTTTCATGACAAACTCCTTCTAACTAGATTTTCCCCCATTGTAGGAAATTTGTCCAGAAAGACCATGTCGTGTTAACGACATTTAGGCGACATTGAAATCTCTTACCCTTTTTCAGAGTGTATCTTTACAGATTTTGACCCTCATTTCAGGTAATTCTGAATTCCATAGGTCGCGGAAATGTTAATCACCGGCTCTGGAGTGCCTGTGTTCAGCACACCATTGGTAATTTTCATCGACCAACTACGAGACTGGTCATCATACGGTTCCTGGTATCCCAGACAAATACCATCCCCGATTTCCTCCCAGGCAAGCGTTTTCACACCAGTACCACTTAAGAGACAAGTCTTGGGATCGTAAGTCCCAGTAAAGGTAAAAGTGTTAATAACATGGCAATAATCGCCGCTACCTTTTCTGCCCTCCAGGTACTCTACAGCTATGTAACCCGAAACTGGACCTCCGCTCAGTGGGAATGTGATGTCAAAGTGATTATCTTTATCCCTGAAGTAAACTTCATCATCAACAATATGGACACTCTGACCTGATCGAGTGGGTATTAATGTCTCATAAACAGTCTCGCAGGCAGCAAAAGCATCTATCTCGCATACTCCTTCTGCTGCTTTCTGCTCCAGGCATGTTTTATAGGCGGAAGTACTCGAACAACCTTTGCCCTCACTAACCAGCATGGGAAGCACCCCATTTTCCCAATAATCAACACTCATCCATGGCTCAGAAGGATCACAGTAATCGTCTTCTGCTATTTCAGCATCTGCTTCATCCGGTTGATCACCAGGGTCCTCACCGGAAAGGCCAGCTTCAACTTGCTCCCGGGCCTCCTGGAGCTTTTCAGAGGTACAGTCACCCACTCCCGCAGCCTGCGCAAAGGCAGCCTGTCCTGCTAATAAGCGTTTCACTCCGCTAGAGAGCAGTCTCTCCAGTTCCCCTTTTCCAATGTTTCCGGCTTCCTTTATGATAATTTTTCTCAATATTCCCAAACTTAATGTCCCGCCTGAAAGCACCACCTCCACCACTTCCGGGCCCACACGCCGAAAAATCCGCCGTCCCCCAGGGCCAACCGCGCGCCAAACGTCTTCTCCTGAGCGTTTAATCCTTTGCCAGATCTTGGTGAACAGCTTACGCCGGTCCCCGCGCAGTTTATGCAGATAACCAAGGCGGGTGTTGAGTTTATTCTCCTGGGAGGAACAATAATCTTCCAGCACCTGGCGTTCACACTTGCGGTCACTGGTACTATAGACTTCCTTTAACTGTCTGCAGGAGGCATTCAGTGCATTCCGCTGATCTTTTGTAGCTTGAATCAGGTTGGCCAGCGCAGCATCTCTGACATCAATCTGAACTGCTGGATTCACAACCAGCATCTCTCCCGGCGCCCTGGACGTCCCCGAAAGGTCTTGCTCGTCCAGCAAAATCGCTCGGCTGGCATGCAGCAGAGCCACTGAATCATCAAGGATTCTCTGAGTTGGATTCTCTGCACCAGCGCTGGATACCGGTATGATGCTGCCCAGAAAAACAATTAATAGCAATAATGACTTTGTTTTCATCTTCATTTCCTTTAAATATTTCTCTTATTTGAATAATTTATTGGCAAGAAATGTCCATTAATTGTCATTCGGTTAATCCCATTACTTCAACCATTCTCAGCTCACCATCCTTCATTCCAAAGGAAAGCTGGGGACCATAATATACTTCGCTGCCTTCAAGGTAATCTTTTTCAAGCGGGACCACAGCATATTCATCCAAGCCGGCAGCAGTCATGACTTCATCTAATGACATATAGGCAGTGAATTGTTCCGGGTAGTAAGGGGAAAGTATCAGGTTACCCAATTGGGGATTGTTCAGGGTTTCTAGGCCACTTTTTTCCCCATTGAGAAAAGAGAGCTCAACTCCCTGGCTGTAATAGGTCCAGGACTCTAAACGAACTGGAACAATGGATCCGTCGGGAAGCATTTCATCATAAAAAAGAATTCTAAACGCTTCTGGAAATCCATATTCAAGGTATGCATCCATTTGATCTTGACCCAGATCATATTCTTCTGTAATCAAAATATCGGATTCTACTTCACTGACAATTTTAGGGGCATCCTGATAAGATTGCCACCCGACAGCCAGGTAAATTACCAGGAGCAAGACAATACCCCCTGTTAAAACTGCGCAGCCAGCAGCGAATATTACCCAACCGCGTTTTTTCTTCTCACCCTTTGAGTTCCCATTCTTATTAACTGGCATCTTTCTACCTCCCAAGTGTTTTGTTTTCCAGTTTGTACTCTCTTTTATCAGGTACTATTAATAAAAATATTTCTTCCTTTAATATTCCTTGGCAAGCCCTCCTGGAAATTAACTGCTTTATTCCCGGCCAATCGGGAAAATGACTTTTTCTTTAAGCCTTGCCCTCAAGTAATTGGTCAAATTAGAATTGTACACTCCTTGTGACAGATTATTACCTGACAATAATCACAAATCCGTACCATCATAGGTTTGGGAATTACGAATGCATAACCCAACTGGAGATCTTGCTCTCCGGCGGTCTTCTACCCCATTCTCTCCATGATAAAATAGCCTCATGGATTTATTTGATCATGCTCTGGAACAGGATCTGAAAAAGAAGGCTCCCCTGGCAGCCCGGCTGCGCCCACGCACCCTGGATGAATTCGTGGGGCAGGAAGAAATTGTCGGAAAGGGCAAGCTGCTCTACCGGGCGATCATGGCAGACCGCCTGTTTTCCTCACTGATCTTCTGGGGACCGCCCGGGACTGGAAAAACTACCCTGGCAATGGTCATCGCCAATCACACCGAGTCTCATTTCACCAGCCTCTCAGCAGTGATGGCTGGCAAGGCGGATCTTCGGCAGGTCATTAAAGAAGCCAACGATCTGAGAAAGATGTACCAAAAACGTTCCATCCTGTTTGTGGATGAAGTTCACCGTTGGAATAAAGCCCAGCAGGATGGTTTGCTGCCTTATGTGGAAAACGGCACCATTACCTTGATTGGCGCAACTACCGAGAACCCTTACTTTGAAGTCAACAGCGCCCTGGTATCCCGCTCGAGAATCTTCCAGATGAAATCTCTCACGGATGAGAACATCAGCACCCTTTTACATCGAGCCCTGGAGGATCAGGAGCGCGGTTACGGGGATAAAGAGGTCAAATTAGATGAGGATGCCGAAGCCCACTTGATCCGGGTCGCGGGGGGTGACGGGCGGAACGCATTAAATGCGCTGGAGTTGGCCGTGGAATCCACCCTGCCAGACAAGGAGGGAGTCATCCAGGTAACCCTGGACATCGCCCAGGACTCTATCCAGCGCCGGGCGGTGCTGTATGATAAAGATGGCGATGCCCATTACGACACTATCTCTGCTTTTATCAAAGCGATCCGCGGTTCAGATCCGGATGCCGCGCTGTACTGGCTGGCGAAAATGCTTTATGCCGGTGAAGATCCCCGCTTTATCCTGCGGCGCCTGATCATCTCTGCCGGAGAAGATATTGGCCTGGCAGACCCAATGGGTTTGGTGGTGGCCAATGCTGCTGCTCAAGCATTTGACTTTATTGGATTGCCGGAAGGCATATACCCGATTGTTGAAGCTGTTTTATATCTCTCCACAGCGCCAAAATCCAATTCTGCCGGCGCTTATTTTAAGGCATATGATTTGATTGAAAAGTCCAGCCGAACCGGGGTTCCGAACCACCTCAAAGATTCCAGTCGTGACCGCAAGGCCCTGGGGCATGGTCAAGGGTATAAGTACCCGCACGCACACCCGGATCATTTCTTACCCCAGCAATACCTGCCAGACGATTTACTGGGGACTTACCTCTATCATCCTTCCACTCAGGGATATGAATCTGAAGTGGATGAAAGATTAACCCGCTGGCGGGAAGCGCAGCGCAAAGCTCTTAACATCAAAACCACAGAAGACATACCGGATCTGACCGAACAGGAAATTCAATCCATCAAAACACGCCATAAAAAAGGTACCAAGTAAATCCTTTCTCAAAACTCATTTGATATTTAGCCCTTTATGGTCGACTCTTTTCGCGGAGAATTCCATGTCCCCTACTCCTCCCCCTTATTCTGAATTTAAATTGGCGCTGCTCGGATTCGGCAACGTCGGGCAAGCTCTGGTTGAGCTGCTGCTGGAAAAAGAATTAACCCTGAAGGAAGAGCTGAGAATTACATTCCGGGTGGTAGGCATTGGATCCGGCAGTCACGGCGCCGCTGTTGATCCGCGGGGATTTTCCCTGCCAGAACTGCTTCAAGACTACCGGAATGGGGTTTCTTTGAATGAGTTTTCTAAACTGCCAATCTCAGGCAGCCAGGAATTTATCCACAGCTGTGGGGCTAACCTGCTGTTTGAAACCACTCCGGTTAACTACCAAACAGGCCAACCCGCCCTGGATTTCCTCCGCCAGGCACTGGAAGAGGGAATGCATGTTATTACAGCTAACAAAGGCCCGGTAGTCCATGGGTACCGGGAACTGACCAAAGCAGCAAAACGCCGCGGATTATCCTTTTTGTTTGAGTCATCGGTAATGGATGGGACTCCTGTATTTTCAATCGCACGCTGTGGAATGCCCGGGGCAAAAGTGACTGCCTTGTCCGGCCTGCTTAATTCCACTACGAACCTGATCCTGACCAGAATGGAAAAAGGCGAAACCCAGGAAGAAGCAATTGCCTATGCACAGTCAATCGGAATTGCTGAAACCGATCCCAGCGGAGATATTGATGGCTGGGACGCAGCGGTTAAGGTTGCCGCCCTGGTTACTGTCCTGATGGATATTCCTTATACACCAGACCAGGTAAACCGGACCGGAATCCGGGCTTTAACCCCTGATTTGATCCAGGAAGCAAAAGAAAACGGTCAGCGCTGGAAGCTGGTCTGCACTGCCCGCCGGGAAGATAGCGCTCCTCAGGGGATTTTCGCTTCAGTTCAACCCCAAAAAATCAGCCCGGAATCTCATTTTTTCAATGTGAGCGGAACTTCAGCCATTCTTGAAATAGAAAGTGACGTGCTTGGAAAATTGTCACTGATCGAAGAAAATCCTTCCCCCCGGACAACTGCCTATGGTTTATTAGCAGATTTTCTAAACGCGGTGGATCACCCCCAGCCCTGACAATAACTTTTCTCTTTTTTCTGCGGAACCGGATTTAGTTCAAACTTCTCCCCCTCCATTATCCTGATCCTGTTTTCTTTTTTACTGCAAACTTATTAACGCTCCGATCAGCATACCCAGGCCGATATCAATCCAGCTTGCGTGCCTTTTCTGCAGGGACGTTTTCTGGGTATCCTTCTTTCCTGTCTCCTGGAATTTTCTACTTAATTATCGGATTGGTACCCCTTTATGACCTCCAGCAAAATCCCTGATGCTTGCTCAACCAGGATTGAACAAGGCTGTTCTCCCTGGGAACCAAACTTCTCAGCCCGGAGTTCCCCACAGATCAGGGAGTTAAATCTATCAAGAAAACATTCCCGGTATTTTGCTGCCAATTCCTGGCAAACCTGGTCATCCTCTTCCAAATCTGTCCTACCGAATAATCCGCCGATAATCATCACCCCGGCTGAAAAAGCACCGCAGTTATCCAGATATGTGCCCCCGATTCCCCCTGCAAATCCAGATGTCATCCGGATTTCACGGTCATTCAGTGGTCCTAACAAATGTTCGCCCACGGCGATCATTACAGCTTCTGCTCAATGGAATCCTTTTTCAACCAGCTCACCAGCCTGTATTGCCGGGGTCTTTTTTGCCATATCCCTTTCCCGTTTCCTGCCTAATATTTTCTATTAAGGAAGACACCAATAATAAAGCTTCTTGATAACCTCTCTACTCTATCTTTCCCCTAACCTTCAATTTCAATCACTGCACCAACACCCACGCTGATAAAGTCATCTCCAAAGGCTTCTTTAAATTGATTAATCGCCTGGTCTCCCGTGCAGTGGCAGGGAGCGACATGAACCACGCCAATGCGCTTAAATTCTTTGATGATCTGCTTCACTTCATTGCTGCTGGCACCGCCCAGGTGGAATCCTCCCATCACCAGGTAAATTTGTTCATGGAATTGCCTCTTTGCCGCCAGGACCATTTTCTCTACACCGGGATGGGCACATCCGGTGATAACCACCAAGCCCTGGGGAGTGTCAATTACAAGTGCTTGTTCAGGAGGCGAACCTGGAATTTCCCCAAGTGTGTAAATTCTTTCCGCGATCTGTTGACCGGGAACCACCTCAATTACCTCTGCCTGTTTGCTATATTGATTTTTCAAGGAAGAGTAAAAGGATGGCGGCAGATAGATCTTTGGATCTGCCCCGGCGAAGAGCAAAGACTGCATTCCGGCGATGTGATCGTTATGTGGGTGAGAGAGGACCACATTTTGTACTTCAACCGGGTTAATATTCATTTTTGACATATTGTCCAGCAGCATCGATCCGGATGCGCCGGTATCAAAAAGAACGTTTTGATCTTTATAAGTTACAAACGCCGAGAATCCCCAGGCAGTCTTTAATCCTTTTTTAAAGGGGTAATTATCAAAAACAATGGTTATTGTAATCATTTCAACCTCAGCTTCCGTCGGCTGCGGTGTTGGTTCAGGAGTATCCTCTGGCGATGGAGTTGGCTGCGGGGTAGATGTACTTTCCAATACCCCAGCTGGATCCAAATCCTCCTCCTGCAAAGATTCAGTGGCCTTAGATAATGGATTGGCTGAACTGGAGACAAAACCTGTCTTGCAAGCTGACAACCCCGACAGAATCAATAAACCAATTACCATCAGCTTTATTATCAACCGGGAAGAGACTAGACGGGGAGTTAACATAAGTGAAAAAACCAATACCTGATCAGTGTTCACCCTTTATTATACAATCTCAACCGGTATTTTTCAGCTGGGATTTCTAATTCATTCTCACCTCTATTCTATTCCCGCATCTGGATTTACCTTACAGGGCTGTTAATCGATGAAATAATTCCTTTGTTCTGGGTCAGGTTTGTGTATAATTAGGCTACTTTTATTTTAACTGCCGCAGACATTATCCATTTCCACATCCAGATAAAGATGAAAATAACGACCACAGCCAATCGGCTTCCGGGAAGACGATCGGAATCAATCCTCCCTCAAATTAGATCCTTTTTCACCAGCGGAACAACAGTTCTCGGTGCGAATGCGATGTTCCTGGGAGGTTTCCTGGTTTTCCTTTATTTCAACCACCTGCCGGACCCCGGGACATTAATAGCTGATCTGCCAGCGTCTGCCACACAGACAGAGACAATCCTTGTTAATTCAACCAACACCCCGTTCCCGGCTTCTCCATTAACGCCAACACCAACTGCATCCCCAACGCCTACACTTACCCCAACACCTACATTAACCCCTACCCGTATCCCACCAACAGCTCTTCCTGATAGAAGCAGCATTAAGGGAATCAAGGGACATTCGCAATCCATGCCCCTTAGCTGTGAATCCCGATCGGCTGTGGATTGGGCAGCTTATTTCGGCAAGTCCATCAATGAGTACAAATTCTTTAACGGACTTCCCGTTCATGATAATCCAAACAAAGGATTTGTCGGCAGTGTTTATGGAAGCTGGGGGCAAATTCCGCCTGCTCCCTATGGAGTTCATTCCAAACCAATTGCCCAGCGATTGCGTGAGTACGGCTTAAAAGCGCGGGCAGTCCGCGGCATGACCTACGAGGAATTAAAAGCAGAAATTGCGGCCGGCCATCCGGTAATAGTCTGGATTGTTGGTCATGTGGGGTTGGGAACGCCGATCTCTTATACTGCCTCTGGCGGCGCAGTGACTACTGTTGCCAGGTTTGAGCACACCGTGATTGTGATCGGTTATACAGAAAACAAGGTCACTGTTCTTGACGGATACAAGGTTTATTCCCGCTATAAAAAAGAATTTATGAAATCCTGGGGCGTGCTGGAGAATCAAGCTGTGATCTGGCTCGAATAAATCTATCCCCGATTTAATCCAACTTTTTCAAAATCCAGCAGCCACGCTTTTAAATCTGTATTATCTTTTCCGCCATATCCTGTTAAGCTGCCGTCAGAGCCGATTACCCGGTGGCAGGGAACCACCAGTGGGGCCTGGTTTGATTTTTCTGCTTGACCCACTGCCCGGGATGCTTTTGGATTCCCAATCGCTGCCGAGATCTGTCCATATGACCTTGTTTCGCCATAAGGGATGGACAGGGTTTCTTGAAGGACATCCTTCTGAAATGCCGTATAGCCGGACCAATCAATTGGCAGGGAAAACTCTTTAATCTCATAATTGAGATACGCCTGCAGCTGTTCTATAACGGGTTCCGTTTCCTGATCAGAAAAGACATATTCCCCTTCCCGGTAGCTTTCATTCAGGACTAAAAAAGCCTTCTTGCTGTTCTGGAACATGCGCAGTCTTCTTAATCCCCTCTCCGACACTGCAATACCGATTAAACCTATTTTTTTTGTCTGCAGAATATTCAGATAAATTGTAGGGTTCACAGGTATTCTCCACTGAAAGTATCCAGTTTTTTCATGCCCAGTATACCACCCGCTACGCCTTTATAACGTATATTAAGCGTAGGGAAAGCGTCAGGTTGTCGTCAAGCAGCAAATGAACCCAGATGCTACACTATTATTAGAAAAAGAATTTCTCTTCTTCTCCTCCTTAGTGAGAGTCGGGTTATGGCGCACCCGACTCTCGGTATTTAAAAGGGAACTTCTTCTTAAACTTTCTTTCTTTAAAATATTCCCCTACCTATTTTCCCTCCTTCTAGAAAAGGGAACCTGTCCAGATAAATTTTTAAGGTTAATCTGCTGTTTTTTAACCGGTTGGTGACCGAAAACCAGTTAATCAAGCGTATAATAGGGTTAGACAATTCAGCCTACTTTATCCGTTCCGACTATGTCCTTTGCACACCTCCACGTACACACAGAATATTCAATCCTTGACGGCTTTAGCAATATCAAGGCCCTGGTTAAACGGGCCAAAGAACTTGATATGCCCGCTCTGGCAATTACCGATCATGGGACCATGTTCGGTGTGGTTGACTTTTATCATGCTGCCAAAGAGGTAGACATAAAACCCATTATTGGGCTGGAAGGTTATCTCGCGGCCCGGGGGATGAAAGATCGCAACTCGCAGAAGGATAAACGTTCCTCCCATCTCCTGCTTCTGGCGGAGAACCAGACCGGTTACAAGAACCTGTTAAAAATCGCCACCGCTTCTCAATTGGAAGGTTTTTATTATCGACCTCGAATTGACCATG
>Ga0255415_1039_pt1 | contig 9558 bp, 21 predicted proteins | sample ANMaggSSYBR01G13_FD_182663 | JGI IMG/M metagenome (GOLD analysis project Ga0255415, IMG submission 182663) | Sediment cell enrichment communities from methane seep in Santa Monica Basin, California, United Staets - ANME aggregate JGI... | ecosystem: Environmental > Aquatic > Marine > Cold seeps >...
TAAATAAGATTAAAGAAATTAAAGAAGGAATTGATGAAGCGTTAAGAGATATTGATTTTACACAAAACCTATCAATATATCAGGCTTTCTATTTTAGAAAAGAAATAAAAGAGCTAAATATTGATTTATCTGAAATAATACATAATTTGATAGGTGATGAAAATTGCCTATATGATGGTCATGAAAGTGGCTATAAATTATTTTCTTTGTATTGGAATATTTCAAAAGAAAAATACATTGAAATAATGGATATAATTACTGAATTTTCAAATAAAAACAAACTATTTGATTTAATGTATTTTGAAATAAAAAGAGAAAATTTAGAATATAAAATAGTTGGAAATGCTGAAATCATTAAGTCATATTACTGTTAGTCTTAATTGTATATAACGGTTTAAATATGAAGCGGTGGGGATTTAATGTACCAAACTTCCTTAACTGCTATTAACTTGATTTACGGTACAAAGTGGGTAAAAAGACACTACAACCCCACTGATTTATATTTGTTGTTGTGGTGCGTTATTTTATGAATCTTCAATAATCTTTGTGTCTTTTCTTGTCATTAGTTCTAAATATTATTTTTGTGCGCTTAATCCCCTGGCCCAAAAAAGGGGTATTGTAATTGAATGCTAATTAATATAATTTTTCTATTGCTTTAAATTGACTGTTTTTCTTTATAAATTTTCTCGTTTTGTTTTGATCGTCTTTTATATAAAACCTATTATCCCATATTCTTAATACTTTGTACCTTTCCCCTAATGTTAAGAAATTCTTACTTCGATTGTGAACGAAAACACATTCAACGTGTTCTCCAACTTCAATATATTCCATTTCATTATATTGTATATTTGAAGTATCTTCAATAAGTTGATTTAGATTTTTTTCTAAACTTTCTAACGTGATAGTTAATATTTCAAATTCACTTCTTACTATATCAAGTTGTACTTTAATATTCTTAGTAGTAGCCTCGATTCTTTTATTATTACGTTTCATATTTGTTTCATCAATTTACGTTTATTAGTAATTTTAGTACGTTCATGGTCTAAATATGTACGTTCATGAACTAAATTAGTACTTTTAGTAATTATTTATTTATGTGCTAATGATACAGGTTGCAAAGTATAAACCTTACAGGGATATGTACAATGTTTTTCTGCTGCCATAAAATCTGAACCACATTCAAAGACATTCCCATTCTTATCAAGCCATAGGAATATTTCAGAGCCTCTAGTTTTGTCAGGTAATATTTGTGGCAGTCTGTTTACCCATTGATTTTTATTTTGTAATTCAAATAATAGCTCTCCTTTTACTAAAATATCATCCATTTTTTTTATTTAATGTATTAATTTATAATGAATTAAATGGTTTAAAGGTTACGTTTGTGTCAAAATGACCACTAAAAAGCGTAATCTTTAATTTTATTTTGTGTATTTATTATCAAAAATCCAACAATTGAATTGCTCTTTTTCATCTTCCAGTAAGTCGCTAACTTGTTCATTATAGAAAATAAGATCACTCTCGATAAAGTTATAGATACTCTCGAAAAATTCATTTTTCATAGCTTCAGTTTTACCATGCAAACAACCTTTAGTTTGTTTAGGTTCTAAGTAATTTCTAGTATTGATTAAATGCCCAATAAAGAGCGACAATACTATCCAATACCAAAAGAACATAGTTGGTATAAAATGGCTTACAAGCATTCCAATTAAGCTCTGTAGATAAAATATTGATACTTGTTTGAATCTTGTTTTAGACATATTTAATAAAAAATTCTATATTTGTTATTATTTTGTTTAAAACTATTGTAATGACACCAATTTTAGGAAAGTATAAATTCAATACTAAGGCAATTTTTTCTGTAAATACAGAATTTAACTCTTTAGGGAATCCTTTAAAAAAAATATCATATTCTTTTAAAAAAGGCGACATTATAAATGTTACACAATTCCTATTTGATGATAGACTTAATGAATATGGTGCTACGATTTCAGTTATTAAAGAACAAAAACAAACAGCTCCTATTTCTATTTTAGAAAAAGTACCAGATAATCTCAAAATAGATAAACCTACTATAAAGAAAAAAACTTTATCAGGAGAGCTAGAATATATATTTTCCCAAGGAGAAACAACACAAAGAATGCAACAAGAAAATACTTCAAATAAAGTTTTCTCAACAAAGAACATAATAATTGGTGTTAGCATAATAATAGTTACTGTCATTTTACTAAAGGTTTTCAAAGTTTTTTAGTCTTTCTCATAAATTTGACAAGCAGTTTGGTTTGCTTTAATTTTTAACTGCCCGTTATGTGTCCTGTTACTTTTCCTTATTCTGCAATAAAATATCTTTCTTCTATCGTTATACTCTACCCAATCAAAAGCTTTACAGGTTTTGCATTTTTCTTTAGTAATTGGTTCAGGTAGTTTGAATAATGTAGCCATTTCTTTAGAAATATAATTAATATCTCTGTTTGTCTATAATACTACTTAGAGATTCTAAGTCTTTAATTAGGGCGATATCTATTAATTTTCTTTCTGCAATAGAGTAGGCATGTTTTAATGATCCTGATTTATTCTCTGTGTAGTAAATTATGTTTTTATTTAACATATACATCGCTAACATTACAGGAGTATATTGTATAGTTGAACCAAAGCCGTCTAATATCGTTAATTGTATATCCGAATCATCCTCTAACAAAAGTTGTTTTAGTTTATAGTGAATTTGCGTATTACCTAAGCAGTTAATAATTATATTTAACGATTCACCCCCTATATCTTTATTACCGTTTATAAAGTCCGTTAATAAGTGATAATTAACCCCTGTTTCGTCAGATAAACGCTGAACTGACCAATTTCTATTAGTCAGTTCAGTATTAATTTTATGCTTCATCGGCTTGATTTATTTTTCAAGATTTTCAATATAATTTTCAATACTTTCTCCTAACTCTTCTTCGGTTGATGTAGATACCTCTCTCGATATAAACAAACAGTTATTTTGTTGTTCATAAATTTTACCCATTCCTAAGTCTACCGCAAAAAAATGATCCTTATCAATATCGAACATTAAGTCAAAATCCATTCCTCCATCGACTGCATCATTATATTCTTCTGTATAATAATCATCTACTCTTGCTCTATCTGCTAAGAGTGTATCTAAACCAGACTCATTGTCAAGTCTATTTTGTATTTTTGTTTTAAGACTTTTTTCTTTGTTAGCTTTCGTTAATTTATCTACAGTTTTCGTTTTTTTATGATTATTAAAATACCAATTTTTCAAATCTGATTCATAAACGGTTTTATCTTCTTTTTCTCCGTTAAGATAAAACGTGTACAATAGTTCTTGTTTTTTTGCATCCCAAACAGCTTCGTAATAGTAATTAATTGCTACGTCTGAACCACCTCGATCAATCAAGCCAGTTTTAAACATGTCTTGACTTTCAATAGTCTCTATATCTCCATCGCTATCTATTTTAAGAATTTCAATAGACCAGTTTAATAAATCAGTTGATACTTCTCCATCTTTTTGAAGCTGCTTCTTATAATATTTTTCTGCTTCTTTTTTATTACCAAATGTATCCAATTCATTTGAAGTTCCATTACTAAATAAATCTTGTACTTTGTATTCCATTTTTTTAATTAAAATATTTAAAGTACCTCCATAAATTCCTCGTGGTGGATGAACAATCCATAATTCTCCTTCATCAGTTAAATAGTCATCGCTTTTACATTTTAAAGTTCCAAAATGTTCTTCAATTAGAGCATAACCTTCATCTGTTGTTTTAACTTTTGAAATTTCTTCACTTTCCAGACCTTCTTCAAGTATTTCTTTTTCTAAGTCTGTTAAATTTTCGTTTAAAATTTTCATCTTTTTTAATTTTTTGATTAATATTATTTTGATTTTAAGCATTTGGGAAAGGGGATAATTTAGTATCCCTTTCGCCTATCAAATCTATTAATTTAATCTCTCCCTGCAAAATTTTATTTGCATGGTTCAAACAGGGTATAAAGCCCGTAAATTCTCCATTTAATTGTGCTGCCTCGAATCTCCTTTGGTCATCTTTTGTTGGTGCTGCATTTTTCATGTCTTCGGGCGACTGTAAACAAAATTCCTCAATACAACATTCCGGGTATCCTAAATAAATACCTACAGGAAAATTATCAATATACCAATCAGATTGTTTTTTACTTTCCATAATAAGCGATTGTTTGCAAAATTCGTTAATTGTTTGTGTCTTTTTCATGTCATAAAAAAATAAAAATTGTTAGGTAACTGGTTTTTACAAGAATTTCCTATTGGATAGAAACCCATGTCTTCATCACTAGCAAACGGTTGATCTGTACTTACTAAATTTCCGTTTACCAAATGCACACAATATTTATTTTGCCGTATTTTTTTACCACAACAAATACAAGTATTGGTATGTCCACTATCTTCATACGGCTTTTGAATATCTTCTAAAGGTATTTCAAAAATCCATCTATTAATATCGTGTTTTTTCATGTCATTTTTTGTTAAAATAAGGACAAACAGGCGTTAACCTTTCAATTTTAATATGAATAGTTAATTTATCACTTTTCACTGTGTCCAATAATTTAGTATATTTTTCATCACATTTTATAGACACTAAATTTTCATTTGCTAAAAAATACTCTACTGGTTTATTTAGAGAATATAATCTACTTAAACTAAAATTAAATCCTAAGTTCTCTAAATAATCAAGCATTGAATAAATATCAGAAGTAAATGAAGCAATAGCTTTGTCTTTATCATGTATATGATTCTTAACGACTATTGTTGTTGCTTTAAATTTTATGGATGGTTTTTTCATAATACATACGTTTTAATATCAAATATACTCATTTTTGAAACCAAAAGCAATTTTTTTTTTATTTTAATGTCATTTTTTTTATTTTTCACTAAACACTTTTGTTGAATTTCAAATAATGAACATAATCATTTCCACTACATTCAAGTCCTTTATTTTTATCTATTTTTGGACTGGCATAAGCCATAAGTCTGTTACAACCGTGTTTCCCATTATTTGAATAATGGCAATCAACACATAATTTAATTTCATTACTCATAATATTAATTTTTCATGTCAATATTACACATTTTTGAAACTAAAAACAAAGAAAATTTGTTATTTTAATATTATTTTATCATTTTTACATTATAAACTCAAATCTAAATTATTATGAAAAAATTATTTATACCCCTATTCGCTATCGTTTTATTGTCTGCATGTAATAAAGAATATTGCACAACCTGTTTTATAAAGACAAATGCACCAAATTCAAGTGTTTCTAAGTCCTACTGTGGAACTTCGAGGGAAATTACCAAAGAACATGTTAGACTCAGAAATGCAGCTAAAGATATGAAAAAAGAATTTACTGCATACGAATTTGAGGGGGGCTGCGATCAGAACTATTAAAGACTTAAATAAATGTCTGCTATTTTTTACGTGACAGTTTAATTACTATATTTGAATGTTTACTAAAAAATATAATTATGAAAATTTCACTACAAATAATCTTAGTCTGTGCGATAGTAGGGATTATTCTTTATTTTACCATATTTAGTGTTCCTAAAATAAAAGTTACTAATGTGGATTATAATACGAGAACAGCAGATATTAAAATAGGTAAGAAATTGATAAATTATAATTATGAAAAAGGGATGGTTTACGAAGTAGGAAAAGTTTCTCCATTATATACTGCCTCAATTGAGGCTTATGAGGGTACAGACGGATTAAATGCTAGATCAACTATCTCCATCTACAAAAATGGTGCATTAAGAGGTACAGAGTCGATATATTTTGTTTAAATTATTTGAGGGGGGCTGCGATCAGAACTATTAAAGACTTAAATAAATATCTGCAATTTCTTCGCTATCTATACCTAAATAACTTCGAGTAGAACGTAATGATGAATGATTAAATATTTTTGTCAGATACAAAATAGCCCGATCCGAATAATTATCATTTGTCCAAATCCTACGTCCAAAAGTTTTTCTGAATGTGTGCGAAGAAATTGTGTCGATATCTAATTTATAGAGATGTATCATTTTTTTAAATGCTCTATTAAAATATTGTACAGATATCACTTTTGTATTTGTTCTGTTTAAAAAAACAAAATTATTCTTATTTGGGTATCCAAAATTTCTATACATTTCTTTAGTTATCGTTTCTAATTCTCGATGTATAGTAATTGTCCTTGCCTTATTTGTTTTCTGTTCAACTAATTTAATTTCAGATTGATCTAATAAATCAATCCAACGTAATTTTAAAATATCTGAAATTCGTAATCCTGAATAAATAGAAATTGCAACATAAAACGAAAGCGTATATTTTTTATCAGCTTTTAAACTCTGAATTAAAAATAAAGCTTGATTCCATTTTAAATAACTGGCTGTTGTGATAGTTCCTTTTACACTCATTTTTTTGTTTCAATTAATTTTGTATATTTGTTAAGTGAAACTATTTAATTATATTTTTTTTTGATTGAAATGTAATTGTCTTTTTTCTAATCATTTACAAATATAATGATAGTTTCACTTATTACAAATCTGAAACTAAATATTATGAACAAAAACGTATTAGTAAATCATGTTATGAATGAAAAAGAAATTGTAGTTCATTTACTTAGCGAAGCAATTTTACAAAAGACATACGACTATGAAGAATATTTTTCTAAAATTCTTTTTATTACATCTAATAAAATGATTAATGAAGCACTTCTGAAAAATATTGAACAATTTCCCTTAAATCTTGCATTTGGGTTATTCGAAAGTATTAACGATACTACTTTAATGGTTAAAATTTGTAAAGATAGAAATCTACCTGAATTTATAAAAGATGGTATTAATGCTTGTGATCTGCATTTTAAATCTATTAAAAAACTAATAAAAAAAGAACTGAGTACAAAGCTTCAATTTTATTTAGCAAAAATGTCAAAGGAAGATATAGAGATTTATAATTTAAAAGTCTGTAAGGAATTTAGATATAAAATATAATTTTATGAACAAAAAAGAATTACAAAAACATTTGTTAAATGAGGGAGTTTTGAAGAGAGTTGACGAAATACAAAATGATTGGTACAATTTTTTTTATGCAACCTCTAGCATGAATAATATTAAAGAAATTCATAAATCAGAACTGCTGAAAAAAATTGAAAATAATACAATGATATTTGTATATAGATTATGTAACGCAATTAAAGACCTAAAATTGATGCTTACTATTTGTAACGACAATAACCTACATAATTATACAAAAGAAGAAATTCAAGCATGTGTACAGCCTCTTAATACTATTAAAAGGTGTATCAAAAAAGAACTGAATACGGAGCTTGAATGTTATTTAAAACAAATGTCAAAAGACAATATATATAAATACAATTTGAAAGTCTGCAAGGCATTCAAATATAAAATACAATAGTTATGTACAAAAAATATAAAGGAATCGACCAACGCAATATTATTTGTTGTGATCCGTCTAATACAACAAAAGAGGCAGGGATCTCTTTTGAGAATGATGAGAGACAAAATATGTTACGTTTCCATTTTTTGGAGTTGATTGAATACGGTAAAAAAGGGAAAATTACACCACCTATTCTACATGAACGAACTGTAACAATGTGGCTTGATAAAAATAATATTGCTGAATTAATAAATGAATTACACGAAATATACGATACGTTATGAAACTAAAATTAGAAGCAACAATTTCAATAAAAGGTTACAGTAAATTATTTGGAGTTCATCATACTAAAATAACCGCTAGAGATAAAGAGATTAATACAAATTGTACCAGTGATACTATTAATAAAATAATAAATATTGAGGGGTCTCACACAAAGGAATACCGATTAATCAAAGAGAATGGTCAGTATTGTTTTAGAGATACAATAATGGACTTAGGAATTAACGGAAGTCATAAGACCATAAAAGAAGCTATTGGAACGGCTTTAAAATACGTGGATATTCACATAGATGAACCTTTAAATTATTCTAGTTATCCAATATTTAGAAAACTAGATGCACAACATAAATTAAGAACAACTGGAAAATGTAAACACATTAATATTAATAACTATCATAATTGTCAGGAATGTGGTTTAAATTTTCATCCTGACAATAAATAAATTCACTTACACCGATACTTGAGAACAATTTAATAATTATCAATTCTTACAAATTATTATACTATGGATAAAGCAATAAAAATTTTAGAAAAATATTGGAAACTTAATGCTGATGAATGGGAATTGTTAGAAATAGGTACTCCTAGATATGCTAATGTATTGAAAGAAAATAAAGAATTACAAAAGGCTATAAATATTATAAAGGACATCATAAAAAATAATGAAGAAATTTCCGATATAAATCTACTCATTCAATATGGATTTCAAACTTTCCAAATTAAGAAAATGTTGACAACATTAACTCCAAAACAAATTTTAATAATATATGATAAGATAGTAGCAAAAGCTCCAAATTATTATGTGAGGAATACAATTACACATTTAGTAAAAAATGATCTATATCCAACAGCTAATTACGTTAAATAAATAAATTCACTTACACCGATACTTCAGAACCATGGCAGAACAAATTAAGGACAAAAAGAAATTAAACGAGATTTACAAACAATTAGACCAGGAGTCCAACAAAGACATTGAACAATTTGATAAATTAGAAGTTGAAATAAAAGATTTATTTAAAAAATATGATGTTTTTGGATCAGCAATTTTATGTAAACAAGGTACTAGGCGTGTAATCAATTGCATGGATACGACCTATACTTCTATTGAGACAAAAAAAAATATGATTATTCTCAATCCATCTAATGACAAAAATGCAGAAAGAAAAATATCTAATTCTTTTAATTCTTTGTTAGATTTAAAAGAGATGATAAAAGTTGAAAGTGATACAGTAGATGATTTATTAGAAACATTTGGTAAAGCTTTTGATATCAAATTAAAATAAAAAAAATCATGATACCTGAAAATTACCTGAATTTGATATCAAACTCAAAATTAAATAATCAAGCTGCGGATGGTTATTTTACAAATAGATTAAAAAGTTATTCATTTCTTGAATGGAGTAGTTTTATTTATGTTGTTGAAAAAGGGAGGGAAAGATTAGAACTAGATTTTTTTGATAATTTACTAGATGAAGCAGAAAAAAACATAATGAATAATGATCTTACTAAAACAACTTTTAAAGTTAGGGATTTACTAATAACAGCAAAAAATAGAACCTCACAAGTTTGGGCAAAACAATTTAACTAAAATGGAAAAGCAAAAATTATCATTTAACGATTTAATATCTGAGGTATATAAATTAGAATCGCTAAATAAACAGCATAAAGATAAATTTGATTGGTTAGAACTTCCCGTTATAGCGCATCATTCAGAATTTATAGTTAATCAGCTACATGAGTTTAAAAAGCGTAACGAGTTGTTTTTGTACGACTATAATTATAAGCAAATAATGATTTGGTCTTGCGAATACTACAAGCACAATAGTACAACTCCATCTATCGAATTTGAAAATCT
>Ga0255415_1040_pt1 | contig 9477 bp, 10 predicted proteins | sample ANMaggSSYBR01G13_FD_182663 | JGI IMG/M metagenome (GOLD analysis project Ga0255415, IMG submission 182663) | Sediment cell enrichment communities from methane seep in Santa Monica Basin, California, United Staets - ANME aggregate JGI... | ecosystem: Environmental > Aquatic > Marine > Cold seeps >...
CGGCGAGTAAGGATGGCCCTTGATAATGGGGACATAGAGCTTATCGAGGGATTAAACAGACAGAAGACAAAGAAACCAACCGCTTATGCACTTGAAGTGGTGTTGAATCCAATACTTGTCCTGTCACAACGAATAGGTAATAAATTACGCATCTGGCTACCGAAACCACTCTCACGAAACAGACAACGGGTCATAGAACTATCCGGCTTTGATGTTGACATATATCAAGGAGAATGGGCTGTTGGTGGAAAAAAGATAAATATTACAAAAGAGGGGTGCGAAATATGAGCTTAAAGTGGAAAACTGTGTGGATTGCAGGAAATGTGAGAGGGAATGTCCTATTGAACTTAATCCGACACAGGGCAGTAGCGATTGTTTTAATTGTATGCAATGTGCAGATGTTTGCAACAAAAAATCAATCAAGCCTGTGATATCACTTGAATATATGTATTGAATAGCTTCCATGCCCTGATAATGTTCAGGGCTGATTTTATATTATTGTAAAAAAAATCGATAGCTATGGACTGCTATTTAATGTTGCCTGATATTTTTCCTGCAAGTTCTTCCAGTTCTTCCGTGGACGTGCTATAACCTTTTGATGAATATTTTATACCATCGTCAACATAACGGGGTATGATGTGGCAGTGGAAATGGTGGATAACCTGTCCGGCCACCTCACCCTGGTTTACAACAAGGTTCAATCCATCAAGGTCTAATGAGACCTTCATACTGCTCACCACTTTTTTCACAGTCCTGAATAGTGCCTCTACGTCCGTATCTTCCATATCGATAATATTCCTGGCATGTTTCTTTGGTATTACAAGCGCATGGCCCCGCGTATTTGGGTCAATGTCAAGAAATGCCAATGTTTTCTCATCCTGGTAAATAGTATAACTGGGAATCTCACCGTTTATTATCCTGCAAAAAATACAATCATCCATATGATAACACCTTAACACTTTGTTGCTTATTGTGAATTGGGATACATATTCATGAACTCCATTTTCCTCATAATGTCCTTCATGGTTATTATTCCTTTTATCTTGTTATCCTGTATCACAAGGAGTCTGCCGATTTGATTCCTGGCGATTATCTGCAAGGCATGGTATGCATTAATGTCAGGTTCTACAGATATGATATCCTTAGACATTACTTCCTTCACTCTGACCTTATCATGCATTTCTTTTGGGACATTCTGGACATCATGGAAAGTTATTATTCCCAGTGGTGGACCTGACAGGTCTTCCTGCACAGGATAACCCATGTGCTTGAACCTGAACATTACTTCCACAAGCTGGGATATGGTCCAGTCAGGAGGTATATAGACCACATTTGTTACCGGGGTCATGACATCACTTACCTTGATACCTTCCAGGCTGACCGCAAAGTACGTCTCACGCTCCTCACCCTGTGCACCGAAGTATACGAAAAATGCTATAAGTATCAGAAATGGATTGACAGGCGGCAGCAGACCTATCAGTCCCATAAGCAGTGCAAAGGTTTTTCCTATTGCCACCGCTGTCTTTGTGGCCTCCAAATACGGCAGCCACATGGCTAAAAAAGCCCTTAGTATCCGGCCCCCGTCCATGGGAAAAGCCGGGAGCAGGTTGAATATGCCAAGAAAAATGTTATAAAAGGAGATTATCGCCAGGGTTATCAACAGTGCGTTCATGGGGTCCATTTGTATAACATTCGGGCTTATTTCACCAAAATAGAAGTTCGCTCCTTCCAGGTGAACAGGACCGAAAAAATCATAGAGCATATAGGTCAAAATTCCGATGAACAGACTTATTCCCGGACCTGCTGCTGTCATTTTCAATTCTATTTTTGGGTTGCGGGGAATCTCTTCCATCTGAGCTACGCCGCCAAATATGTAAAGAGTGATACTCTGGATATTTATGCCATTTGACCTGGCAATATATGAGTGGCTCAATTCATGTAAAAGGATGGTGGAAAAAAACAGGATGGATGCTATGGTACTGTATAACAGTTTCAGGTCAAAGGAGGTATCAAGTGCGTTAAATCCCAGTACTAACCCACCGACTTTGAAACTGATCGCAGCAAAGTAATAAATGAATAGGAAGAGAATTATTAAAAATGTGATATGTAATTTTATGGGTATTCCCAGTATCCTGCCTATCTGAACAGTCCATTTCAATGTGCTGACTCCTGTTTATATTCCTACAATAAACTTATCGTAACCATATATAATCTTTTATCTCAAGTTTGACACTTTGATTTATTGCTGATTTGTAATCTTCATTTTTTAGGTCCATAATTCTTTGTTTCATGCTCTTTCCTGACAAATTAGAAGACATTCTCGAAATGAAAAAAGTGAAATGTGTCACACTTGGGATAAATTGAAATAGATTAGATTATATAATCATTGTGAAAATGATTGTTTGATTATGGGAGATATTTGAATCTTTTTCTACTAAAATGAAGGAAGGGCATTTAATGAAAAATTATGAAATACTAAAACATTATAAAAAAAGTGATTTAAGAAGATTAGCCAAAGGGAAAACATCGGAAATAGTGGGCATAGATTCTGAAAAGATATTGATAAATCTCAGCAAGGTCCTGGGAAATTATGAGAGCATAAAAAATAATGTTGAATTTAGAAAGCCCCCTACTCATACCATTCTTGAAGTATTATTTGATCCACTGAATCATTGCGTAAAAATTGAAGATTTGAAACGATTAGTCACCATAAAAATTGCTGAATATCAGAAAAATTCTACAGAGATTAATATTGACGATTCAAATAAAAGATACCGCTTGTACGCAGCTGTATTAGATGCAGCTTGGGATTATGAAGGAGATTTATTGCCTGCTGAGGCAAACATATTGAGAGTACTTAGAAATGAATTGAGTATTTCAAAGAAAGAACACCAGCATATAATGGCACATCCACAAATTAAAAGGTTATTTTTTGATGACGAAATGTATAGATATGAATTAGAATATCTCTCAAGAGAAGGCATAATTTTAGTCTATAAACTGGACAATGATGATTATTTTATTTTATCAGATGAGACTGTAGATAGTTTAAAAGAGCTATGGGGAATCGAACTTGAACATGATCAATTCATAAGATTAGTGGACAAATTCAACAACCCTGAACTTTCAGAAATATTAAAGAATTTCAATCTACCCATTTCAGGAAATCACGAAAATAAAGTAAATCGAATTATTTTGGAAGAAATAAAACCAAGTGAAATATTATATTCTCTTCCTCTGTCTCAATTATCTTCCTATTTGAAAAGAATCGACATATCACAATCAGGAAGAAAAGAGGAAAAAATTTTAAAAATTATAGATTGCTTCAAAAATAATAGAGATATTGAAAAAACATCAGTTATAGAAATTATTGAACCAGACATTGAAGAAAAAATATTATCTGAAGAAAAGAGAATTGATTTATTTTCTAACTTGACGACCCAACAGTTAAGCAATGTACTTGGAAAATTAAAGTAACTATTCAGCCTTCCTTTAGACCGGATGCTGATGACGAAAATCAGCTTATTTGTGTCTATGGCGATACATTTTTTAGTTTTTAATACTGAGTCTACGTCCATCGATTCCAAAGGTATTTGACAATTGTGTGCAATTATCTATTTGTGGACTATTCAGTCTACCGATAACGTTTATGTATGGCTGAATAGTTACAAATTAAATCTATTAAAATCTGGGCAAAAAAATATTTTAATTTATCGTTTGGCGAACTGTCAATATAATGAAATAACTATTCTTAATATCATCAAATTGGATGACATCAAATCCACATCAAGAAAATTGAAGTTGCAGGTAAGTGGTACAAAAACCAATATAATTGATAATCTGATTAGTTATTATTCAGACCTAATAATCAAAGAAAGTAAATTGCCTACAAAGGAATTATTTAATCATTACATTGAACTTAGTTGCCAAGATGCTAGAATTTATCCACAAGATAAAAATTCAGAAGTAATAAGTACAGCATCAATTGCCCTTGACTTTGAAAGGGTGACAAAGTATATCTTCACGAATTATTTTAAATTGGATATAAAAACACAGAGATTTGGAAAAGAAGACCCTGACGGTATAATCAAAGACGATGACGGTAATATTTTCTTCTATGAATGCAAAACGGTGTTGAATCCTCCATATAAAATGCCAATCGCCCACCGATTGCAAATTAGAAATTATATTGAAAAGATTTCAAAAACAAAAGATAAAGAGAACTTTAAGGGGTATATTATAATCTCTCATAGTTTTTCAGATAATATCATGAATAAAATTGAAGCAATAAATTCTCCACTGGATGCTCCTGTCTGCGTTATCGAAGCAAAAGATTTGGCGGCATTTGCAAATAAATGGGAGACTAATTTTCACACAGATACATTTCCAATAAAGCAAATTGTGAAAAATGGGATTGTTACATTGAAAGATTTTGACCAGGCTTTGCATTAATTCTGCCCTCGATTGGGAAAAATGATACTACAAAAACGTCTTTGTAGCTTATCTTTTCCTGTGCAGCATTTCATGGCACTCCCTGCACAGTACAACAAGATTACCTGGATCGTTCTTACCCCCCTTTGACCTTGGGACCGTATGGTGCACCTCCTCTGCTGTCCGGCCGCACATGGTACATTTGTATTGTTCCCTTACCATGGTCTTTTGCCTCTGGTAATGGGACAGCGTTCCGGTAGGGGTACCCCCAACAAAGGGCCAGCGCTCAAGCAGGTCGATCCAGTCGTCAAGGGACTTCTCCTGTCCCCGGTCCGTGATACCCCAGCGCTGGCACTGGTCAATAAACCCTGACAGTTCATGATAACCCTGGTATCCGGCAGCCAGTTCGGCTTTCCTACTATTGAACAAACGGGTCAGACGCTGGATCTTGCTGCGGAATTTGATGCTCTTTTTTATGTCAGTATCCTTCATCCCAGGTCTTATCAGGTAAACCGGCACATAAAAATGTTGCCTACAATTCTGAGATTTTTCAATTTATTCTGATCAAGTTTGATAAATGGATCATGGCAAAGAAGATCAACCACGAGAACACAGAGCATTATTGTTTTCTCTGTGTTCTCTGTGCACTCTGTGGTTATAAACCGTCCCAGGAAATAAAATAAGTCTCACAATTCTATCTCGAATTGGGGGTGCCCCTTCTCTGTCGGCGGTGCAAGCCAGTCCACAACCCTCCCGGCCTCATCGACATCCTGCGCAATGATCTCTACCCAGATACTTCCCAGCGGCTCATCACCTGCCGGGAAACTGACCTTGCCCATAGTAGCAGCCTGTTTGTTCAGGATAAATGTCACAGTAAGCCCTTCAATATGCATATTCCTGCGCCCCGTATCCAGTATCTTACGGCTCCTGAGTAGTTCATGGAGCAGTTCCAGCGAATCCCTGCCGCCAGAACCAACCAGCCTTGAAGTAAAACCCTCCCTCTCCTGTAATTCATACTCCAGGGCAGGGAATATTCCCTCTATAGCAGACTGTACCCTGTCCCTGTCCTCGGTGGGGTTGACGTGAGCAGAAACTTCCACTGCTATCATCGTTGTTCCTCAATGATCATTTGGACCTTTTTTCTTAACTGGTCTACTGTGCCATCATTAACAATAGTCAGGTCAGCATTTTTGATCGACTTTCCCATGCCCCATCCCAGTTCCCTTTCATCACGGATGCGCAGCCTTTCCTCATCCATTAACCTGTCATCAGCCCTGCCCCGCGCCCTGATCCTGGTAAGCCTATCCTCTGTGGACGATTCGACATTTATCAGCAGGAAATCACCCCCAAACTCCTCCTTAAAGAGGTGTACCTCCTCGATGTTCCTGACCCCGTCCACTACAGCAACACCACCCTTTGAGGCACGCAGTTTCGTAACACACCGCCTGGCAATGGCTGATAGTCCTTCCTCCTGCCTCAGCCTGGTACCGGTGCTGCCCAGGTTCTCGTCTGTTGGTTCAAGACCAAGTCTGTGGACCTCTTCACGTATCACATCGCCCATGTTCACTACAGGATAACCCAATTCTTTTGCAACAGTAGCCGCTTCACCTTTGCCTGATGCAGGCATACCCACAAAAGCTATTATCTTCATACTATCCTTTCTTCTCCATTTTCTATAGTCCGTATCCATATGTCTTTGAGATTGGCAGCCTTGATAGCTGTTGCCATATCCAGCACTTCCTGCCTGCTGAATTTTTCAATATCTTTCATATCCAGGGTATTGTCGGGTAAACCCTGCTGGACTGCATAGGTAAGGTTCCCGCAGTCACATTCATTCAGGTACTGGCTTATCTTCCTGACTTCTTCTGCACCAACGAGCCCCCTGAATACTGTGGTCCTGACCTCCAGTTCAATTCCTGCCCTGATACATTTGTCCAGGGTCATGGCTGTGTTTTCAGCCGCCTTTGAACCTGCATCCACATTTAACCCGGTAACTATAGCGTATTGCTTAGGGTCATCAAGTGGTGCTTTTACATCAAGGAACACCTTATCAAGCAGACCTTTATCAAGCATTTTCATTACCACATCCGCACCAAACCCATTGGTTTCAAGTCCCACAGCCAGTGAGCAGGACCTGGCAAATCCGGCAAGATCTATCAGTGCATTCCTTTGAAGGGTCGGCTCACCTCCGCTGAACACTACCGCACTGATGAACGGTTTTGTTTTGGATATCTGTGACTTCATGTCTTCAATATCCATCTCACTGCTTCCTGTGATATAGGCGTGGTTCTGGCAGTAGGGACACCTTAACTGGCAGCCCCTGAAAAATATTACCGAGACTGAACGGCTATGCCAATCCACAGTAGAGATAGGGATAAAATGTCCGAAATTGAATGTCTGTTGCATTGGGAGACAGGTATATTCATCACAAGATATATAACCATTACAAACGAAAACGCAGGATTAAATATGAACATTGAGATCGACCCGTCTGTAAAGTATAAAGAGGGCACCAAGAGGGTATGTGGTCCTGAGGAAACCCTGGAAAATATCATAGGCATACTGGATAAGGTGGGAGTTACCAGGATCGCTGATATCACTGACCTTGACCGCATAGGAATTCCAGTATTTTCTGCCATCCGGCCCAGTGCGGCCGAGGGTGCTGTTTCCATTTACAGCGGCAAAGGTGCCGATGATACCCAGGCCAGGATATCGGCCATCATGGAAAGTGTGGAGCGCTGCTGTGCAGAACAGCCAGGTATAAGCAAAGACCTGAGCAAAGACCTGGATGAAGAAGATATAAAGCCCACAATTGCCGATTCTTTTGAAAACCTTTCACAAAATGTTAACACAATCAATCCTCTTGACCTGCTGACAGCAGAGCCTGTCATTAAGAATACCAGGCTGGAATGGATGGTGGGCTATGACCTGCTGACTGAGGAGAACATCCTTGTACCGTCGAATGCCGTATACCATCCCTATAACCCAAAAAACGGGGGACACCAGTTGTTCCGCAGCAATACCAACGGCCTGGCAGCAGGGAATACTATGGAAGAGACCATACTACACGGCCTGCTTGAGGTGATCGAACGGGACGCCCTTAGCATTGCCGAGTACAATAAGAACCCTGGCCGTGAGATCATACTTACACCGGATGATGGTGTCGTATACGACCTGTTGAAAAAATTCGAAGCTGCAGGTGTCATAGCAAAAGTATGGCTGCTGACTCACGATATCGGCCTGTACACAGTTGTTTGTGCGCTTGATGACCCGGTCCTGAAAGACCCTGCCCTGCTGGTCATGGGTGCGGGGTCACACCTTATTCCTGAAATTGCGGTGTCGAGGGCCCTGACCGAAGCTGCACAGAGCAGGGTAGTGCAGATACATGGTGCCAGGGAGGATACTGACAGGGAATCTGTGGTCCGCACCTTCGGGTACGATGCCATGAAACGGTTGAACCGCTACTGGTATATTGATTCTGCTGAGAAAGTTACTCTATCCGACCTTGAGGATAAATCCGCAAACACCCCTGCTAAGGATATCCAGACAACTGTGGAGATGCTGCGCGGTATAATTCCTTATGCAGTCATAGTGGATATTTCCCGCACTTCATTGAACCTGCCAGTGGTAAGGGCTATACTGCCAACCTTTGAACAGTATACGCTTGACAGGGAGCGCAAGGGTAAGCGTATGAAGATCGGACGAAAACCCAGGAACAGGACCAAACGAACCTTCAAACCACGGCCGGTGACATGACAGAGATTGTGGTCTTTACCGGTACCAGCCTTAGCTGGGAGGAGGCAGGGTCGTTGCTTGATGCTGACTACCGGCCGCCTGTAAAAAGGAATGATATCAATATCCTGATGGATAAAGGAGGTCCAGATATCATAGGTATCATTGACGGCATATTTTTTGACCGGGCAGCAGTGGCCCACAGGGAGATAATCCGTGCAATAAAGGCAGGGGTTACCGTGGTCGGGGGCTGTAGCATGGGGGCATTGAGGGCATCTGAACTTGATACTCACGGTATGATCGGGGTGGGGCGGATATATGAGTGGTACCGCGACGGTATTGTTGAATCCGATGACGAGGTAGCTGTCACGTTCCATCCTGAGACGCTTGAACCGCTGTCGGTACCGCTGGTCAATATGAGGACAACCCTTGAGAATGCAGTGGAAGAAGGGATTATCGACCAGCACCATAGCGATATGCTGCTTGAAGCAGGCAGGTCTATGTACTATCCTGACAGGACCTATGCTTCTATGGTAAAAAACAGTGTGGGCCAGGGCCTTATTCCTGAAAATGAGCAGGATATTATCATTGACTACCTGATCCACAATGAAGTGGATGTTAAACGTGAAGATGCCTTGCTGGTTATTGAGAAAATTAAAGAACTGGCTGGGTTTTAAGAAGAGATTGGGTTCTTTACGATGTCCCTGTAAGATGATGAAATTGTTCAACCATTCAGGCCGACATATATACACCTTATTCTGAACTGTTCATCCGGAGAAGACCACCTGGCATTTTACAGGTACTGCTTTTTAAACCTCATTGACGGTCTTATTCGGGCTACCGTCATTGCTCCAATCTACAGTGAGATACCTTGAAATGGGTGTAAAGCAGTTAGAAATTAAGAATCTCTCCAACATCGTGTGGCTAACTTCATTTTTCAGGAACATATTATGGATACTAAACCTCATCTGTTTTTTGTAACTTTCTGCCACAGAGAGCACAGAGAGCACAGAGGTGCTTTTTCTGCCACAAACTCGTCTCTCTGTGCTCTCTGTGAGCTCTGTGGCAGTCATATAGAGTTACAAATTATACTTACGGAGTAGTATAACGGTCTCGACTTGTTACAATCGGTGATTTTTTATTTACTAATATTATAAAAATATGCCGCAAAAATATTATAAAAATCATCAAATAAGATGATTGCTTTTGCACAATCATAGATTTTTAAGTGAAAAGAGATTAATTTTTATAGAATGTAGTTGTTGCTGGTGGTATGGAGTATAGTGGTAAATGCGGACAAGATGCAAAATCAGT
>Ga0255415_1041_pt1 | contig 9456 bp, 6 predicted proteins | sample ANMaggSSYBR01G13_FD_182663 | JGI IMG/M metagenome (GOLD analysis project Ga0255415, IMG submission 182663) | Sediment cell enrichment communities from methane seep in Santa Monica Basin, California, United Staets - ANME aggregate JGI... | ecosystem: Environmental > Aquatic > Marine > Cold seeps >...
TGAGCGGGACCTGACCAACAGTTCCTGCGAGCGTGTGATCTTCCCCGAGACTTGCGTACTGACAGACCATATCCTGAAACTGGCTGAGGGTATTATTGCAAATCTACGGTTCTTCCCTGAGAATATCAAGCGCAACCTGGAGCTAATGGGCGGGCTGAACATGGGCGAGGCTGTGATGATAGAGCTGGCAAAGCGGGGCGTAGGCAGGCAGGAGGCGCATGAGATTGTGAGGACCAGTGCCATGGAGGCCCGCGAGTCGGGCAGGCACATGAAGGAAGTACTGATGTCGCGGCCTGAGGTGACTGAGTTTATTAGTGCCGGGGAGATTGAAGGCGTTATGGACCCAGAGGGGTATATCGGGACTGCGGTGGAGCAGGTGGAGGCCGTGGTTGAGCGGTTGAGGGGAAAGCATTAATGCGAAAAGTGAGTGATGAAGTATAGTCTGCTGCATAACAATTAATAGAAAATTAACCGCAGATGAACGCGATAAACGCAGATACGATGCAGCAAATTTGCGTTAATTCTTTTACGATTGTGTCTTCGGGCATCGTTGGTCTCTTATCACGGGATATATAAAATCAGTGATATAAATGTATAAATATAATATGGCATAATCAAAAGATTAATAAGCCTTGAGTTTTGAAGATTTATCAAATATTCGGAAAATATCTTGAACGAAAGTGTCAGGATGATTTCAGGATTTGCGCAATTTTATAATTCGAATTCCAGTGTGGGATGCAAGATGAAAAATAAGCGCTGTTGTAGTGTATATTATTGCAAAGAATGTAAGAAGTAGCGGGAATAGCATAATTCTATCATAAAAGGGACGTTGCAAGGAACTGAAGCCAGCATGAACATTTTTAAAGAATATATTTCTGTTAATAAGCGGCAATTACAGCATCGTCTGGGAATATAATGCAAGCGACAAATCCGATCACTGGAAGAAGTACGATCCTGCAACACCCTTCGGAAACGACCTGATAAATATGGAACCCGGAAAAGGATACTGGATAATAATGACATCTGATGATATATTGTAAACTCTGGAATTATTTAATAAAATATTGGAGATTTAGAAATGAAAGAAAATATAAAAAGCATTAGAAAATTGTTAATAGTATTGTTAATATTAACTATAGGTATTCCAACTGCTTTAGGGACACCATTAACGCCTGCATATTATGGGGGCTACGCATATTTAAATGGTGTTTTAGTTCCAGACGATACAATCGTGAGTGTAGAAATTTATGATTTAGGATTGGAAGTTGGAAATACAACTACTGCATTAAACTCATTAGGGTATAATTATAATTTTGAATTAACAATGGATGACCCCGACACATTATCAGAAATTGAAGGTGCAAAAAGCGGGGATAAATTAACTTTTAAAATAAATGGAATTGATTGCTCTATACCAGAACCTGGAAATATAATGGTTACTGAAGAACTGGGTGGAATTCTTGATCTTTATGTTACAACCCCTGATACCACAGCACCAACCGTAACCGATAACACTCCAACCGGAACAGACATTCCAGTAACGACCGTGATAACAGTTACGTTTGATGAATCGATGAATACGTCATCCGTAGAAGATGCGTTCTCAACCGATCCTTTAGTTGCAGGAACGTTTGGCTGGGATGGCGATATGATGACCTTCACTCCATCTGCTGACCTTGCATACTCTACAACATACGATGTTACCATCGGAACAGGAGCGGAAGATCTGGCTGGCAATCCTCTTGAAACATACATCTGGGACTTTACTACAGGATCAGAATCAGACACCACAGCACCAACCGTGATCGGTAACACTCCAACCGGAACAGACGTTCAAGTAACGACTGTGATAACCGTTACGTTTGATGAGTCGATGAATACGTCATCCGTAGAATATGCGTTCTCAACCGATCATTTGGTTACAGGAACGTTCAGTTGGGATGGCGATACAATGACCTTCACTCCATCTGCTGACCTTGCATACTCTACAATGTATGAGGTTACCATCGGAACAGGAGCAGAAGATCTGGCTGACAATCCTTTGGCAGAGGCTTACATCTGGGACTTTACTACGGAAGTTGTACCAACTTCAAATAATCTTATCCAGAACCCTGGATTTGAATCGGGAACATCTCCGTGGATATTCTATACAAGCGAGACAGGTACTTTCAGTATGGCATCTCCTGGCTTTGAGGGGAGCAATGCTGCCAAACTTGCTTTGAACAATGGTGGTAAGAACATCCAGTTGTATCAAAAAGGGTTAACTCTGGAACCAGACACCCGCTATTGGTTAAGTTTTTCAGCTAAGTCGAACACCGGACATGATGTGAATGTGCGGTTGATCAAGCATGTTTCACCATATACCAACTATGGTTTGGACTTTACGACTGATCTTGACACGAACTGGCAGACCTTCACGACTGAATTTACCACGACTGGTTTTACAGATACAGTAAATGACGGACGTTTAATGTTCTGGCTCGCACCGTTCGCCGCATCAGGAGATACATACTTCATTGATGGCGTACGGTTGGAAAAAGTCGATTTTCAAGATACAACGCCTCCCACAGTTACCGGGAATGAACCGACAGGAACTAATGTTCCAGTATCTACGCAAATACATATGACTTTCAGCGAGATAATGGATCAAGCATCTGCCGAGTCAGCGTTCTCGACGTCTCCTGCAACTACTGGGAGCTTTAGATGGAATGGTAACATCATGACCTATACTCCGGATTCTGACCTGGCATCTGATACAACATATACTGTTACTGTTGGCACAGGTGCCATGGATCTGCCAGACAATAATATGCTAGTTGAGCATACCTGGGATTTCACAACGGAAGTTATCCGGAACCCTGGATTTGAATCGGGAACATCTCCATGGTTATTCTATACCAATGGGATAGGCACGTTCTTGAATGATGCTTCTGGTGATGGGAGTCCCCATGCCGGCCATATTACGATTTCTCAGGAAGGAAGCAATGTTCAACTTTATCAGCCGGATCTGGTACTTGAGCCAAATACTCTGTATCATCTGAGCTTTAAGGCCTATTCCAATAGTGGTCATGACTTATCCATTTCACTACATAAGCACGGTTCTCCGTATACTAATTATGGATTATCGAACTATGTGGTTAACCTTGGTACTTCATGGAGTGAATATTCAACCCAGTTTACTACTTCCGGGTTTTCCGGAACCGTGAATGATGGTCGTTTAAGGTTCTGGTTGTCACCTTATGATGCTATTGGAGATCAATATTTCATTGACGATGTTATTCTCGTAAAGGGACAGGGCAGCCTGATCGATGAACTGACAGAGATCGACTCCTTCCACCCTCCGGCGGCCAATGATCCGAGAAACATGATGTATAACGAATGGCACTACTTCAATGTGATCGATGAAGAAGAGGGGCTTTCCTTGATGACCACATTGAAACTAAGCGGTGATATCTACGATCCCTATAATAGTTTGGCTACGATTGTATTTAGTTATTCCACACCGGATGGTGAAAAATTTATCGGGGATATTTACCCGATAACTCCGGATCAAGTGGAATTTTCAAGTGAAACACCCGATCTTAGAATCTACAGCAGTACGGTCACGCTGACCGATGAAGGATACCATGTACATGTCGAATCCGCTGATAGCCAGACGGTTTTTAATGCCATGTTTAAGCCATTTACCGAGCCAGCCCCGTTTTTTATTGCACCATATAAGCAGCCTCATGAGCCGGACAGGATTATCAACTGGCTGGTTGCATCGCCAAAGATGAAAGTAAATGGTACACTTACTACCAGTAAAGGAACGGCGCAGGAAAAGACACACACTCTGAAAAATGCAAGAGGTTACCATGATCACAACTGGGGCTACTGGCTGTGGCAGGACGATATCGGATGGGACTGGGGACAGGCGAGCGAGAGCAAGAATCACCTGGATGGAAATGATGTGGGTAAATATGCGTTTTGCTTTGGGAACGTTACCGATAATAAGCATACCGAATCAAGAGGGGCTGTCCTGAATATATGGGAGAATGAAAAGATAATTGCAGGATTCGAGAATGAGACGATCCAAATCCAGCACTATAATATGACCACACTACCTCAAATACCTGAACTCCAGAACAATTCGTTCCCACTGGTTACAGTCCTCAATGCCAATGATGGTGAGAACACCATGAGTATCAGCTTTATCACCGAAGACGTCACCCCGCTTCCAGTACTGGTCGGAGTTGACAAATATTTGGTAATATGGGAATTGACCGGGACCTATGTGGTTAGTGGATATATAGATGGAAAACCTGTTTCGTACACATCGAAAGGATTTATGGAATATGTGGCATGAGGAATAGAACCGATAGAAGGAACCCTTAATACTTACTTGGAGGAATTGGTCTTTGAGGGTCTTCTTGATCATAGCACTACTGGTGTTATTTTCAGGATGTATATCCAACTAATCTGATAAAGAGACCCTGATAGAAGGGGAGACCATAATGAAACAAATCTCAATATCTTCAGATGCCTTTAAAGCCGGTACCAGCCTGCCAGTCGAACACACCTGCGATGGGGAGGACCGCTCCCCTGCATTATCATGGGACACCGTCCCCGCAGGCACTCGGTCCATCGCCCTGATAGTTGACGACCCGGACGCCCCCGGCAAAACCTGGGTCCACTGGGTGATCTACAATATACCTGCCGACAGCACGGGACTGACCCTGGGTGTGCCCAAGAACAAAAGCCTGGACGACGGCAGCCTGCAGGGTAATAACGACTTTGGCAGGATTGGCTATAACGGACCCTGCCCGCCGCCGGGCAAGGTACACAGGTATTTCTTCAAGGTATATGCCCTGGATACTACGCTCAGCTTAAAGAGCGGTGCCACCAAATCCCTTCTTGAGGATGCAATGTCAGGGCACATCCTGACACAGGGAGAGATTGTCGGGAAATACGGGCGCTGATTGATTGTGACCATCATATCCTAAAGGTATCTTCCTAACCAGATGGACTGATACCTATCCCCCGGTATTCCATATACTGGCTGCTCATCCTTGTGCCGCTGTACCTGCGCCTGGCATAAAAAAACAGGGGACTTAACATCCCCTGACTACTATTTTTCATTGATAAAAGTTACATTTAAATATATCATTATGATGATATGATTTTTAACATGTTATATCATCATAGTGATATAATTTAATAGAAAATATATCAGTATAGTGATAAAGTTTAAATAATTTGGTTGCTATATGCTATTGATGCTCGAAAAGAGCCTGATATTTGAAATCCTGAGAGACCAGAATTACTGGTTCAAAGATTTTACTCATGAGGAGTATATCGAACGAGAGCATTACATGAGCGAGATGAAAGAATTGCTCCATTCAAAATCAATAACCATCATAACAGGTCCAAGAAGAACCGGAAAGACAGTACTACTAAAACAGACGATCAATGAGATGATGGATGGAGGAGTCGATAGAGAACAGATATTGTACCTGAATCTCGAGGATTACAGGTTGTATTCTCACCATTCACTTGAACTTTTAAGTGCAGTCCTTGAAACGTATAAAGAGAACATAAACCCCAAAAAAAATGTCTACTTTTTCATAGACGAGATACAGAACATAGAGGGTTTTGAACATTTTTTGCGAACAGAATATGACAGGGACGCAAAAGAGAAAATAAAATTCATCATAACCGGCTCAAATTCAAAACTGTTGTCAAAAGAACTTGGGACACTGCTGACAGGCAGGACCTCAACATTAACTGTATATCCGTTTTCCTTTGGGGAATATCTCCTCTATCATAATGTGAAAATAAACACGAGTTCATATTTCACTCTTGAATCTCAGAAAAATGAAATAAAACAGATGTTCAATAAGTATGTTGCTTTTGGTTCAATACCCGAGTTTCTTGATGAAATAAAACCATACGACAGGCTGAATGAATATATTGAAAATATAATCTTTAAGGATATAGTTGTGCGTTTTAACATAAGAAATGCCAGATTGGTAAAAGAACTAGCAATATTTTTTGCAACAAACACTGCAAAAACGTATTCCATAAACAAGTTGGCAAAGACGTTCAAATGCTCTGTAAACACTATACAGGAATACGTCTTTGACCTTGAACAGGCGTATCTGTTCTTCTATTTGAGGCAGTACTCATATTCATATAAAGAGCATATCAAAACCAAGTCAAAAGCATACTGCATAGACACAGGACTTGCCTGTGCAACAGGATTCCATTTTTCAAGGAATCATGGTCGTCTTCTGGAGAATGCTGTGTTTATTGAACTTAAAAGAAGGAACAGCGATATCTATTATCACAAAGGCGCCAGAACAGGAGTCGAATGTGATTTTTTAATAAAGGAAGGAATGCACCTGACCAATGCAATACAGGTGACAGAATCACTTGCAAACCCGGAAACTCAAAAAAGAGAGATCAACGGTCTGGTAGATGCAGCTCAACAATATGGACTTAAAGATGGTTTGATACTGACCGATAATGAATATAATGATATGATACAGGACGGGATATGCATACATGTGCGCCCAATATGGTTCTGGATGCTAAGTATGTGATGCCTATGTTATTATGAATTTAGTATTGTGTGCCCGGCTACCTACGAATGGCTGGCAGGGGAGGACGGCACACACTCACAGGCCATTGGCAAGATGTATGAGGAACTGGCAGCCAATGAAGTGGGGCTGGATATTTCAGGCTGTTCATATGTGAATCCGGCAGGCAAGAGCAGCCAGCCCCAGAAGGGCAAGAACGACTTTGGCAGGATCGGCTATAACGGACCCTGCCCGCCGCCTGGCAAGGCACACAAGTATTTCTTCAAGGTATATGCCCTGGATATCACACTCGACCTGAAGAGCGGCGCCACCGAATTCCAGCTTGAGGCTGCCATGTCAGGGCACATCCTGGCACAGGGAGAGATGATTGGGAAATACGGGCGCTGACCAGCATTAGTGAATTCAGGAATTCCCCGGAAAATAGCTCTTATTTCAGTGAGGTAGCCTCTGTGCCCATTCTTCATGTCTATCACGTTGAGTTCAAGATTTACGGTGAACTCATCCAGAACAAGTATTCTCCATGTGTCATCGGTTAAGAGTAATATTGTAATGGAACACGGATTGCAAGGATAATAAATAAATCCGTGAAAATCCGTCAAATCAGTGTCATCCGTGTTCGATTTAAATTAAATTGGAGAATCGTATTAAATCATTGGTATTTTGGAACATAATACATGCCGACTCTGTCAAACTCCTTAACAGATGACCAATGAAGTATTTTCCTGTACAGGAGATTAACAAACCTTTTTTGTTACAACCCATCTTCGTCACAATGAATTAAAAACCATATCAGTGGACCATATCAATTTTCAAATCTGTTCTACATCTTCTTAACCCCAATCGATTTCAAGTGATTCTTCATTCCCAAATATTTGCAATTGAACATATCCAGAATGTTCTTTTGCACATTCGTCATAGACGTCAGTTTCAGTATCCGGGATTTATCCCCCTTTAGACCCAACTTTCCAATTTCACATCTCCCCAGTATACGGTACATTTTATTGACACTACTCACACCTTCAATCCAATTTTCCCTGAGCTTGTTAGTGATACTTACATCCAGCAGATAACTCAGAATGCATATCGTATAATGTGCACGGACATGTTCCTTCGTATAAACAAACGTCGGCTGGAACTTAAGGAAAGATTTCACTTCTTTGAATCCTTCTTCCACCCTATTTTTATCCCTGTATGCCTTTATAAGTTCCCTTGGGCCGAATCTATACTCCGCCGGCTCTGTATTTTCGCAGATGTTCGTAACCAGCATCCAGATACCATCTGTCAGCATTGCCTTTTTAATCGTTTCTGTTTTTCTTTCATAAACGAGATTGAATGTCTGAACCTCAGAACCACTATTCTTAGTCAGAACTGTAGACTCAAGGCGATAAGATAAAAACTGGTTCACCTTAAACTTATTCAAAATCTTGTCAATCCTTTTTTCAGTCGGTTTTACCTGACGGCTCTTTTTTGCCTCCAAAAGCGATTGTTTCTCTTGCTCCAATTCCCCTATCGCTTTTTCTATGAACATTTCCCTGGCTTTACGATGTGTTTCAAGCAAGCCTGGGCTAAAGACCAATACATGCCGCCTTTTATCACTATCCACTCCCAGATCTTCGTAGTATGTGTTATCATCGTATTTGGTTAAACCAATCGAAATTATCTCCTTTTTCAGGGTTTCTTCTGTAAAGTTTCTGAACCTCTCCGACTTAATTCCTTCAACTCCAGATATCTGGTTTTTATTCAGGGCAGTAATATACTGGTATTTCAGACTGTTTTCCAGATGTTTCAGGTTATCGTCTGAGACCATTCCACGATCAAATACCAAGGTCATTTTCTTAAATCCAAACTTCTGTGCCCACTTATCAGTGTTTTCCGTGAGCGTTTTGACACCGGCAGTGTAATCTTCAAGAATATCCCATGAAAATGGTTCACCTTTTGAGTTGACAAGGAGTGAAAGAACGACCCTTTTGCTTTTGAATCCGTGTGATTTGGTTTGACCGGGACGGGCAAGCTCACATTTTGTCCCCTCAAAATGGGAGTCGGAAAGATCATAGAAGACCATTCGCATACTCTTATTATCTCGTTCTTTAAGTGTCTCGTAGAGCCATTGCTCAATTTTTTCTTTTTGCTGCTCGATTGATGTGAGTTCACGGTATATTCGTGATTCGTTGAAATGCGTTTTATCAATTCCAATAATGAGGTCACAGAGGTTGTTTTGAACCAGTCAACGGCATTGAGATAACTCCCGGGGTCCAGACAACGGTAGAAGGTGAGGATTTTTGCAATATCACAGGTAGATATGTCTTTTTTCCGGTTTTTACTGGTTTCTTCTGGCAATGGAAAGAGTTCCGAAAGGCCCCATTCATTTTCCCATAAGTGGTTCAAAAAAGCTATGTCAAGGTAATGCCAATGATCTTCTAAAAGCAGGTCATCAATGGTTGTAACGATTGTGTCGGTGGACAGGCTGATCTTCAGCACGTTGCGTATTTGTTGTGCTTTTTCTGGAGTGAGTTTACCGAGATAGGAAATTATTCTTTTTTTGCTCTTGCCGTCTTCTCGATATGATTCTGCAAGTGAGTAGTAGTTGTAGATATCATCCTTCTTTTTTTTGGGGTGTGCTTGTAGATACATGGTCTGTTCTACTTATAGTAAGTATAACGCATATTATATAAAGATTATTGTATTAAATTCTGTTCTACAAATGAAAATTTTGAGAAAGTGTTCAAATGGTGTAAATCGAGAGAAGAAGACGTTATGAAAGGTTATTTATGCATGAAAATCAGTGAATTTGGGTGTGATACTGGAGAACATGGGTTATAAAGAAATCCATACGTGAACATCATGATTACAATTTTTAATATATAAGGAGATTAATATG
>Ga0255415_1043_pt1 | contig 9351 bp, 5 predicted proteins | sample ANMaggSSYBR01G13_FD_182663 | JGI IMG/M metagenome (GOLD analysis project Ga0255415, IMG submission 182663) | Sediment cell enrichment communities from methane seep in Santa Monica Basin, California, United Staets - ANME aggregate JGI... | ecosystem: Environmental > Aquatic > Marine > Cold seeps >...
AGTTTGTTTTCTACCAAACTGAATTCAGTGATTCGAAGCTGTAGAGCTTTCACTACCTGATCTGCTTTCTTCAGGGTGGTTTTATTCTCCCGGAAGCGATCTCCCAAGTCTTTACCTTCTGTTTTGAGAGATTGGATGAGAGATTCTCTGTCTTCAGGCGAGAGTGTCTGTCCACATAAAGGACAGAGAGCCCCCTCGGTTTCTTCCAGCTCATCAATCCGCTTTTCCAGTTCCTTCATTTCCTGATATAAACGGGGGTTTTCAGCTTTTGCATCTGCCTGTTGTTGTCGGGCTTGGTCCAGCTCTTTTTTCTTTTGCTCTCTGTTTTCCAGCTCCGCTTCTGCTTGTTTGATTTTATTTTTTTGTTCAGACAGGATATCCGTTAAGGCTGGAATACCTTCTAAAGACCCCAGCATCTCTTTGTGTTGGGACTCCAGAGAAGTCCGTTCCTGCAGCAAGCGGGCTTTTTCGGCAGTGATTTGGAGTAAAGGTTCCTGCCTCTTGTTTTCTTGCTCACGAAATTTTTCTGCTGTTTTTTCCCAGCCAGATAATGCATCCTGGGCACTTTTCCATTCCTCGTTCTCTTTATTGATGCTGTCAGACTGGGACATAATATCCTGATAAGTTTTTTTCTCCTCTTCCCTCGAGGTGAGTTTTTCCTGTGCTTGAGATACCCTTTCAGCAATACTTTTTACCTGTTGGGTTAATGAGCCTACCAGTCTCCGTTGTTCTTTTAAGACAGCATAAACCGACTGCATTTCTTCCAGCTGCTTTTCAACAACAATTCTTGCCTCGTGAGCTTGGGACAAATCTTTTTCAAGGGAAAGAAGGTGGTCTTTCCTCTGCTCTTCTTCCTCTAATTCGCTGAGGATTTCCGCGATCCGTCCGTCCAGAGTATCAATTTCCGATTCAGAAGTTTTTCGTTTCTGTGACACCTGTTTTCGGTAACTTTCCCAGATTTCCAACCCCAGGATCTGAGAGAGAATTCTTTTTTCTGGCGGATGGATTTTGTTGGGTAAATTGGTCTGCTTCCCCCTGGAGCAAAAAAGACGCATTAATAAAAGACTCGTAATCCAACCGCAGAATATCCACAATCAACTGGTCCGTTTCTCTCAATGTCCGCTCAGTTAATGGCTGCCAGATTGGGTTGTCATTATCCGCGCCATCCTCTTGATGGATGTGAAATTCAACGAATTTGGTTTCCCCCCTGGGATTGCTCCGGACAATCCGGTATTGATTGCCCTCATATTGGAATATGAAGGTTACTTCTGCCCGGTTGGACTCCAGATTAATAACAGATTCATCGTGTTTTCTGGCTCTTCCAAATAAAGCCCAGGTGATTGCATCTAGGATGGAGGATTTCCCTGCCCCGTTTTCTCCGGAAATGCAGGCCAATTCAAAACTGGTGAAATCAATTCCCACAAGTTCTTTGTACGATAAAAACCCGGCCATGGATAATGAGATCGGAATCATGTTACCAATGATAACAGATCGATATAAAATTCCCCCCGGATTGGAATGATAAGTTCACTGGGTTAGTACCCGATTTCTTCCTTCACGGTTTGGATAAGCTTTTCTGCCTGCAGATCAGAGAGACTGTAATAGGATGCCTTTAAATGATCAGCAACCTCACTTGCCAGGCCCCTGTCGAATTCTCGGTGCTCCATATTGATGACGACACTGGAAATTTCTTCCTTGGCAAATTTTTCTGCAATTTTGTAAGCTTCTTCCTGGGGCGGCATCCGGGAAATTGATACATTTCCAACTCCATCTGTGAGCAGGATCATCAAGGAACGGACGTCGGGGTGAGCAATTTCCTCCCGTTTTATTACCTCAAATGCCATGTTCAGCCCTGCTGAGAGAGGGGTTTTTCCCCCCATGGGAATATCTGACAAGGAGCGCCGGGCAAGTTCAACAGAGTTTGTGGGTGGCAGAACCAGCTGTGCCCGATCTTTTTGGAAAACCACCATGCCGACCCGATCACGCCGCTGGTAAGCATCTGTCAGTAAAGAAAGGACAGCTCCTTTGGCCGCGCTCATCCGTTCGGCTACAGCCATTGACCAGGAGGCATCCACTACAAACAGGATTAGATTGGCGGTTTGTTTAACGCGGACTTTTTGCTGGAGGTCATGCTTTTGAATGGAAAAAGCCAATTTGCTATCAGGGGTGCGGCGTTGTTTCTGGAAAGGTGCAGCTGCCCGGATAGTGGCGTCAAAAGCGATATCTGATGTCTTGCCTTCAGCTGGACGGGCCTGGATATACCTTCACCTTTTTGTTTCTGTGCGGGTCTGAGAACGGCGCCCGCTGGATCGGCGGTTCATCCGGTCGAGAGGAGTGTCAATTATATTCGGGTCAAAGGTGTTGCCGATTTTTACTGGATTGCCGCCTTCCCACCAAGCGGCACTGCTGTGCTCAAAGACCTCTCTGGACCCGGATTCGGCTGGTATTTCGCTTTGTTGGGTATCAACTACCGAGCTTGCTAGCGTTTTTTTTTACTGCCGTTTTCCCCCGCTGCTTCACCGCCAGCTTCCTCGTTCTGATCTCCCGGCTCTCCATCAGCTTCCGCCGAAGCGCCCTTGAGTTGTTCAATCTTTTCCGTTAGCTCTTCAGCCGTGATCTCAGATTGCTGAAAAGGTCCCCGTTTTAATCGATGAGGGTATGCGAGTTCAGCAGCCAATCCAATATCCCTGCCGTTGATTGCCTTTCTACCCTCAAAAGCAGCATGAGCCCTGGCAGTTTTCAAGATTACCAGGTCGGAGCGATGGCCATCCACCTGGAGAGAGGCGCTCAGGTTGGCGATATCAATCATGTTTTTTGAGGAATACTGTACTTCCGGGAGTAATTTTCTAGCCTGGGTGATTTGCTGGGATAATTCCTGTTCTTTGGGAAGCCATTGTTCCCGGAAAGAAGCGGGATCCTCCTCGTAGGCCAGGTGACGTTCCATGATCAGAACCCGTTCCCGTATCTCGCGGATCCCGCGGATGTCCACAGAGAGAGCAAAACGATCCATAAGCTGGGGGCGGAGATCACCTTCTTCGGGATTCATGGTGCCAACCAGTATGAATCGGGAAGGATGGCTAAAAGAAATCCCTTCTCGTTCAACAATGTTCATACCCATTGCGGCTGAATCCAGCAGCAGGTCCACTACGTGATCATCCAGCAGGTTTACTTCATCGATATACAGAAGTCCCCGGTTGGCGTCAGCCAGAACACCTGGTTCAAAATGGCGTTCACCCATCTGGATAGCTTTTTCAATATCCAATGTGCCGACCACCCGGTCCTCAGTTGCAGAAACTGGTAAATTCACAAAAGGGGTTGGCAGCATTTCAATTTTTCGCTGATCGCCATTTTTTGATTTTTCCCGGCATTCTGTGCACCAGGTTGAAGACCGGTTTGGATCACAGCCGAAGCGGCAGTCAGAAAAGGTTTCCACAGTGGGTAGTAAAGCCGCCAGAGCCCGGGCAGCAGTGGACTTTGCAGTCCCGCGTTCCCCACGGATCAAAACGCCGCCGATCCTGGGGTTAACAGCGTTAAGGACCAAAGCGCGTTTCATGCGTTTTTGACCCACAACTGCTGTAAAAGGGTAAATTGCCGTCATTTTGTTCCTTGTTTCAGGCAAAGGGTGCCCTATAATCTAATATCCATCAATAATTTCATAAATAATATAGATGTTTTTGGTCAGCGTCTATCTTACCACAAAGGTTTACAAGTTGATATTTGCACTGTATAATGGTGTCCATTCTAAAACGGAGCGTGCCATTTTATGGAAGAGATGAAGTCCCAACAAGGGGGAGAAGCAATTCGAGAGAATTCACCCCCCGCAGAGATAATGGATATGGAAACACTCTTAGCCCAGGAAGGTCTAGGGCTGGGAAACATCCCTGAACGGGGAGATATCCGAACGGGGGTAATCACAGCGATTACCTCAAACGAGATTCTGATCGATGTCCAATCGAAAGCGGACGGTTTGATCGCCGGACGGGAGCTGGATGGTATTAACCCCCAAACTCTGAAAGGTTTTCAAGTTGGAGAAGATATCCTCGTTTATGTACTTGAACCGGAAGATAACAACGGACATGTTGTGCTTTCGTATACCCGTGCCCAGGAAGAAAAGGACTGGGAAAAGGTAGAGAGCAGTCTTGAAACCGGAGAAGCAATTACAACCTTTGTGGAAGGATATAACAAAGGAGGGTTGCTGGTTCCGGTTGGTCAACTGCGAGGATTTGTTCCCGGTTCATTGGTGAGTGTTTTCCGCGAGGGTGATGGAGGCTCACCGGAAGACCGCTGGAGCGAAGCTATCGGGAAAGAAATCACTTTGAAAGTAATTGAAGTTGATAGATCCCGGCAGCGATTAATCCTTTCTGAACGCGATGCGATTGGAGAAACCCGGGAAGCAATCAAAGACCAACTGTTGGATAACCTGGCAGTCGGAGATCGGGTGTCTGGTTACGTAAGCAGCCTGGCGGATTTCGGCGCTTTTGTAAACATCCAGGGAGTGGATGGATTAGTTCATCTTTCCGAGCTTTCCTGGGATCATGTAGATCACCCCAGCGATCTGGTGAAAGTTGGCCAGGAACTGGAAGTTGAAGTCATCAGCATCGATGAGGACAAACGCCGCATTGGTTTGTCTATGAGACGGCTGCTGGATAATCCCTGGATAGAGAAAGCTGAGGAAATCAAGGAAGGACAGTTGATTCAGGGCACAATCACAAACCTGACAGATTTTGGGGCCTTTGCCCGTATTGAGAATACGGATCTGGAAGGATTAATTCATATATCCGAGCTCAGCATGGAAAGGGTCGGCCATCCTTCTGAAGTAGTGAGTGTAGGGGAAACCCTGGCTTTACGTGTGATCAGCTTGGACATGGAGCGGCACCGAATTGGACTGAGTCTAGAGAAAGTAGATTCCGATGAATTCGCTGAAATTGATCTTGAGAAGATCCAGGAAGAACTGGGTGGAGAAGGTTCATTAGAGGATATGTTGTCCAGTGCAGAAGCGGACGAGGACGCGGACGCGGAAGGTACAGACGCGGATGCGGAAGCAGAAAAGGACGCGGTTGAACCTCTCACAGATGAAGAACCAGACGCGGATGCGGACGAGGAAGAAGAAGACGAGGAAGAGGACGCGGTTGAACCTCCCACAGATGAAGAACCAGACGCGGATGCGGAAGTGGACGAGGACGCGGTTGAACCTCCCGCAGATGAAGAACCAGACGCGGATGCGGACGAGGAAGAAGAAGACGAGGACGAGGACGCAGAAGGTACAGAAGAAGCGGAAAAGGATGCGGCTGAACCTTCCTCAGACGAAGAACCAGAGGAAGACTCTCCTCCAGATGAAGAGTAAATCTGAAAGATCAAAGCGCATCTGACCGGATGCGCTTTTTTTTTATTCTCATGATCACAGGGTTTTGTTGGGAATAACACAGTATATAAATTTCATTAATATATTCCCCTTGAGGAGTTATTGAAGGGTTATTTGGTAGAATGGTTTTACAAAAACCAGCGGGGAGACGAATATATACACATTCACAGTAATATCCGGGTATTTACCGGATTATTGCGGGAGGTTGTACTTTGGCTAGTATGGAAAGATTTACCCAACGCGCCCGGCGGGTTCTGAGTTTAGCGCACAAAGAAGCTGAACGAATGCAGCACTCAAAGATTGGAACCGAGCATTTATTGTTGGGTTTATTACTTGATGAGGGTGGAATTGCCGGTAGAGTCCTTCGAGAACTTGGGTTGGATACCGAGGGTGTCCTGACAATAACTGAAAGGATAACTGGCTATGGAGAATACAGCGGAGATGCCCTGGCTCTTTCTCCAGGAACTCAGAGGGTTCTCGAGCTGGCAGTGGAAGAAGCCAGGAATTTAAGCCACCATTATATTGGTGTGGAGCACATCCTGCTTGGGCTGGTAGCTTATGAAAAAGGTGTAGCCAATGATGTGTTAACCCAGCTTGGTTTAACTCCTGATCAAATCAGGCGTCAAACACTGCGGGTAATGGAAGAAGCAAAAGAAAAAAGCAAGCAGCAGCGAGAACGAAGACAAGTCGGAAAGACCAAACGAGCACAATCCAAAAGCACAACACCGATGGTAGATCAGCTGGCAGTGAACCTTACTGATCTTGCCGAGGAAGGGAAGCTGGATCCGGTGATTGGGCGTGAGACTGAAATTGAACGGGTGGTTCAAATTCTCGCTCGCCGGACAAAAAATAACCCTGCCCTCATCGGGGAACCCGGAGTGGGAAAAACAGCAATCGTTGAAGGATTAACGCAGCGTATTGCAGATGGAGAAGTTCCAGCCCCTCTGCTTGACAAGCGGGTTTTGCAATTAGACCTGGGCTCAGTGGTAGCTGGCACCATGTACCGGGGACAATTTGAGGAACGCCTGAAACGGGTTATTTCTGAATTGAAACAATCTGACGCAATATTATTTATTGATGAAGTCCATATGCTGGTTGGGGCAGGTTCAGCCGGCTCTGCCATGGATGCCGCTAATATTCTAAAACCTGCTCTCTCCCGTGGAGAATTACAAGTGGTGGGTGCTACAACCTTGGATGAATACCGCAAGCATATAGAAAGTGATGCGGCCCTGGAAAGACGGTTCCAACCTATAACCGTAGAAGAACCCAGCCAGGAAGAAACGATTGAAATATTGCAGGGGATCCGCCCTGCCTATGAAGAACATCACCAATTAAAAATTTCTGATGAAGCGCTGGAAGCGGCAACCGATCTGTCTGCCAGGTATGTGTCAGATCGATTCCTGCCTGACAAAGCCATTGATTTAGTTGACGAAGCCTCCTCCCGGGTACGGATGTATAAAAACCCTATTGGTGAAGAAGCTAAAGAGATCGTTCATAAACTCCGTGCAGTCCGCAAAGGGCTGAAAGGGGCAGAAAAGGATCAAGGGCAGATAGAAGCGCTGGAGAGTCAGGAGAATGCCCTGGAAGTGAAGCTCGAGGAGCTTAAAGCCGCCTGGGACCGCGACAGCAGCCCCACGGTATCTGTCGAGGATATTGCTGAAATAGTATCGATGTGGACCGGCATCCCGGTGATGGAGCTTGCTGAGGAGGAATCGGATCGATTGCTCCATATGGAAGAGGAACTTCACAAACATATTATTGGTCAAGAAGAAGCAATCGAAAAGATCGCTAAAGCGGTCCGCCGTTCCCGGGCGGGATTAAAAGATCCCAAACGGCCGGTAGGATCTTTTATTTTCCTGGGGCCAACAGGTGTGGGAAAAACAGAACTCACCAAAGCCTTGGCAAAATTTATCTTTGGCAGTGAGGATGCATTAATCCAGCTGGATATGTCGGAATTCATGGAAAGACACAGCGTCAGCCGGCTGGTTGGCGCTCCTCCCGGTTATATTGGTTATGATGATGCCGGGCAGTTGACTGAAGCCATCCGCAGAAGGCCGTACTCGATTGTGGTCTTTGATGAGATTGAAAAAGCCCATCAGGAAGCTCACAACATGTTGCTTCAGATCATGGAAGAAGGCCATATCACAGATGCCAGAGGGAGAAAAATTGACTTCCGAAACGCAATGGTGATCATGACCTCCAATATCGGCGCTGAACTGATTCAGAACAATGCTTCGATAGGATTTGAGCTGACCCAGGACGAGGAAAAAACCCGCAAGCGGGATTATGAGGACATGCGCAGGAAACTGCTCAAATCCCTGAAAAACACCTTCCGCCCGGAGTTTATTAACCGGGTCGACTCAGTGGTTGTATTCCATGCCCTGAGCAGGGATAATATTCGGGATATCGTTACCCTTGAATTGGATAAAGTGAGAAAAAGGCTGGTGGAGAAGAGCTTGCAGCTGGAAATTACCCAGGAGGGTGTGGATCTGCTGGTAACGCTGGGATACAACCCGGAAATGGGAGCCCGCCCGCTGCGCCGTGTGATCCAGGAAAAGATCGAAAATCAACTCTCTGACGCGGTACTTTCAGGCAAGTTTGTCGCGGGCGACATTGTGCTGGTAGATGCAACCATTCCAGATGGTGCCGAGGAGGGTGAAATCATCCTGGAGAAAGGAGATCCAGCTCAATTTAACCAATCTTTCCTGCCGGAAGAAGAGGAAGAACCCATCCCTGTAGGATAATTAACAATACAGCGCATAAAATATGGGCGCTGCAGGATAAATCAAACACATCCCGGTGCACCTTGAGCCACACTTCAGGTGCACTGGGTTTTTGTTATTTAGGAGTTTTCTATAGCTGCTAACACTTCAGCGCTGTGTTTGGCAGGTGATACTTTCTTATACACCTCTTGAATACTGCCTTCAGGATTGATTAGATAGGTGGTCCTGTGTACGCCATCATATTCTGTCCCGAAGCTTTTCTTTGGACCCCAGGTCCCATAATAGCTCACAGACTCGATGATCCTCATCAGCCAATAAAAAAAAGGGAAGGTTGAATTTGTTTTTGAATTTAGCGTGTGTTTCCGGGGAGTCCGGGCTGACGCCCAGAATGGTCACACCCGCATTTTTATAGTGGCTGTAATCATCTCGAAAGTTACAGGCTTCTGTCGTGCATCCGGGAGTGTTATCCCTGGGGTAAAAATACAACAGAACGTAGTTGCCTTGATAGTCTGATAATTGGTGAGCTTGTCCATTTTCATCAGGAAGTTTAAATTTTGGTCCTTTTTGTCCGACCTCTAATAGCATATTAATCTCCTGAAAATATTTAATCAATAAATTAAGAATCCCGGGTTGGCAGGGAATTAAACTCTCGATAACTTAATATATCGTGAGAGCTGATTGCCCCCATTTCATCGCCGTGATCCCTGACCAAACTGCGAAGCTGGGGGACATGGCTCCCTATTAGCCGGTGAGTAAAACCAGCGGAAAGAAAACTTAACTTGTAAGCGGATTCTCCCCGGTTGTGGAGATCAGTGTCGCGATGGAAGGGTGAAGCAGCATCTCCGCAGTGCAGCAGCCATTTCCCGGGTTTGCCGATAGCCACTCCACAGTGTCCTCGGGTGTGCCCGGGGAGGGGAATGAGCAGGAAATCCGCTTCAGGTGTCTTGAGTGCCGGGATGGACTCAAATCCAAACCAATCAACTAGAGGCTTCTCGTGAAAAACCCACTTTGGATCATGAGCCCAATGGGTCTTATCGTAGGCAAATTCCATCATTCCTTTGGGTTTATTGGCTGCCAGATACTCTGGCTTAAAGACATGAATGTCTGCCCAGGGAAAATCTACCAATCCGCCTGCGTGATCAATGTGCAGGTGGGTTTGGATTATATGTCTGACATCTTTAACGTCATAGCCCAGGGCCTTTACCTGTAATAACGCCGTCTCATCCACATTACGGGGCACTCCCATATAATGCAGGAAAAACGCAT
>Ga0255415_1045_pt1 | contig 9119 bp, 9 predicted proteins | sample ANMaggSSYBR01G13_FD_182663 | JGI IMG/M metagenome (GOLD analysis project Ga0255415, IMG submission 182663) | Sediment cell enrichment communities from methane seep in Santa Monica Basin, California, United Staets - ANME aggregate JGI... | ecosystem: Environmental > Aquatic > Marine > Cold seeps >...
TTTTCTTCCTTAATTGTTGAAGTAGTTTTAAGATTCTTATGATAATTCCTGGAATTTTTCCCATTTTAACCGCCTGTCCTGGAAGTCCCTGATATTTAGGAAAATAATAAAGTTGTAAACACAATTCTTCATTGTTTAGTTGACGATCTTATCCGTTCATGCTATATTAAATCTGTGTAGTTGGAGAAATCCCGCTGCAGGAGCAGTACGTAAGTTTCTTGAGCAATTATTTGTTTAGAACGAGGGGGAACGCCCTGCTGAGTTCATTTCATTTAGTTCGAAGGAGATTTTTTATGGCAGAGCGTGAGACCGGTACTGTAAAATGGTTTAACGCAGGAAAAGGCTACGGTTTTATTGAACGCGACAATGGTGAAGGCGATGTATTCGTCCACTACAGCGCGATCAACGGAGCCGGATTCAAAACGCTTGATGAAGGTCAGCGGGTTGAATTTGATGTTGTTGAAAGCGATAAGGGACCGCAAGCACAGGACGTTCAAGCCCTGGGTGAGAGCGCAACTTCTTTCAGCGCCGGACCGGAAGACAGCGGAGACATTTTCAGTGTTGATTCTGACGATGATTCCGATGAAGATTCCGATGATGATTTCGACGGCGATTTCAACGACGAAGCTGACGACGAAGCTGACGAAGAGTCAGACGATGAATCTGACGAAGAATCTGACGAAGAGTCTGACGAAGAGTCCGACGACGAATCTGACGAAGAGTCTGACGACGAATCTGACGACGAATCTGACGAAGAGTCAGACGACGAATCTGACGACTAGTCCTAGTTAATCCACATAAAACAGCAAAAGGGCAGCGATCTCTCGCTGCCCTTTTTAGATTCAATTCCCATTTTCCGGTACAATTGGAAGAAGGAGGGAAGATTGTGAATTGGTTTAAGGAAACGATACAGATAGAAACCCGGGGGAAAGGACTTTATCCAATTACACACCAAATTTCCCCATTGATCCAGGATTGGGGAATTATGGAAGGCATTTGCCATCTATTTATCCCTCATACAAGCGCTTCCCTGGTGATCAATGAGAGTTATGATCCAACCGCCCGGCAGGATTTGGAAGCTTTTTTGGAACAACTTGTACCCGAGGGGGAACCCTGGTACCGTCACACCCTGGAAGGCAGGGACGATTCTCCGTCCCACATGAGATCCATACTGACAGCAACCAGTTTAAGCATTCCTGTCGATGGGGGAGAGCTTCATCTTGGGACTTGGCAGGGGGTATACCTGTTTGAACACAGAACTCAACCTCACCGGAGAAATGTGCTCATCCGCTGCTTATCAGCAGACTGAGAGAGGTAGATTGAATTTCAGGAAAACAGAAAAAAAACTAGTTCTTTATACCGGTTTGTTATTTTGCCTGGTGATTTTCCTTGGAGCATGCCGTCCGGATGATGCCAGCTGGCTGGAGCCTGTTCCCAGTACCACGCCGGCGGGGTTTTCTTCTCCCAATCAGTTTTTTAGTGTCTATTTTACAGCGCCAGTAAATGATGATTTCAAGGATGGACCAGACCAGCTGCTTGCTGACTCGCTGGATGCCGCCCGGTATCAAATTGATGCTGCTTTGTATGATCTTAACTTGTGGACAATAAGGAATGCGTTTATCCGGGCTCATAAAAGGGGAGTAGTTGTCAGGATAGTGGTGGAAGAGGATTCAATGGACCGTCCTGAGATACAGGAGTTAATTGCTGCCGGAATCACGGTTATTCCGGATCAGGCTGAAGGATTAATGCACAATAAATTTATTATCATTGACCAGGCAGAAGTTTGGACTGGCTCGATGAACATGACCCTGAACGGCGCTTATCGCCACCTTAATAATCTGGTCCGGATCCGTTCTGTCCTGGTGGCGGAAAATTACACGGCTGAGTTTGAAGAAATGTACCTGGAAAGGTTTTTTGGAGAAATAATCCTGGAAAACACACCCCATCCGGTGATAACTATTGACAGTATACAAATGGAAACATATTTTTCACCGGATGATTCCACTGCTGCACGGATTATTGAGCTGATACTGGAAGCAGAACTGTCAATTGAATTTATGTTTTATGCGTTCACGTCAGACCCAATTGCAGATGCGCTCATTTATCAGGCAGACCAGGGAATTGTTATCCGGGGTGTGGTTGATGCTTACCAGGAGAGTTCAGGATTGGGATCTGAATATGGTCGATTGCGCGACCATAACCTGGAGGTTCTACTAGATGGGCATTCGGAAAAGATGCACCATAAGGTGATTATTCTGGATGAACGGATTGTGGTCACCGGCTCCTACAATCTTACCCGCAGTGCGGAAATAAAAAATGACGAGAACACGTTGGTGATTCACAGTGAGCAAGTTGCGGAGATTTATTTAAGAGAATTTGAATGGATATTCAGTGAAGGGAAAGTCCGCTGAATAAATTCGATAGAATTGTAGTTTCCACTGGCAATGAACTCAAGTTGTCATGTATAATGAATAGACCTGATAAAAACTGATTGTTTTATCTGAGGAAAGCAATGATGGAAGAACTGAAATCTGGAACTATCCGGGAATGGAAACGGCTGGTTGATGAATTTCAAAAGAAAAGCGACCGGGCTGTGGCAATTCTAGGAACCACCTATTTGAATACCCATCTTTCTCGGCTGCTTGAGTGTTTTATTGTTGAAGACGAAAAAATTTCCAAGATGTTGTTGGGGGAAGAAAATCCACTGGGTACTTTTGAAGCCAGAATCAAAGCAGCTTTTGGATTTGGTTTAATCAGCAAGACAGAGTATCATGATCTGGTTTTGATCTGGCACATACGGAACCGATTTATCCGCGATATGGGGGAAGGCAACTTCGCGGAAATGGAAATTAAGAACCTTTGTAAAAGATTAAAAATCCCGGATGAGGTGATTTTGCAAGAAGAAAACCCCTCGCCAAGGCGCCTGTTTGTGTTTGGAACAGCGATTCTAGCACAGCAATTGATGTATCGGGCCAATGAAGCAAATAATGAGAAGCGTGTTCTACGGGATAATTTTATCCTGGTAAATATTGAATAAAATCTACGACAGTTAAATTTTTTAGGTTTTAGGGGGATTTGTTTTTTAAGTCCACGGCGATGGGGGAAAAAGATGCCGATTATCTGGATAACCAGCTCTTTTTTTGCGGGAGTTATAGCAGCTGATGCCCTTTCCTGGGGTGTTTTTGCCTGGATTCTTTTTGGTGTTGGAGGCAGTCTGACCCTCGGCGGCTTTCTCTGGCTGAAATTTCCCGGTTACCAGAGATTGGCAAATGTGCCAAAGGTCTTGATCCTCAGCCTTTTTGTAGCGTTTACCGCTGGCGGTATCCGGTACCTTTTAGCACTGCCGGATTTCCAGGATCCAGGCTATCTAACAAATTATGCCGACAAAGTTTCACAAGTAACTCTTACTGGTTTGATTATTGATTTTCCAGATTCTCGAGATCAAATGACCAACCTCCGGGTAAAAACTGAATACATTCAAATCACCAAGGATGGAGAAGTTCTCATTGTCCATGGGTTGCTGCTGGCGAAAATTAAAGTAGAGGAACAGGTTCAGTACGGAGATCGGGTAGTCCTGACAGGATATCTGGAAACACCACCAGAAGGAGAAGAGTTTTCGTATCGGGATTATCTGAAACACCAGGGCATCTATGTTTATCTGCCCAATGCGGAAGTTGAAATAGTGGAATCAGGCCAGGGGAATATTCTAATGGGTGGTATCTTTGGGCTGAAATCCAGGGCGATGGCTGTTTTATACCAGCTCTGGCCTGATCCTGAAGCTTCCCTGCTGGCGGGAATCTTATTAGGGGTTGAAACCGGGATTCCTGATCATGTTCAGCAGGCTTTCCGGGATACTGGGACTTCGCATATTATTGCCATATCCGGGTTTAACATCACTATTGTGGCAGGATTGTTTTCTCGATTTTTTAGCCGGCTGCTAAATCCCCGCCAGGGAGCTGTTGCGGCTGTGCTCGGGATCGGGGTTTATACCCTGTTGGTGGGCGCGGATGCCGCAGTTGTCAGGGCAGCCGTGATGGGTGGTTTATCCATCTTTGCCCAGCAAATAGGACGGCGCCAGCACGGTCTAAATGCCGCTGCGCTGGCGAGTTTGATCATGATTCTGTTGAATCCCCAACTTCCCTGGGATGTCTCGTTCCAGCTTTCTCTCTCTGCAACTTTAGGATTGATATTATATGCTGATCCATTTGCTCAGAAGTTTTTAGAATTCTCATCCAGGGTTTTACCTTTGGAAACTGCTCAACGAATCACTCAACCTGTTAGTGAATATATTTTGTTTACTTTTGCAGCACAGCTGGCAACCTTCCCCGTCATGTTGTTTCATTTTCATTCCTTTTCTCTCAGCACCTTCCTGGCGAATCCAGCAATTCTACCTGTACAGCCGCCCATTATGCTGGCAGGGGGATTGGCGCTAATTCTGGGATTGATCTGGTTCCCTTTGGGCAAGCTAACTGCTCCGCTGGTTTATCCTTTTGTGCTCTATACAATTCGGGTAGTGGAGTGGTTCAGCACAATACCTTTCAAAACTTTTTATACTGGAGAAATGGGGAAAGGATGGGTGGTGTTGATTTACCTGGTTTTGGCAGCTGTAACTTTTGGAGGAACTCTCTTAACCCGATTTGCCGCGGTTTTAACTCCATCATTGATTGTAGCTGGCTTGGGTTTAGCTCTGATAGTAAGCTGGCGGGCAGTATTCAACGCGCCGGATGGAATGCTGCATATTTTCTTACTGGATGTAGGGACTGGCAGTGCGTTATATATCGTGGCTCCTTCAGGACAAAACGTGCTGATTAATGGAGGGCCCAGTCCAAAACGCCTGTCCGATCATTTGGGACGCAGACAGCCTCCCTTTCAAAAAGAGTTGAATTATCTCCTGATTGCTTCTCCTTTGGAACAGGACATTGATGCTCTTGCTGGTATTCTTCCCCGTTTTCCACCGGATGAAGTGTACTGGCTGGGGGCAGATTCTCTCTGCTGGGAAGCGGAAAACCTGAGAAATGAATTGGAGAAGAATAATATTCAGCCAATCTATGGGGAACCCGGGCAAGTTCTGGAATTGGGCGATGGTGCAAAAATCACCGTGCTTTCTGAAAGCCGCCGGGGAGGAACTCTCCTGGTTGAATATAAACACTTTCGAGCAATATTTCCTTTTGGAATCACGGAAGAATACCGTGAGGAAACGAGAATGGGGCGTGATTTGGGGGAGGTGACCCTGCTCCTGCTGGCAGACAGCGGGTACCAGTCCAGCAATCCTTCCAGGTGGATCAGAAACCTGAATCCCCAGAGCTTTTTATTAAGCGTGGGAATAAAAGACAGTCTGGGGCTTCCAGACAGAGGGTTGATCGATCGGCTGGCGGGATATTCCTTGCTGCGGACAGACCAACATGGGTCAATACAGATTACAACTGACGGGGTACAAATGTGGGTCCAGGTAGAAAAGCTGGATTGAATGTGATACAAATTAACCATGAAATGGATTTATCTCTCCCCTCATTTGGATGATGCAATTTACTCCTGCGGTGGGTTAATTTGGGAACAAACACGATCTGGCGAGGAAGTTGAAATTTGGACCATTTGTGCTGCTGATCCTCCAGATGAACCATTATCGCCCTTTGCTGAAACCCTGCATGAAAATTGGGGGTTAAGGGAGAACGCAGTCCAGATCCGCAGAGAAGAGGATCAGAAGGCCAGTCAGATTGTTGGTGCGATACCTCGCTATTTTTCATATTTAGATTGCATCTATCGGAAATCAGACTCAGGTGATTATTATTATCTAAGTGATCGGGAGCTCTTTGGGGGATTGGATCCGGGTGAGGCAAACTTAATTAATACCCTGACTGAAGAGTTGAAAGACCAACTGCCTGCCGGGGCCCGGATAGTTGTCCCCCTTGGCATTGGCAATCATGTAGATCACGATTTAACCCGAAAAGCTGCCAGCCGCTTGGGAATTCCTCTCTATTACTATGCAGATTATCCCTATGCCAGGGAAACTGAGGGGAAGGAAATCCTGAATTTTATGGCAAGATCTGAAGAGTGGGAGGAGGAAAACTTCCTTATTTCCAGAAAAGGAAGTCAGGGCTGGCAAGAGGCTTCGCAGGCTTATCAATCCCAAAATCCCATATTTTGGGAGGATGAGGAATCGTTAAAAGAGGAAATCAAGGCATATTCATCTACTATGGGGGGAGTAAGGTTGTGGAAAACGGTAGAAGAAGAATAATTAGTAAAGATATTTTTCTCCCTTGCGGGCTTAGATTGTCTATGATAGAATTAGCGCACTTTTTACAGGGTAGGGCTTTTAAGGGTGTAAAACCTCTTATAAAAGCTCTTTTTCTATTAATAGTCGAAATCCCGGGAAAGGGTAGGGAAACCTTATGGCACCATCACTATTGACCCAAGAAGGGTATGATAAACTAAAGACAGAGCTTGAATACCTCCGAGCGGAAAGAAGGCAGGAAGTAGCTAACCGGTTGAGAGAAGCTCTGGATGGCAGTCCTCTCGGCGTGGATGCAGACGTGGAAGTTGAGGCAGCAAAAAACGCCCAGGCCTTTGTAGAAGGCCGAATCCAATATCTGCAGAGTATTCTCGCGCAGGCTGAAATCGTTGATGACCTGTCAAAAACCGATGTGGTTCAGATAGGGACCAAAGTAACGATTGAAACAACCGATAAAGAGAAGGACACTTACGTAGTTGTTGGCCGCGCGGAATCAGATATAGTGGAAGGGAAAATTTCCTATGAATCACCATTAGGAAACGCGTTAATGGGACATGCTAAAGGGGACAAGGTGGATGTTCCTGCCCCGGGAGGGGTCTTCACGGTGAAAATCCTGAAAATTGGCTGAACCGTTTGATTTGAATTCTCCCCCGTGCGCTGAAACACCGCACGGGGTTTTTTTATCACAAGGAAGTACTTATGGCAGATTATTCCAACCTGGAAAAAGTTCGTCTGGAAAAGCTTAACCAATTAAAAGACCTGGGAGTAGATCCATATCCAAGGCGGACAAAACGGACCCACACAATTCAGGAAGCGACTGAGGCTTTCCTGGCGATTGAGAAAGTTCAGGATCATGAACCAGTCCAGGCAACACTGACTGGCAGGATCCGGTCTGTGCGCCCGATGGGTAAGGTCACTTTTGCCCACATCGAGGATGGCAGCGGAAGAATTCAGCTCTTTTTTAGAGCCAATGATATCGGTGAAGACCAGGTAACTTTCTTTAAGGATCATTTTGATTTGGGGGATTTTATCCAGGCCGCTGGAAAAGTCTTCCGTACCCGGACGGGGGAAGTATCACTCTGGATCTCAGAATATGCCATGCTGGCAAAAGCAATCACGCCGCTTCCTGCAGCTAAAGACCAGGTTGTGGAAGGCGAGGTTGTCCAGCATGCGACCCTGACAGATCCCGAAACCCGCTTCCGGCAGCGCTATGCAGATCTGGCTGTGAACCGGGACGTGAGAGAAGTGTTCCGTACCCGGACAAAAACCATCCGGGCTATTCAGCATTTTATGGATTCAAAGGGATTCCTAGAGGTGGAAACTCCGATTCTTCAGCCCATTTATGGTGGAGCAGCCGCGCAACCGTTCATCACCCATCACAACCAGCTTAAACAAGACCTTTACCTGAGAATTTCCTTTGAGCTGTACTTAAAACGATTGTTGGTAGGCGGATTTGAGAAGGTGTATGAAATTGGACGGGATTTTCGGAATGAAGGCGTTTCTTTTAAACACAATCCTGAGTTTACCCAGATGGAATTTTACTGGGCTTATGCTGATTATCAGGACGTGATGTCGCTTACTGAAGAGATGTTTTCCTTTGTGGTTGAAGAGGTTTTGGGAACGAAATCTTTTACTTATAGAGGTCAGGAAATCCGGCTGGACCAGCCATGGCGGCGTGTAGACCTTAGAGAAGGTATTATTGAACAGACCGGGATTGATTTTCATCAACATGAGACTGCTGCAGATCTTGCCAAAGCAATGAAATCCCTGGATATGGAGTTTAATCCTAAAGCTCCCCGCGGCAAACTTATCGATGATCTTCTGGGTCATTTCCTGGAACCTACTTTTATCCAACCCACCTTTGTATATGATTATCCGAGAGAAATTTCCCCGCTGGCAAAGACTAAAGAAGAAGACCAGGGGACTGTAGAGCGGTTTGAAGGATTTATAGGTGGACTCGAACTCTGCAACGCGTTTACAGAAATCAACGATCCTCTGGATCAGGAAGAGCGCTTCCTGGAAATGGGCCGTTCCTATTCAGAAGCTGATGATGAACACCATCCGCTTGATGAAGATTATCTGCGGGCAATGCGCTACGGAATGCCTCCCAGTGGAGGTTTCGGCATGGGAGTGGATCGGTTGGTAATGCTGCTTACAGATCAACAAACGATCAGGGAAGTATTGTTATTTCCTCATTTGAGGGAGATCGATAAGTAAGAAAATAGACCGATAACGGATCGAGTCCCCCAGAGGGACTCGATCCGTTTATGATTAACTCAACGGCCACAGCAGGGGGAGCAGCAGGATTGTGATTACCATTGAGATCAATATCAGCGGGACCCCGACTCTTAAGTAATCCCGGAAGCGGTAATTGCCAGATCCCATTACCAGTGTGTTGACGGGGGATGCAACTGGCGAGGCATAAGCAGTGGATGCCGCAATGGCAACCAGCATCAGGAATGCCTGGGGTTGATATCCCAAACGGAGAGCCAGAGAGAATGCAATGGGGGCGATTAGCACAGTTGTGGCTGTGTTGGATATCACCTGGGTAAACAGCGCAGTTATCAAGAACAAGGTTGCCAGGGTAGGCAAATTACCTAATCCTCCCAGTGTGGTTGCCATCCAATCTGTGCCAACCTGAACCAGCCCAACTTTTTGCAAGGCAGTAGTCATCGGCAGCATGCCGGCGATTAGGATAATGCTTTTCCAATCTACGCTGTTATAAGCATCTTTAATGTCCAGGCAGCCAGTGACAATCATTAAGAATGCGGCAATTAACGCTGTAGTAGAAAGTGGAAGCCAACTTGTAACTAAAAAGATTAACATCCCGACCAAAATCAAGGATGATAGGATCATTTTTGAGCGTGGTGGGGTACCTTTTAACGCATCT
>Ga0255415_1048_pt1 | contig 8740 bp, 9 predicted proteins | sample ANMaggSSYBR01G13_FD_182663 | JGI IMG/M metagenome (GOLD analysis project Ga0255415, IMG submission 182663) | Sediment cell enrichment communities from methane seep in Santa Monica Basin, California, United Staets - ANME aggregate JGI... | ecosystem: Environmental > Aquatic > Marine > Cold seeps >...
TAATTGGATTTGGCTTTCTGATGAAGATATTTGAACCTCATCGTAAGATGCAGAAGGAGAATATATTAGGTCAGGAAAAACCTCTTCTTACCCAAATGCTTCAAAAATACCGCCTTGTTTTAATCCCCCTTAGTATTGGAGTATTATTGGTTTTGTTTTTTATCCTGGGAACCCAGAGCAATTATATCTCCCGGATGTGGGAATATTTCACTATCAAAGAAGACTTTGACCTGCGGAATTATTTCAACTACATTGGATTTGGAGCCCGGATGGCTTATTGGGAGACTGCTTGGAGGATATTTTTAGACAATCCGATATTTGGGGTCGGATTAGGGAATTTCACCCTGTATTTTTCAAAATTTTTACCATATCAGCAGCTGACAATTGACCCCCAATTGCTTAGACATCTTGTTCCTCTTCCCGGTAGAATCCGTGTAATTTCTGTTAAGCACTTTTTAATTAGGATACTGGCAGAAACAGGTATGATTGGGGGAGCGATTTTTATCGTGTTCTTGTTGATTCTGACTGCAGGAGCATTGTATTTGTGGTTGTCGAAAGACAAGGAAGAAAGATTTTGGGGATTTGCTTCACTTCTGGGTATTGTGGCATTTTTAGGTGATACTTTCTCGTTTGATTCATTTGCTGTCCCAAATCCCTGGATATTGTTTGGTATGATCACAGCTGCCTTTACAGTCTTTACTAAATCTAAAAATCAGCACGAGGAGAGTTTAAACTGAACAAGAAACCCTTACTTATTGTTTTAATTATTTTGGCTGTTATTGTTTTATGTTTTTCCTGCCTGGCATGCGGTGTAATTGGATACGGAATCAATGTCTGGATGGAGAAAGTTGAAATCATTGATCCTGAACCTGCCGCCCCAGCTCCCCCAGTCCAACTTTCCTATACATTGGATGCCTTGTTGAATACAGAGGTCCCTATCAATGATCCAATCGACATCGCCCAGCGGCTGGAGGGAAAAGAAAATATTCCCCTGACTCTGCCGGTGGAGAATCTGAATCGTCAAGTTGGCGAGAAGGAAACATTTTGGGTTACAGATACGGATACAGCCACAAATTTCCAGGTTGAGACAACCCTGGCCGCGGTGACTGATCATCTGTATTTTTGGATTGAAGATGGCGTTGATTATTCACAAAAGGCGGTGGATAATTTGGCTGCAGAATTCGAGGATAATATTTATCCGACTAATCAGGAATTCTTTGGCTCAGAATGGACTCCGGGTGTTGATGAAGACCCCCACCTTTATGTGATTTACGCCAGGGGCTTAGGATCCAATCTCGCAGGTTATTATGCCTCGATTGATGAATACCACCCGCTGGTACACGAGTACTCCAATGCCCATGAAACCTTTATGCTCAGCGCTGATAATGCAGGTTTAACTGAAGGTTACACCTATGGTGTTTTGGCTCATGAGTTTCAGCACATGATCCATTGGTATCGGGATAGAAATGAAACCTCATGGCTGAATGAGGGGTTTTCCGAACTGGCTACCCTTTTAACTGGTCTCCGGGAGGGTCCAACCCATGATTATTATTATGCCGATAACCCTGATTCTCAGCTAAATGATTGGCCGAATGATCCCAATGCGACTATTCCTCACTATGGTTCCAGTTTTCTTTTTGTAACCTACTTCCTGGACCGTTTCGGCAGTGAAGCGACCAAAGCCTTGGTATCCGATGATTTAAACGGTCTGCAGAGTGTTGATAAAGTGCTGCAGGATCTGGAAATAGTTGATCCTGATACCGGCTCAATCATTACTGCGGATGAATTTTTTCTTGATTGGGTGGTGACAAACTATATTAAAGATGACTATAACGTCTCTGACAGATTTGACTACTCAAACTATCCTGATGCCCCTATTTTTTATCCTACGGAGAGCATAGATCAATGCCCAACGGGTGTGGTATATAGAGATGTTCATCAATATGGGGTTGATTACATTGAATTAAATTGCCAGGGATCCTATAGGCTGAAATTTGAGGGGCAGCAGTCAGTCCAGCTCCTGCCAGAATATCCACATTCAGGCTCATATGCTTTTTGGTCCAATAAAGGGGACCAATCGGATATGCGATTAACCCGCGAATTTGATTTAAGTGAGGTGTCTGGCTCAATTACAATGAACTATTGGACCTGGTATGATCTGGAAGTGGATTATGATTATATCTTCCTGGAAATTTCAACCAACGGAGGGGAATGGAGGATTATCAGAGCACCATCAACCACATCAGAGGACCCGTCCGGCAACAGTTACGGTTGGGGATACAACGGGTTGTCGGGAGGAGATGGCAGCTGGATCCAGGAAAGTGTTGATCTATCCGCTTATGCTGGAGAGACCATTCAAGTTCGTTTTGAATATATAACAGACGCTGCAGTTCACGGCGAAGGTTTCTTGCTGGATGATGTCTCGATCCCGAAAATTGGATACTCTGCAGACTTTGAAGAAGATGATGGCGGATGGGTCAGTGAAGGTTTTGTCCGCATAGAAAATGCCCTTCCTCAAACGTACCGAGTGGCTCTAATTCACCTGGGTACAGCTCCCAGAGTCCAATATTTAACAGTATCAGCGGAAAATCAGATAGAGATACCGGTTATGATTGGAGAGGATGGCGTTCAGGAAGTGATTTTGGTAGTTACGGGGACTACTCGATTTACCCGGCAAAAAGCTGATTACCAATTTGAGCTAATAGAGGAATAAAACACAAAACACTCCCATTTTATTGGGAGTGTTTTTGTTTAAATTTCGTTGAAAAGAACTGGTACAGAGATGCAAAATAATTTTATTGCCTGGTTTCCGTGATTATTTAGCTTCTTTTTGCTCGATTAGAACTTCCAGTTGTGCCTCAAGTTCAGCGCGTTTATTTTGGGAAGCTTCTTTGATTTCAATTTGGATATCATCTACTTGTTTTCGAATTGTGGAACGCAGTTCCTTCCCTGAATAGGGAGTCAGCAGCAGCGCTGCTAATCCACCTAGTATCCCTCCGAGCACTGCTCCAAACGTGAATGCGATTGCCTTTCTCATCAATAGATCTCCTTTGGCCAATCTTGCTTTTGTTTATTATAATTGGTCTTTAAGAAAAAAGAAACCACCCTTCAGGATTCCAGGAGCGAAAGACTTTGATTGATGTAACCCTTCCACTGATTGATCTGCACCGCCATCTCGACGGGAGTATCCGCCTGGAGACGATTTTAGAATTGGGGAAGAAACACGGAATTCCACTTCCGGCCAGTGATATTGAAGGCCTGCGGCCTCATGTTCAGATCACAGATCCGCGTCCAGGCGTGATGGCTTTTATTGAAAAATTTAAATATATGATCGGTGTGTTGGCGGATTATGACGCCTGCCGGCGGGTTGCATACGAGAATGTTGAAGATGCATCTCTGGAGGGTATTGACTATATTGAGCTCCGCTTCAGCCCCTTGTTTATGGCTGAACCGCACAGTTTATCCCCGGAAGGGGTTGTAGAAGCTGTCTTGGAAGGTGTCAATCAAGGACAGAACGAATTTGGTATCAAGGTTAATATTATTGGAATTATCAGCCGCACCTATGGGCCGGATTTGGGTTGGAAGGAGCTGGAAACCCTTTTGGTATATAAAAACCAGATTGCTGCCCTGGACCTGGCAGGTGACGAAAAGAATTATCCCGGACAGTTGTTTGTTGACCATATCCAGGAAGGGCGATCTGCGGGATGGAAAATCACAATCCATGCCGGGGAAGAAGCAGGCCCAGACAGTATCTGGCAGGCAGTAGAGGAGTTAAATGCAGATCGGATTGGTCATGGCGTCAGCGCTGCCAGGGACCCGGTATTAATGCGATATTTGGCAGAAAAGAAAATTGGATTGGAATCCAATCTGACCAGCAATGTCCAGACCCGGGTGGTTGATAAGTATAGTTCGCACCCGCTGCGGATATTTTTAGAAGAGGGAATTCTGGCTACAATCAATACTGATGACCCTGGTATTAGCGGGATAGATCTCAGACATGAATATGAACAAGCGGCACCTGCGGCAGGATTAACATCTGATCATATTCGTCAGGCTCAACGGAACTCACTGAAAATTTCCTTTTTAACTGATGATGAGAAAAAAAATACTCAGCCAAAACACAGAAAATCGGAAGAAAAAGTTAGATGAATAAACAAATGGTCTTGTCGGTTGGAATGCCCAGGGCTGGATCGGGTTGGTATTATAATCTTACTAAGGATCTGGTTGTTGCAAGCGGGGGGTTAAATGCAAAAGAGATCAGAACTAAATATCCCCTGAAACGTTTGTTAACAGAGGTAAACTGTAATTTGGGAACTCTCAGTTTTTATCGTTTGATTCCCGTTCTGCTGCCCTTAGTTATTGAACGGCCATACGTGATTAAGCTTCATGCAGAGAGACGTCCCTTAGCAGATTTATTAATTACTCTAGGAGTGATTAAATCAACCTATATTTTCCGGGATCCTAGAGATGCTCTTTTGTCTGCTTATGAATATGGGCAGAGAATGTCTGAAAAGCGACTTGAGAATGCTTTTACTCCCCTGACAACCATTGAAAAATCCATTAATTTCATGGCGTCCTATGTTAAGATAGCCAGAGGCTGGCTATCTTCTGAACATACTCTGGCTGTAAAGTATGAGGATTTCAAATCAAATTATGACCATGAAGTAAGTAAATTAATTGCTTTCCTCGAAATTGACCCAACCGAGAACAAAATAAAAGAGATCATAGGCAGTTATCGCCCGGAACAAAAGGGTCAAAATCGGCAGGGATTACACTTTGTAAAGGGGAAGGTTGGACGCTATAAAGATTCATTTACAGATTCCCAGATTGACCAATGCGACAGACTATTTGGTGATTTTTTACAAGAATATGGGTATTCTGAATGAAATTTCACTGATTTGAAACAAAATTCCCCTCCTTGTTTATCTTTAGAATTTAAGGGATAATATGGTACTGCCCGGATTTGACCCCAAACCGGGACATAAACAAAATATTGATTAAATTTCATTTGGCCCCTACCAGCTAAGGAGGGTACCATGTCTGATTCCCCCGATACTCATCGGAAAATATCGACCCATACTTTTCACCTGAAAAAACAACGCGGTGAACAGCTGACCATGCTGACTGCCTATGATTACCCAACAGCCAGGGCTGTTGACCTTGCAGGGATTGATTCCATCTTGGTAGGAGATTCCCTGGGAATGGTCGTTCTGGGATATGAAAACACATTGCCGGTGACTATGGAAGAAATGCTTCATCACTGCCGGGCAGTTTCCCGGGGGGCTTCCCGGGCATTGCTAATTGGGGATATGCCTTTTATGTCTTATCAGGTTGGAGTAGAGGATGCGGTTCGTAATGCAGGGCGGTTTCTTCAAGAATCGGGAATGAATGCCGTGAAATTAGAAGGGGGGCAAGGAGCGCCTGGATGCTGTCAGGGCAATCCTCGACGCGGGTATTCCAGTTTTAGCTCACCTGGGACTCACCCCACAGAGCATTCATAAATTTGGGGGTTTCAAAGCCCAAGGGAAATCAGCTGAAGCAGCCGGATATCTCCTTGAAGATGCCCTGTCTTTGGAGGATGCAGGTTGTTTTGGACTGGTATTGGAATCAATTCCAGACAGGGTTGCCACTTATATTACCCAAAAGTTAAAGATACCAACGATAGGTATTGGCGCTGGCAGTGGATGTGATGGCCAGGTACTGGTCACTCATGATCTTCTGGGCTTGTATGACAGATTTACGCCAAAATTTGTTAAGCAATATGCTCTTCTTCATAAGGAAATTGATACAGCTATCCGGGCTTATCAAAATGATGTTCTGCAGGGGAAATTTCCCACTCAGGGGCATTCGTTTTCTATCTCTGATCAGGAGTGGGAATTGTTCTTAAGCCGCGTGGGAGAATCCTGATCCATGGCAGAAATCCTGATTGTAGGGACTGGAGCAATGGCTCTGCTGTTTGGAGGCCGTCTGGCTGCGTCTGGGGTTAAAGTCACACTCTTGGGTACCTGGGAGGAAGGAATCCGGGCTGTCCAGGAAAAAGGTATCCGAATAATTGGGGAAACAGGTGAGTTTGCTTATCCTGTCAAAGCAACAGCTGATGTCAAGGAAATAAAGAGAGTTCCTTTTGCGTTTGTATTGGTGAAATCCTGGCAGACTGAGCGGGCAGCTCGGCAGCTTAAAGGAGTGATGCAGCATGATGGTGTGGCTCTAACCTTGCAAAATGGGCTGGGAAACCTGGCGATCTTAAGCGACGTGTTGGGAGAAGAACGAACTGCACTGGGTGTGACAACGTATGGTGCCACTCTTCTTGAGCCGGGATTGGTTCGCCGTGGAGGTGAAGGGATTATCTCTCTTGGAATTCATCCGCGGCTGGGTACACTTAAGGTTAATCTCCAGCAAGCAGGTTTTTCAATTTACGAAACACTTGATTTATCAAGCCTGGTATGGAGCAAGCTGATTATCAATGCTGCCATTAATCCTCTCACTGCCCTTTTAGGCGTAACGAACGGAGAGCTGCTCGAAAGCAGAGCTGCTAGAAAAATTATGAGTATTGCAGCTGAAGAAGCAGCTTCTGTTGCTTCAGCAAAATGTATTAAATTAAATTTCAAGGATCCTGCCCTTGCAGCTGAAGAAGTTGCTGCCGCAACATCAGGGAACATCTCTTCCATGCTCCAGGATATCAGACGGAATTCACCGACTGAAATTGATGCAATTTGTGGAGAGATAGTCCGGGAGGGGAAGAGGTTAAACGTACCTACACCGGTGAACAATCTCTTATTTCAACTGGTTCAGGCGCAAGTGGATTTATCTGGAAAGAATTATGAAAATAGTTGAAACTTTTGATGCGTTACAAGAAGCGCTGTTAAGGCTGAAAAGGCCGCTGGGTTTTGTCCCCACTATGGGATATTTGCATGAGGGACATCTCTCCTTGGTAAAAAGAGCAAAACAGGATTGTGAAAGTGTTGTAGTGAGCATATTTGCAAATCCTGCACAATTTGCTCCGGATGAGGATCTGGATAATTACCCCCGGGATATCGACCGGGACCTGGAATTGTTAACAGGGGTTGGAACAAACCTGGTTTGGATACCTTCTGTAATAAACATGTACCCGGAGGATTTTCAGACCTGGATTAATGTTGAACAAGTAACCAAACCCCTGGAAGGACAGGTTAGAAACACTCATTTCCAGGGTGTTACAACCGTGGTGTCTAAGCTGTTTAATGCAGTCCGGCCTGACAAATCTTATTTTGGACAGAAAGATGCTCAACAGGCTGTTGTTATCAAACAGATGGTCCGCGATTTAAATTACCCGATTGAGATTGTAATTTGTCCCATCATCCGGGAGGTGGATGGGTTGGCAATGTCCAGCCGCAACAGCTATTTGAATGAAGAGGAACGACAAGCGGCCCTTTGTCTTTCCCAGGGACTTAGCAAAGCAGAAGAAGCTTTTCATAAAGGTGAAAAAAATGCGGAAAAGATAAGGGAGATCGTTGCCAGTGTGATCGATGAAGAACAATTGGCAGAACTTCAATACGTTTCCTGCGCCCACCCGGAAACCCTCGAAGAATTGGAAGGGGAAATTGAATCCTGCCTGTTATCCATGGCGGTTTTTATCGGGCGAACTCGTTTGATTGATAATATCCTTTTACTTCAACCGAAAACCTGATTTCTCAATATTATTAATATTTTGGGCACTTTGTTAGTGGTAAATAGAAAACTAGTTTATAAATCTACCACCTAAAAAAAGAGAGAATTATGTACCGAAAACTACTGAAATCTAAAATACATCGAGCAGTTGTGACTGGAACAGAACTGGATTACGAAGGGAGCATAACTGTTGACAGCAACTTGCTGAAACAAGCCGGAATCAAGGAATTCGAATTTGTCCAGGTTGTTAATGTGGCAACTGGAGCCCGGTTCGAAACATATACATTGGCAGGTGAACCGGACTCGGGAATAATCGAGCTCAATGGTGCGGCTGCGCGTCTCTGTTATCAGGGTGATCGGATAATTATCATGTCCCACGTTCTGGTGTCCGAACCTCTGCCGGAGATTTGGCACCCGACAATTGTTCTGGTCAATGATCAAAACCAAGTGAAGGAAAAACAATGTTAATGACAATTGATATTGGAAACACTAATATTTCTATTGGCTTATACCAAGGAGATGTATTAGGCCCCCGATGGCGGGTTTCAACAGATCACAACCGCATGCCGGACGAATATGGACTTCAGATTGATGGTTTGCTTAAGCACGAGAATTTAACACCAGATGATATCAGCGGAATTTGCCTTGCTTCCGTTGTACCTCCGCTGAACGGAATTTTTCTCCAGGCTTGCCGGAAATACTTGAACCAGGATCCTCTGGTTGTAGATGCCGGTACAAAAACCGGTGTGCGCATCCTTTATGAAACACCGCGATCAGTGGGCGCAGATAGAATAGTTGATGCTGCTGCGGTTCAGACTCTATACGGAGGTCCAGCTTGTGTGGTTGATTTCGGTACCGGGACCACCTTTGATGCTATTTCCCGGGATGGAGATTACCTCGGGGGGGCAATCGCGCCCGGAATTGGCATCGCTGCGGAAGCCTTATTCCGGAGGGCAGCTAAACTTCCCCGGGTAGATTTAAGCACACCTCCCTCTGTTATCGGGCAGAACACGCCCCATTCTATGCAGTCAGGATTGATTTATGGTTATGTAGGTTTGGTTGAAGGTATGGTTACTCGTTTTCGCGCTGAGCT
>Ga0255415_1012_pt1 | contig 8716 bp, 8 predicted proteins | sample ANMaggSSYBR01G13_FD_182663 | JGI IMG/M metagenome (GOLD analysis project Ga0255415, IMG submission 182663) | Sediment cell enrichment communities from methane seep in Santa Monica Basin, California, United Staets - ANME aggregate JGI... | ecosystem: Environmental > Aquatic > Marine > Cold seeps >...
GTATCCATCATCCATGTCCTGCTCAATCTGACATTGAATCTCACTAGTTATCTTTTTGAATATTTCTTCCAATTTAGACCGTTTTCGTTTTGTTTCATCTGCTTCCCATCCTTTTTCACGGCCGGTCGATCGATAATTGTCGAGACGAAGGTAATAAGATCCAGCCTCAAGGACTGTCTCTTTGAACACCTTTCGAACTGAAGGGTTTAGGAGTAGCTTATGAGAGTTGTACCATTCTTGAATTTTCCGTATTGTATGAAACCGAGCGTCTTCATCGGCATGAATTATACTTTTCAGTTCTTCTGCAAAAAGGTAAGCCTGTTGATTAACTTTGAATTTCTTTTCTAACAGTACAAGAAGGTACTTGTCTAAACGTTCTTGCCTAAATCGAAAAAAAGATGCCAACTGCGATATCAACCCTCCAAGAAATACACCAGAGAGTACAAATATTCCATTTATTACAATATCAGACATTTCGGATATCCTTGATATGGGGATAGGTTCATGTAATCTAAACGTTGAGCACTAATTTTTAAACCGCTTTGTGACTAAATTGTATTCTGAAAATAATGTGGTAATCCATCTATATTAGATGAGCTTCTCATCGATCAAGATAATACCAAATACGAACGTCTTCTACATAAATAATATCAATGGATTTTCCTTCTCCTATCCTAATATCGTCCTTTCCGCCTACCGCACTGATATTATTGATTTTTGCAACAACAGCAACTCCACCTGGATAGTTTTTGCTCAAATTTGGATGCTCCTTTAGAAGTGAATTGACTTTTTGCATGGGGCTTTTTATTGCTAACTCAAGATTTGCCCGATGAGGACGAATGTTTTCAATCCTTAATATATAGAACTCTTGATCGAAGGTTCTGATATCTTTTATTACACCTATAAAAAGAGTGGGACGATCGGTTAACAATAATTTTTCCAATTCCACTGTTAGAATTGGGTCGAAAATTTCTTTACGGCCTTTTATCTCTTTTACCCAATCGAAAGCATTATATTCTTTTATCAGATTGGCTACCGCAGAAATTACATTCTTCTCTATTCGCTTTTTATGAGCTTCTTTTGCTTCCATTTGCGCCTTGTACTCAATATGACTATTAAAGGCCCAGAATACAATTAAGGAAAATACCAAGAGAATAGGGATAATTATCAATAATGCCCGCTTCATTTGAAATTCCTCTCCAATGTATAACGCCTCGAAATGAGCGGCTTTGCGGAGGCGCGAAGCGACGGAGTAAAGTCCGCTCTATTGAGTTGTTCTCTGGTTATACCCATTTGAAGCAACTCCTTCCCTTTGTCTTCTTATTATAACCTTGAAAGACTTAAATTGTATATTCTTTATTTATTTTTGTTTTTTCTTCCTCAGGGAGATGATTGCTTTTGTGTGCTCTGCTATCTAAAAATTTCCTCAATTAATAAATATCCATTACAACTTTTCAGCTACCCGAAAACCTTTCGTTTTTTTTAACAATCGCTATTTGATTCAGCTTTATGTGAATTATTGTATTTATTGTTCCAGAGAACGCTAATCAGCCGCGCGCCCTTTTGCGTCGGCGGATTAAGCCTGGTTCGACTTTTTTGTGAATACTTCACAGTTTGAGCTTCTCAAAAAATTTATCTTCGCAGTTAGTAGCTATGAATCATGAAAAAAACAAAAGTTGAGATTTTGGGTCTGATGTACAAGTGGAGTTTCATTACATTCACTTTAAACTGTTTTCCTTTTCTCGTCGGTACCATTGCAACGCTTTTGAAATCGGCATATCACCGCATTCTTTCCTGGTATTGTCGTAGTCTCGGTAAACTTGACGGGCCAGATCGCGCCATTCAGATTTCAGAAAAAGCTGAATGAATTCCGAAGGTGGTGCCAGCAACTCTGCTGACAGGAGTATACCTTGAGGCTTTTTCGGGATATCTATCCGGTGGATTCCTTTGGCAACCCTACGAATTTGGTAATGTTCGTGCGTCCAGGCCCCCTCACCCAATTCCTTTGTGTATAGTATATATTCAAAGAAATCCTCATTATTGCCGATTTGGACTTCGGACATAGAAAGCATCATGCTTCTGGAACTAACGACACGAACTGCAATAACCCGAAACTTCCTATGCGCTGGTGAGTTTCGTAAAGTTTCTCTGCATAGTTCCTCAATCTCATTTTTGTATCTCATGAATTCGTTAAGAGTGAGTTGCCTAGCGGATACTTCCTTGCCCGTTGTATAATCCTTCATTCTGGATGTCATGGCTATGAGTAACTCATCCGTGGCAGTATCATATATTGCCATACACCCATTTTCTCGAAGGAATTCGCTCTGCACCATGGCGTAAGAGTTGAATAGTCTCAGTGCATTGCTACCACACATCTGTTGTTGATTAGATGGTCGAGATCGCCCCTCACTCACAAGAACACTCTCCATAATTGCCATCCTGGCGTATGCATGGTGTGCAGTCTGGATGTCAGCTTCGATCGCTTTTTGAGCAGTGTATTCATACTTCGCTTCCCCTATTTTTTCTTGTGCCTCCCCGTTCAATGCAACAACGAAGAATGCTGACATGACGATTAACACAAGTTTCTTCATTTCTACCTCCTTTCGTTTTTCCAGAGAACATAGATTAGACGGCCTAATAGCTGTAGCTAATTACGACTAATTGCCGCTGTAAAATCATAAAGTATAAACAATACAATATATTAATATTAACATTGTTTTATATTGAAACATGAAATACAGCTAAAATGCAGCCTATTTCTAATACGCGACTGTTTTTCCGCATAGTGCTTTTTTTGTAAATTTTATAACCATATGATATCATAAAAAATAATGTGGATAAGTCTTATATTGATCTTGAAAAAAGCGTTTAAGGCTATAAAAAGTGTTGCAATATAAAAAGTTCTATGATAATAAAATACAACATAACTGATATTTCACAAATTCCGATTAGGGCATAATGTGATTAGATTTTATTTTGCATATTAGTAACAATTTGTCAATATTTAAAGGCAATTGATTATTCATGATAAAATGGTGTTAAAGATGAGGCTGTTGGATCAGGTACGTCACGTAATAAGGAAGAAGCATTATTCGATTCGGACAGAACGGGCGTATACAAATTGGATCAGAAAATTCATACTGTTTAATGGCAAAAAACATCCCAAGGATATGGGAGAGAGGGAGATTTCGCAATACATATCATACCTTGCAGTAAAGAGAAATGTTTCCGCAAGCACCCAGAATCAAGCGCTCAACGCTGTTGTTTTTCTTTATAAACATGTGTTGAATAGAGATCTGGGGGATTTCGGCAATATGCAAAGAGCTAAAAGACCTAAAAAATTGCCGACTATACTTTGCAAGGCTATAAACTGCGCTTTTTGAAACGGTCAGGATTATAAGGAAAAATTAAACCACGAAGGACACGAAGGGGCACGAAGATTAGAATTAATGATTTTTATAATTTCTTTGTGTTCTTCGTGAGCTTCGTGGTGAAAAAACATAATAAAAAAGCTCAGATTTTGACCGTTTACAGAACTGAAAAATGGAGATATGGTTCTTATTGATACATCAGAAAAGGACATACTGGCAGGAGCAATATATGCCGTTGGAATTGACGATACAATCATGGTTAAAAGAATAGAAAAGCATCCTGGCAAACTGATTCTTATGAGTGACAATAAAGATTATGAACCTGTTTACCTAAGTCAGGAGGGATTTTAGAATTTTCTCCACGTTGTCTGCATCGAGTTCACATGCCCAACATCCGCCCGTTCCATCCCATCCATTATAAGAGGCGGGATCTACACTTTTCAGTCCAACCAGCAGAGCATGTCCTTTAGCCATTTTCTTCCTTCTTTCTGATCTTTTTTCTAAGTCTATTATCTCGACTGATTCTCATGGCAATGCAACGACTTGCTTGCAATATGAAAGAAACTTTTTTCTGTCTCTTTGGCTTTTTAAGATATCTTTTCTCTCGTTTTCCCGTGATGTAAGATGCTAAAATACTCCAGGATAGGCTATTGTCAATGGTCGTGCCATAATCGCTCCTTTATCATCAAACGATCTTACGGTTTTTGTTCAGCAAAAGAGTCTGTCTGTCAAGAATGAAGACCCGACACTATGTTCCCGCCATTCATTGTAAAGTCCAGATACGCCCATAGTTGCCTGGGACCGTGAGCCATGACTGCTCTCTGAAAACAATGTCTTTCAAATTTTCGTGTCCGTGGAGTTCTTCCCGATAATCGCCGCCAAATGGGAAAACAAATGGCACTGTCTGCTCCTGGTCACCAAAATTGAGCGCAATCAGGCTGAAGTTATTACCGTATCTTCGCGAAAATAGCATGAGGCCCTTTGATTGGTACAGGTCATGATTTTCAATGTACTGCAGCGCAGTTTTTTTGATCCGATCGTCGTCATTGGTAACTTCTGCCGGATAGCCGGAAAGAGCCAACCGTAGCCCCAGACTGGCCAGTTCGTCTTGATTTCCGTGGGCCACCTGTTTGGCCGCGCCCAATGTTTCGTTTTGCCAGGTGCAGTTACTGTAAGTCTGCTTCAGGATTTCTCGCGGACCTTCCAATTGCTCAGCGCACTGGATGAGATTGATATCTCCGTTTTGAACAAACCGCTGCCAGTGTCCCGCAAGCTCCTGCTTTGCCTTTACCATCTGATATGTCTCATAGGTCAGGCAGGCATAACCCTGGCCCACAGGTCCATCCCAGTAGTTCGGCACGCAATCATAGCGAAAACCGTCTGCATGGTAGCAATCCAACCAGTGGTGGTTAACGGTGAAGAAAAAGTCCCTGGTAAATGTGCGGCGAAAGTCCGTGCTCTCGCCAAAATAATCCTTGGCAAAGGCACCCATAAAGGGATTTTCCCAGTAAGCAAGCTTTTTGTAAACGTAAGCATAAGGAAAACTTTCGCTGGTATGCCCATAAACGGCATCCAGAATTATCGCAATACCTCTTTGGTGTGCCGCATCTATCAGCCTTTGCAGATCCTTCCTTTTACCAAATCGTTCATCCACACCAAAGTAGCCAATAGGCAAAAAGCCCCAATCCACTGTGTTGGCAACGTTGGAAACCGGCATCAGCTCAATGCAGTTGATCCCCAGGTCCGCCAGATAATCCAGGTGAGCGATGGCACCGTCGATATCACCGCCGAATTCGTTTATCATTAACTCATATAAAACGAGGTCATCGAGTGCCGGGGTTTTCCAGATATTTTCTTGATCGCTCCAACTGTAAACCTCATATCCCAGGGTAAAAGCAGACAATTTGCCGACGCCAAATTCCCGGGCAAAGGGGTCAATGATCCAATCGATCATTTCCGGCACATTTGAATTCTCAAGACAATACCGATAGACGTACCTTCCCGGAGATCCCCATGCAGATTTGGCATCTGGCCTCGGAGTCGAGTTAATGTCTACCTGCACAGACCAATAATCGCCGTAGTCAAGATCAACCGAGTGATTGAGTTCAAACTTAACTGGCTGGATTGCTTGCAGGAACTGGTCTTTTTCGTGGATGATCTTGACCCAGAGCCGATTGCCGTTGCTTGCCGATACCCAGGGCAAAAACAGCCCAAAGTCAATGACCCCAGCCGATATCTCTCTTGTTCCAAGTTTATGTAATGGGAGAAGTTTCATAGTATACCTTCTGTGCCGGCATCTGCAACGTGGTAGCCGCCTCGATTTTTGCTCGTTTTGAGTTTGATCCCCCGCCGGGCAATTGCGGGGTAAAGCCCATAAGTTCTATTCTTCCCGTTTAAGAGAGCCGCTCCATGATTCGAAGACAGGCAAACCGTGCTGGTTTGGTTTTTCCTCCGGGGTATAGAACATCATATAGGTCATATCCTTCCAGCCGATGAAGCCACTCCCATCCCTGCATTCATGGTATCTTTTACGCCATGTCCCTGTATTAAGATAAACGTGTTCGAAGATTCTCCCTGCTTCTCTATTCAGGGCAAGTGCTTTTTTTAGTGGGTCATGGGTGTGTCCCATCACTATGTACTGTATGCGGCTGTCAAGCTCAGAGAACAAGTTTGTCGCTCCTTTAAGCAATTCATCTTCACCAAACAGGGCCGCGATCTTATCTGCAATGTCCAACAACCTGCCCGTGGAAAAAATCTTGAATTTCTCAAGGAAGTAAAGGACACCCTGTATCTGGTCAGCAGTGTCGAAGGGGTTGTACCATCGATCATGACGATCGTACCATTTTCTTACAAATGTCAGCTCTTGAAATTCTTTCACCACTTCGTCAACCGTGTCCTCGATAATCTCCTTTAGATCCCGGTTGGCCTCCACCTGATAGAGGAGCCATTTCAAGGTCGCTGAAAATGGACGCACATTCTCAATCTCCTGAAAATTTCTTTTCAGATTCTCCCGCTCTATTGCGTTCAGATTACCGCCGGCTTCAACATTTTTCATGAGTTTATAAGGAAGTTTGGCGATGAGTTCCGTTGTTATGGGGTCGCCGATAGGCACAAGCTTGTAGTCTTTATCGGTGCGGCCCGGGCCTCCCTCATAGTTGAATTTATCAAAGCAATGACCGTGTATTGCATATACCCCATACTCGGTATTGGAAAAGTGGCGCTTGAAATTCTCCGGGTTGCTATCTTTCAAGCCGAGAAGTTCTATAACTTTTCCTTTCAGGTCATCTATCAACCAGCAGAGCCGGTCATGGTTTCCCGGTATATAAACAGTCTCCACTTCAATATTCCCAAAACGTTTTCCAATAGCAGGCGGATCGAAGAGTTTAAATGTACCCCTGTTTTTTTCCTCTATCTCGCTTAAGATTGCCCCGGCTTTTTCCCGCATTTTAGCTGTATTGTTTCCCCATGGCCGGTCAACTTCCTTTTCGTTAAACCATTCTTCGGTTCGAAGGATATCAAATATATCACCAAGAAAGACGATCTTTAACTCCTTAGCTTTAGCCTTATCTGCACGGACTTCAACATTGGCAAGAAAGTTTTCGAAAGCCGAAGCCGGAATATTATGTTTTCCTGCAGTTTCATCCACAAAATGCAAATCACTGATAAAAACTAGCATAATACCCTCCTTTCAAGTATCGTAAGTAACACCTGTCAATTTCCACGGGATTAGGAACGTGGACGAATTAACTTCCTCAAGTAGGCGCACAGATTTGGGTCGAATTTGTTCGATCTCAGATCACAAAAGTTGAAGGAATAGCGTGCTATTTCAATATTTTTGTGCTTTGAGACCGGACAAAGGCGGCCTGAAGCTGTGATTTATAGTTGGGGAAGTTATTTCGTCCACGTTCCTTAAGTGTCGATTCTTTCATTAAGAAACCTCAGAATGGTTTCACTTTTCAACATTTCTTCCTCCACCCTATCCCTAATTTTTCATTCCTTCCATAGTTTTTACCTCCTTTTTATTGACATCAAGTGCTTTGGTCGCGTTATTCTCCTGAATTTTGTATTGAAAATAGGGTTCAACTACATAGAAGTGGCCTACTATAGCAAAAAGAATTCCCACGCTAAGGAGCCGATTTACATTCTTTTTGCTTGATCGGAAATCAGTAAAGATTATTTCAAACAACTGTTTCATTGCGCTACCTCACAGGGCTATTTGGGGAGGTACCTCTTTCCTTAGAGTATTTCTACTACTTCACCACCTTAATGCTGTATGCACCTGTTCCGCTCTGACTGTTGTAATGTTCAACTCTGACATAATACGTACCAGTTGAAAGGTCTGCGGTAATTTTTGCATTCCAGCCCGTACCGCTGTCGTCATCACGCGCAATCAGCTTTGTTTCACTGTCTGGGCCATAGAGAGCCATCACTAAATCCGTGCGCCCTTCCGTTTCAACAGTATATTTTCCTTCCTCGGCAACTATGAATTTATAGGAGTCTTTCCGGCCTGGATGAGTGATTTCTGCTTTATGCGGCGCAAAATCAATAACCGGCAACTCAACCGGTCCCTCGACTGGGGGAGCAAAAATCACAGCAAAGGCTTTCTGGGATCGAAAACCATCTGTTAGAGGCCCGTATTCATTGTACTGAGGCTTCTGGCTTGAGCTGATCAACTCGCATATTTTTTCAAGCAGGTCTTTGAAAGTTCCGGCAAAAGCGCCATCCTGCCAGGCTTCACACAAAGCAATAGTGAATGCTCCACCATGCTGGTATCCAGCAGACGTAAAGCCGTCCCGACATCCTCCCAGATGAATAAGTTGAGCCTTAATATCCACGTCCTCTCTCGGCATCCTTGCTACTGGTCTGAATATGGCCTGTTCATTTACCGACACCGTCATTCTTCCCCTGTAATTCGTACCGGAATTGCAACTGTCGCTGATCATTACTATACGTACACCGGCTTTGAATTTTGTCAGTGCATGGTGAATCTTGTCATCTATTACTTCTCTGTCATATGCGACAAGTGTTTCATCCTTGCCATCCACTTCGTCTCCGTTAAGATCCGGCTGTTGCCCCCCATGCCCCGAATAATAGAAAACAAAGATGTCATCAGCGACCAGGTTATCAGCCGCACGATAGAGTGAAGACAGAATTCCGTTCCGGGTGGCATCAGCGGTTTTAAGTATCTTAGTATCATAGTCGAGGGATTTTAGAATTCTCTCCACGTTGTCTGCATCGAGTTCACATCCCCAACATCCGCCCGTTCCATCCCATCCATTATAAGAGGCGGGATCTACACTTTTCAGTCCAACCAGCAGAGCATGTCCTTTAGCCATTTTCTTCCT
>Ga0255415_1050_pt1 | contig 8704 bp, 9 predicted proteins | sample ANMaggSSYBR01G13_FD_182663 | JGI IMG/M metagenome (GOLD analysis project Ga0255415, IMG submission 182663) | Sediment cell enrichment communities from methane seep in Santa Monica Basin, California, United Staets - ANME aggregate JGI... | ecosystem: Environmental > Aquatic > Marine > Cold seeps >...
ATGATCGGTGCCCCACAAATTTTTTGTCTTGAAATCTCGAAAGGGATTAGTGTGTTTTGTTAAACAACACAAGACGCATAAGTGCGCCCTTTGATCGCTTTGGCTGGTTTTTAAACGATGATTTTGGCTGGTTTCTTGACCGGTGGTGACAACAAAAGTGCCTCTTTTTTCTTAATGCTCACTAATACGCTCAAACAGTCAGCCGTTTTAAATTTAAATGCCCGCCACCTCTGGTTGTTAACAAGTTACTTTTGAGTTTTCAAATTTCTGAAGTTTGTAAATTTTTGATTATAATTACTTGACAATTGGGTTGTGAGAACTATATTCACAAAAAGGAATATATAGGGAGAACAAAATGAAAGAATTCGTCAAAGTAATGAAAGCCCTTTCTGATATTAACAGGGTAAAAATTGTCAAGCTGCTTCAGTATAAGATGATGTGCGTATGTGAATTGCGGACCGCCTTAAAGGTTGCCCAGCCCACGGTTTCAAAACATTTAAAAATACTTGAAAATGCCGGTCTTGTTGTTTCAAAGAAAGAAGGCCTGTGGGTTAACTATTATCCGGCTGATGGCAGTGCTTCACCTTATGCTGCAAGTATGCTGGGGAACCTGAGGCACTGGCTTGATCATGATCCTGAGCTTAAGGAAATAATTGAGAGATTACCTGGTATCCGCAGAGATCTGATTTGTAATATTTAACATAAATATAGCTAAATCATAATATACCTATATAAAGCATATAAGTTGGTGGCTAAAAGCTCACCCAAAGGGGGCTAATTAATATGAAAGAACGAACAAAATTATTGCTTATTATACTGGTTTTTCTTGCATGCTGCTATGTGCCATGGAGCCATCCAAATATAAGGCAGGCAGGACTTGAAGCTTTTATGATGCTTCAGGAATATGCCCGAGAGCATGTTCTGACCTGTCTTATCCCTGCTTTTTTTATTGCAGGGGCCATTGCTGTTTTTGTATCCCAGGCCTCGGTGCTGAAGTACTTTGGCGCATCAGCAAAAAAAATTCTTTCCTACTCTGTAGCCTCAATATCAGGTTCGGTTCTTGCTGTATGCTCCTGTACTGTTTTGCCTCTTTTTGCAGGAATTTATACAAGAGGCGCCGGTATCGGTCCTGCCACCGCTTTTTTATATTCAGGCCCTGCAATAAATGTTCTGGCGATTGTTTTGACCGCAAGAATACTGGGCTGGCAGATGGGTTTGGCGCGTGCTATTGGAGCAATATTTTTTGCCATCATTACAGGACTTCTAATGGCTTTTTTCTTCAGAAAAGATGATGCTGCACGCGAAACAGGCCAGATCTATGTTCCGGAAGACGAAGATAAAGGACGCACCCTGGGACAGGATGCTTTTTACATGCTGACAATGGTAATGATCCTTATTTTTGCAGCTTTTGCAAGACCGGCTCCGGGTTCTGCCGGGCTTTGGCAAATTATCTTTGCAGCAAAATGGTATATAACGGCTTTTCTCCTGATAGTATTATTTATTATGTTAAAAAGCTGGTTTACAAAGGATGAAAGAATAAACTGGGTGCAATCCACCTGGGGATTTACAAAACAGATTTTTCCTCTTCTTGGAGCAGGTGTACTTGTTGCCGGTTTTATGCTGGGCAGGCCGGGACATTCCGCTCTTATCCCTGAACATTATATTCAGACGCTTGTTGGCGGTAATTCCCTGTGGGCAAATTTGTTTGCTTCTGTTTCAGGCGCTTTTATGTATTTTGCCACTTTAACCGAAGTCCCCATTCTTCAAAGTCTTATTGGCGCCGGCATGGGGAAAGGGCCTGCTCTTTCACTTCTTCTGGCAGGACCGGCGCTTTCACTTCCCAATATGCTTGTTATTGGTGGGGTTATGGGAGTGAAGAAAACTCTTACTTTTTGTTTGATAATTGTAGTTTTGTCTACAATTGCCGGTATGTGTTACGGCTGGATTGCGGGTTAAGAAGAGCTATACCGCTTCAGGTATAATACATTAAAACCATGAAAAACTCTCGCATAACATATCATAAAGAAAGAACTCGTAGCGAATTTAAAGATATTGTTGCAGTTCAGCGAAATATTATAGAAAAAACATAATCCTGCCAGATTCTTTCTTAATGATATCTAATGCGTTCAAACAGTTTCCTGATTTTAATGTATCACACCTGAAGCTCTTTCGTAGATAAAAGCATTAACCCTGTGAGGGAGAATATTGATATCAAAACGGAAAGTAATTTTGAGAATTGGTATAAGCGTGTGCGAAACTTAAGGAGGTATTGTTAATGTCGTCGGATGATACCAGACAGATAAAAGTAGGTAAGCATGCGGTGGGCATTATTGGGCTAACACATGTTGTTGAAGAAGTTGCTGAAGACTTTGCTCATAAATCAGACCTTGAAATCCAGACAGAACTTTTAAGCAGACTTTCAAGAAGCAACTATATTCCCTCGAATATTCAGGATAGTTACGCTAAGGCCTTTTTGCGGGAATTCAAGAAATATATTGGGAAGCCTTATGAAGAAGAGGTTTCAGAAGGGCTTGAGATAAAAGTACTGGGCCCTGGATGCTCTCAGTGTGACATGCTGGATAAAATACTGATTGAAGTTTTGTCTGAGATGAACATCCTGGCGGATATGGAGCATGTCAGAAACGTCAAGGAGATAGGCAAATACGGAGTAATGGGGACTCCGGCATTAGTAATTAATGGAAAGGTGGTATCGGTTGGTAAAGTACCAGGCAAAGAAAAGCTCAAAGAATGGCTGAGTGAATTAGTAACTAAATTGAGCAATTAGCCATTAGCTTTTAGCAGTTAGCACAATAATTTCAATAGCTTTGCTAAGGGGTAACATTTCATCCAAAGGGTGAAAATCGAATTGCTGGTAAACACCGAAATAATAAGAGCTAATCGCTAACTGCTAAGAGCTTATCTTAGGTATAAGGAGAAAAAATGGAGATAAAAATACTGGGACCAGGTTGTCCAAAGTGCAAACAGACCGAAGATCTTGTCAGGAAAGTAGTAATTGAAACCGGTGTTGACGCAAAGGTGGAGAAGGTGAGCGATCTCATGAAGATTGCAGGCTACGGTGTTTTTGGAACTCCGGCCGTGGTTGTTGATGGAGCGGTCAAGAGCGTTGGCAAGATTCCAACTGTGGAAGAGATAAAGACATGGATTGGGAAGTAGGAATATATGATGAAGAAAAGAGGAATAAAAACGTTCCTGTATGTTCTATTAATTTTTTGTGTAGGTGCAGGATATGCTTTTTCAGAAGAATTTGAAAAAGTGCCGGTGCCGGTAAAGGGAATGGTAACCATGATAGATCTGGGGGCAAAGAAATGCATACCATGTAAAATGATGGCTCCAATTCTTGAAAAGATTGAAAAGAATTACAAAGGAAAAGCAGCCATTATCTTTATTGATGTCTGGAAAAACAAAGATCAGGCGAAAAGATTCGGCATACGTGCAATCCCGACGCAGATATTTTTCAATAAAAAAGGAAAAGAGGTTTACCGGCATGTGGGATTTATGGGAGAGAAAGCGATAATAGAGCAGTTGAAAAAGATGGGCGTTACGATTTGAATTTTTGTAACACATTAGCTCTGTGAAAAAAATTCTGACAGGATAACAGGATAAACAAGATTTTGTTTCAAGTGAACAAACAAGGCTAATAGGTTTAATTGTTAATTTTGGTGAACGGAAAGTTGAAATCAAACGTAAAGTAGGGGATTTTGATGAGGATTTACAGGATGAGTTTTGATGTTTTAATCCTGAATATCCTGTTAATCCTGTCAAAAAAGTCTCTTTGAAAGACTTAAATTGTTATGATGCTGGAAACATTTTTTATTACGGTAAATGAGTGGATTTCAGGCGGTACGACCATAGCCTGTCTGGGTTCTTTTTTATGGGGGATAATCAGCGTGGCGTTCAGCCCGTGCCATCTTGCATCTATTCCCCTGATCATCGCCTATGTCGGTGGTCAGCAACAGGTACTTAAACCCGGTCAGGCCGGATATTATTCTGTTGCATTTTCTCTCGGCCTTTTTATTACCATCGCTCTTATCGGAATTATATGCGCTGTTTTAGGCAGAATGCTTGGAGATGTTGGTAACTACTGGCAAATTTTGATAGGAGGAATTCTTGTCTGGGTTGCTCTGGGGATGCTTGGTGTTGAAAAATGCTCAATGTCCGGCAGTTTATTATATCGCCTTAATTTAAAAGGTATTTTTGGGGCGTTTGTTCTTGGGCTGGCATATGGAGTTCTTTCAGGCTCCTGCACCTTTGGATTTATAGCGCCCATTCTTGCAATTATTACTATACAACAAAAAATGGCCGCCGGAATTCTCCTTATACTTCTCTTTGCCACAGGACATTGCCTGCCGATTGTTATTGCCGGAGCTTCAACAGCAGTCGTAAGAAGAATTCTGGAGAACAGCACCTGGCAGGGGGCAGGCAACTGGTTTCGCAGGGGCGCCGGTGCTGTCATCGGGCTTCTGGGGATATATTTTATTTTAAATCCTTTTTTAGCGGCTTAAAGACTCAAGTTTCGCACCATTAATTCCAGCCGAGGAGACATTATCATGACAATAGAATCTTGCAGTGTCGGCCAGCCGAAAGGGCTGAACATCTTTGAAAAATATCTCACCATCTGGGTGCTTGTTTGCATTGTCGCAGGTATCCTCTTGGGACGGTTCGCTCCAGGAGCCGCAACGTTTCTTGACGGTCTTGCCATTTACGTGGGCGAGGCGCCTGTTGTCTCCATTCCCATCGCGATCTGCCTCTTTTTCATGATGTATCCCATCATGGTCAAGATTGATTTTGCCGAAGTCATCAAAGCCGGCAAGACACCCAAACCTGTTCTCCTGACCCTGTTTTTAAACTGGGGGGTCAAACCCTTCACCATGATAGCCATAGCCAACTTCTTCCTGGGTTTTCTTTTTTTGAATCTTATAGGTTCCGATGCGGTGGATATCGTAAAAATGCCACCGGCTGCCGACTGGGCAGTGGGATCAGTTCATGGAGCAGGTATGGTTGTGCTCCACGAGGGGATGAAAATGCTCCAAATCCCTCTCTGGCGCAGTTACCTCGCGGGGTGCATTCTATTGGGCGTTGCTCCATGCACCGCCATGGTTTTGATGTGGGGATATCTTAGCAAAGGCAATGATGGCCTAACCCTAGTTATGGTAGCCATCAATAGCCTAACGATGCTTGTGCTCTATGGCCTGTTGGGTGGTTTTTTGCTTGGTGTTGGCAAGCTTCCGGTGCCATGGGAAGCCCTGGCGCTTTCCATATCTATTTACGTGGCTTTGCCGCTTGTGGCTGGATATCTGACCCGCAGGTGGCTTATCAATGTCAAGGGAGAGGTCTGGTTTCGAGAAAAGTTTCTGCATTTTTTGACCCCGGTCTCTATCACTGCGCTGCTGGCAACCCTGGTGCTCCTCTTTTCGTTTAAGGGGGATATTATTGTGAACAACCCACTCACGATTCTCTGGATCGCCATTCCTTTGTTCATTCAGACTATTTTCATATTTGTGCTGGGATATGGCCTGGCACGGCTGCTTAAGCTTCGTTACGAGGATGCAGCTCCTGCCTCCTTGATTGGGGCATCAAACCATTTTGAGGTCGCCATAGCTACTTCCACCATGCTGTTCGGACTCTCTTCAGGGGCATCACTTGCAACGGTAGTCGGCGTACTGATCGAGGTGCCACTAATGCTCATGTTGGTCAGGGTTTGTCTTAAGACAAGGGATTGGTTTGCTTCATAAGGGGAAAAATGGCCGTTGTGGCTATGACCATTCTCTGTGGGAAGCAAAAAAAGATATTCCTAACACCATAAACAAAGAAAAGAATTGATGAAAGAACAAAAAAAAGATGAAATTCGCCAGGAAGTACGCAAAAGATATGGGGATATTGCAAAATCCGACTCTGCGCATTGTGGCTGTTCTCCGTCTTGCTGTACACCGCAGGATCTTCCAATAAAAGATTTATCAGCCAAACTCGGCTATACTTCTCAAGAAATAAATTCAGTGCCTAATGGAGCTAATATGGGGGTCGGATGCGGGAATCCTCAAGCAATTGCAATGCTCAAAGAGGGGGAAACGGTTCTGGATATAGGCAGTGGTGGCGGATTTGACTGCTTTCTTGCAGCAAAGCAAGTAAGGGATAAAGGGCATGTAATCGGTGTTGATATGACACCGGATATGATCAGCAAAGCGCGTGAGAACGCTCAAAAGGGAAACTACACGAACGTGGAATTTCGACTTGGGGAGATTGAATACCTTCCTGTCGCTGATAATGCCGTAGATGTTATAATTTCAAATTGCGTAATCAACTTATCGCCGGATAAGTCACAAGTGTTTCGAGAAGCGTATCGAGTTCTCAAGCCAGGTGGTCGTTTGGCAATTTCCGATGTCGTTGCAATACAGGAATTGCCCGAAGTTATGAGAAATGACGTAGAAAAATATACCGGCTGCATAGCAGGAGCTGCCACAATTGACGAATTAAAGGCAATTCTTGAACAAGTTGGGTTCGTTAATATTAAGATTCTAATCAACGAAGAAAGTAAAAATTTTATCAAAGACTGGTTCCCTGGAAGCGGAGCGGAAAAGTTCGTAGCATCAGCATTTATTCAGACCCAAAAATAGGTTTTTCGAGCAAGGTGCTACCTTATCCTGTAGGCCAAAGGGGACCCAAAGTGTCAATTCTTGAATTCTTCCATATGATGCATCCTCATGTTAGCGCATCGTCCATCATTACTATCTATACCCCAAGCTTGATAGAAACTGTAAACGCCGCGACCCTGCCCGTCTAAGCTATGGTGTTGTTATGTGTTGTCATAATGTTCGTAGCAGATTAGATATGGAAATCTATATTTTTCGTTTCAGGTCAGAATTGCAGATTCATAGCAGATATCTTTAACGTTGCTAATCAGCCGCGCGGCTTTTTGCGTCGGCTGCATTAGCTTTGTTGTGCCTTGTTTTTCTTTTCAGTAACTTACAAATATTACAAAGGCTGAGGTTAAAAAAACTATAAATGGCAAATATTTCATTAGATTAATAATATTAGAATTCCAGTCAAACATAATAAATGCGATACCAGTCAGTATGCCTGATAAAAAAACAATCCCAAAAGGTCCTATCGTGAATATGTTAATTATAAGAAACACAGAAATTGCAACTTCGATGATGATAGTACCAATTCCGTTTGGAGAAAAAACGTCATGCTTTTGTCGCTCTAATTTTTCATTCCCTGTATTTTCGAAAATAAACCGATTGAAGATGAATGAGGCAAGGACTGATACTACAACAGGTACAATTAATGAAAAATAGATAGCCATTTGAATAGGAACAGCTCTTAATGCTTTAACTAACGTCTTCTGAGCCATTACCATAGGAACATAGATCTGGCCTGTTTCGCGTGCAGCATCATCTTTTCTGAAGAAAAAAGCCATTAGAAGTCCTGTAATGATGGCAAAAAATATTGCTCCAATAGCACGCGCCAAACCCATCTGCCAGCCCAGTATTCTTGCGGTCAAAACAATCGCCAGAACATTTATTGCAGGGCCTGAATATAAAAAAGCGGTGGCAGGACCGATACCGGCGCCTCTTGTATAAATTCCTGCAAAAAGAGGCAAAACAGTACAGGAGCATACAGCAAGAACCGAACCTGATATTGAGGCTACAGAGTAGGAAAGAATTTTTTTTGCTGATGCGCCAAAGTACTTCAGCACCGAGGCCTGGGATACAAAAACAGCAATGGCCCCTGCAATAAAAAAAGCAGGGATAAGACAGGTCAGAACATGCTCTCGGGCATATTCCTGAAGCATCATAAAAGCTTCAAGTCCTGCCTGCCTTATATTTGGATGGCTCCATGGCACATAGCAGCATGCAAGAAAAACCAGTATAATAAGCAATAATTTTGTTCGTTCTTTCATATTAATTAGCCCCCTTTGGGTGAGCTTTTAGCCACCAACTTATATGCTTTATATAGGTATATTATGATTTAGCTATATTTATGTTAAATATTACAAATCAGATCTCTGCGGATACCAGGTAATCTCTCAATTATTTCCTTAAGCTCAGGATCATGATCAAGCCAGTGCCTCAGGTTCCCCAGCATACTTGCAGCATAAGGTGAAGCACTGCCATCAGCCGGATAATAGTTAACCCACAGGCCTTCTTTCTTTGAAACAACAAGACCGGCATTTTCAAGTATTTTTAAATGTTTTGAAACCGTGGGCTGGGCAACCTTTAAGGCGGTCCGCAATTCACATACGCACATCATCTTATACTGAAGCAGCTTGACAATTTTTACCCTGTTAATATCAGAAAGGGCTTTCATTACTTTGACGAATTCTTTCATTTTGTTCTCCCTATATATTCCTTTTTGTGAATATAGTTCTCACAACCCAATTGTCAAGTAATTATAATCAAAAATTTACAAACTTCAGAAATTTGAAAACTCAAAAGTAACTTGTTAACAACCAGAGGTGGCGGGCATTTAAATTTAAAACGGCTGACTGTTTGAGCGTATTAGTGAGCATTAAGAAAAAAGAGGCACTTTTGTTGTCACCACCGGTCAAGAAACCAGCCAAAATCATCGTTTAAAAACCAGCCAAAGCGATCAAAGGGCGCACTTATGCGTCTTGTGTTGTTTAACAAAACACACTAATCCCTTTCGAGATTTCAAGACAAAAAATTTGTGGGGCACCGATCAT
>Ga0255415_1051_pt1 | contig 8562 bp, 5 predicted proteins | sample ANMaggSSYBR01G13_FD_182663 | JGI IMG/M metagenome (GOLD analysis project Ga0255415, IMG submission 182663) | Sediment cell enrichment communities from methane seep in Santa Monica Basin, California, United Staets - ANME aggregate JGI... | ecosystem: Environmental > Aquatic > Marine > Cold seeps >...
GTTTTGAGGAGGAGAAATGATTTCGAAGACATTTAAACTATATATCTGATCACCCTTTGCCTTTGTTGTAATAAGGCTTAAAGGGATTCGGGATGTTAAAGGGTTATCTTTTATTTCTCTGATCAGCGCCCATATATCTTTTGTAAGAGTTGATGTATTAGTAATAATACCGTCTAACCTAACACCTTCCATTTGACTTATAATTTCTAAATTGGGTTTACTCTGAATTACATCGTAACCATTATCTTCAAAATAATTGACAACGTTCACTTTACTTGCATCATCATTATGGATAAGGAGTAATTTTTTTCTATCAGTTTTTATTTGTGATGTACTCTTCTGAAATTTGTATTTATCAGAAAGGGCAAGTTTTTCCAAAATTATTTTCGGCAGATATAATGTAAATGTAGAGCCCTTAAAATCATTACTTTTAACGGATATTTTACCACATAAAAGCTCTATATATTTTCTACAAATAGCCAAACCTAAGCCTGCACCTTGGTATTTTCTAGAAAGACCTAAATCGGCTTGTTTAAATTCATCGAATATTCTTTTTTTATCGTCATCTGAGATTCCAATTCCTGTATCTATTACATCAATTTTTAATGAAACATTTTCAAAAACTTCCACTTTAATTTTAACGCTGCCAACTTCAGTAAACTTGAACGCGTTACTTAAAAGATTTAATAATATTTGTTCTAATTTGTGCTTATCGGTATTTATTAACAAATCGTAATCACTGTCGAAGATAACACCAAAGTCAATATCTTTTTCCATTACTAATGGTTCCATTGACATGTAAATATCATTTATAAATTCACTAACCATAAAATTGCTTTTTGTAACTTCTAATTCCCCGGATTCAATTTTTGAAAACTCTAGAATATTATTAATCATAGCTAAAAGTTTTTTTCCATTTCTCAAGACAATTTTTAATCTATCCTTGGTTTTGGGAAACGTCGTTGAATCATCCTCAATAAGTTCTGTTAAACCAAGAATTGAGTTTAATGGAGTTCTAAGTTCGTGCGACATGTTTGCTAAAAACTGTGATTTAACATGAGTTAGTTCCACAGCCCTCTTTCTCTGCTCTTCCAGCTCCTCTGCATTTTCTTTTAGTTCTTTGTGCAATACTTTTAGTTCAAGATTTTGACCAGTAATTTGATCGTTCTGTTTTTGAATATCTTCATTAAGAAGCCTTAACTGTTGAACAAATTGTTCGAGTTGTTCAAAAGAAATTGCGTTGTTCAATCCAATTGCAAGCTGCTCTTTAATGTTGCCAATATGGTGGGATGGATTTGTATCCGGAATATGTTCCGAGGCAAGTTCAAGTATCGATATTACATTTTTACCGAAGATAATAGGTGTTACAAGAAGATACTTAATATTAATCTCGACCATCCCTGTGTTTAGTGAGGGATAATTCTCATCGAATGTTAATTCAACTTCCTGCTGTTTTTCAATAATATTTTTATAAAAATTTTGATCTTTCGGTGAATCAAAAAGATTCTTATTTAATCTATAAGTCGAAATTGTTTTAAGTGAACTACCTTCAACCAAATACAATGCACCGAATGATACATCGGATGATTTGATTATTTTTTCGAGAACCAAATCCGCCAGCTTTGTTAATGAAGGATTCTCATTTATTAGAGTAATAAATTCAGCATACTCGGTTTCTACTTTTTCTTTATTTTGAAGTTTATCGAGCATGCTGTTGAACGCAATCCCAAATCTGCCAAGTTCATCATTTGAGACTATAGGGACCCGATGACTTAAATCCCCTCCAGCACTAACTTCGGCGGTACTGCTTAATAATGAAATTTGTTTTCTTATTTTGGTTGTAAACAATAGTATAAATACTAATGAGAGCATGACACCCGCTAATGCAATAACAATCATTATTATTCGCATGGTTGCTCTGTACTCAGATGCCTCTGTTGGTGCTGTAAATATTATAAAATTAAGATCAGCATCGGTGGTGATTAAATTTTTAGGTTTGTAATTTGCTGCTAAAAAATCTACCGATTCTAATTCCTTATAATAAAGATCATAATTTTTATTAAATGCAAATTCTTGTGCTGCAACAACCAAGCTCGGCAAATATTGATTATTCCTAATGTAATTTGAAAAAGTAGATGGTAAACTATTTACCGCCAATACAACATTTGCCCTAATTTTTTCACTGATATCATTTAAATATTCTTCGTCAATCAGTCTGCCATAAAAAATAGTTGTATTATCTTTAGAATTAATATATCTAAGAATAGTACCCGGATAAGCTTTATTGTATTCGTCAATTGTTGTAATTAATAGGGATGGACTTAGTGAACTGCTGAAATTAAAAAATTGACTTTCAATTTTTTTCTCGTCATTAAGCTTGAATATAAAATCTATTTTTGTTGAATCAAGATCTATTGAATAAATATCATTATCGTTATTATTTATTCGCTTAAAATCTTCGTCAAGTTCTTCTACAGATCTTTGAAATGAAAAAGCAAAATCGCTTACTGAATAAAGTAATGTTTGTGAATGCTGCGATTTGAGCAAAGAATTTGTAAGGGAGTAATGAATTAGTGTGGAAGATACAGAGATAATTACAATTACAACGAATGTTATAAGTAATAATCTGACATTAATTTTCATATTCTTCTTTTCGTAATACTTTTCTTAATGTTATAATTAACTCATCGAAATCATAAGGCTTTCTAAGAAAATCATCGGCGCCTAATTTTGCTGACTTAATAGCACTATGTACATCAACATTTGCCGTAAGGACTATAGTTCTTGTTTTATGATTATTTTCTTTTAGCTTATTGAGCAGATAAAAACCATCTTTCTCAGGCATAGTTAAATCAAGAAGAATAAGATCAACGTTGGAACTGGATATAAATTGGAGGGCATTCTCGACGTTTGTAACGTAGTTTGATGTATATCCAAGATCACTTAAATCTTCGGATAATGTAGTACAGAGTTTTATATCATCATCAACGATGAGGATTGATTCCATTATTATTCCTCATCTTCAGTTTCATCATTCATTTTATTCCCGTCTTCATCCCATTCATTAGCTTCTCTTGTTTGCCTTTTAATATCCTCTAAATATTTTACATTCTTTTGAATCTCTCTTTTAATAAGCTCATCTTTTCTCTCAGCAATTCTTTCTTTTAATAGAGGCAAAATCTCAAGTGTTATAACTATTACTATTTCTCTTTTTAGGATTGTAGTCTGATCATAACCGGTTAAATATCTTATTCCAAATACCCACCAAGGGAGGTCTTTCAAGAAAGGAATTCCTCTTCTTATAGTAACTTCGTCATTTACAAAAAGCCCGCCTATAATTGTACTTTCACCATCTAACATTAAAATTTCTGTAGTGGCAACTGTTTTTCTTATTGTTGTACTAACAATACCAGGCTCGGCAGAACTTCTTTCGGCTTGTAATTTAAGCAGAACATAATCTATCCCGTCTTCATTATAAATATAAGGGTAGACTTCCACAATTGTACCTGTGGAATAAAATTTATCCAACAAGTTCCCGGCAAAGTCTCTTTCTTTTATTGAAATATCTTCCCCGATTTGAATTCTTCCCTTCATTTTATCTCTAACGCTAATTGAAGGGCGGGCAATAACTTCACCAAGTCCATTTGTTTCAAAGAACTTAAAAGCACCTGTTAAAGTTCCTGAAAAATCTCCTGTAGTAAAATCAGTTTCGTTATCAATGGTAAAATCAGGTGGATCCTCTGCCTGTTGTGCGGTTGCTGTTTCTACTTCGGAAGCGAATGTATTAAGGCTGGCGCCAAATGCAAGTCCGGTTTTTTGAAGAAGCATTTCCCAATTTACACCAACTTCTCTCATGTCGGCTAAATTTGCTTCGAAGAACAAAGCAGATATTTTCACTTCTCTGGAATTGATCGATGCGTAGATATCGTCCGTTAATTGTTTATCTAACGTAGCTCTATTTTTTACAACAATTACATCTTCTCTTTCTTCAAAGACCATATTATGATATTGAACAATAATCAATAATGCTTTTCGGTACGGCATCTTATTAATTTCAATTCCAATTGGTTCAACTGTTGGTGTAGTAAGGAGAATTCGTTTTCCGGTGTTTCTTTCACTTACCTTACTTAAAATTTCTATTGCCTGTCCAAATTGAACGTGCTCGGCAATTGAAACTATTTCTTCCGGATTTACATATCCGCGTAATTGTTGTTCTTGCAGCGGATTTTGACTTAATGCAGGTACAGTAAGCAGAAACGATAATAATATAATTGCTAATGTTTTCATTTTATTCACTCAAGTTTTTCTTTTTCTAATGTTAAAGTTATCTTTTCTATAATTCCGCCCTTATTTAATACAAAATGTACTTCGTTAAGTTCGTAATCGATTTCAGTTAAGTAACCTAAATAAACTCGATCACCTTCCCATAATAGAAAAGTAGATCCCTGAGAATCTGCAACAAAAGCTCCTTCGGGTATCAATGCGAGAAGTTGGGCTGTTTGAACATCTAATAAATTATCTAAATTAGGCGGAATTTCGTTTCTTATCAGCGGGTAGAAAATATCGTAAATAGGATTCGGAGTTATTTTATTCTCTTTAGAAATAGAGGAAGCAAACTGATTGTTTGAAGAAAAGTATATTGCAACATTCAAAGAATATTTAACCAAATAATGAGGTATACCGTCTTCGTCTACTTCTACGAAATTATCAAATCCGCAGGTTAAAATCTTTTTAAGCTCTTTACTTTGCTCTATACCATAAATTAATTTGTAAACATCATTAAAATATGCTGTCCCCGATAATCTATAGGTATAAAAATTAAAATGTTCCTGAAGAACTACATCTTCATACTCAATATTTACAAAAGACCTAGCTGCAAAGTTGAAACTGACTTTATTTACGAAATTGTAGAAACTCGACTGCAAAAGATCTACAGGAATATTGAATTTGCGTAAAGCCAATATTGAATCTAACTCGGCAGCTCTTCTTTTTAAAGTATTCAATTGCTCCATTAATTCTTCAGTATTATGAGCATTACGATTAAGAGTACTCACTGTATCTTTTCTATTGTCAATTTCCCCTTTCTGAAATACAAAAGTGAAAATACCCCCAATTACTACGATTAGTATTAAAATACCTATTAATATTATCGTATTTTTTAGTTTACGGTCCATTTACTATTTCTGCTTATTTCTTAAGTTAAAATTTATATTATATGCGAAAGCATTTTTTTCACGTAAGGGTTCGTACAATACATTTCTCAAAATTGATGCATTATTATATTCTGCAAACTCGGTTAACACACTGCGAGACAAAGAAAATCCTTTTAGGAGTACTTGATTTCCGTTTCCGGTTTCCCAATGTGATACCCAGAAATTTCTTCTTCTTTCTATGAAATGAGAGACGTATTCAACTGACTTACCCCAAATTTCTGTTCCAGCCGAAGCAGAGTCTAGTATAGCTTGAGTCTTATCGAAATTATCTATTCTTTTATTAAGAGGAGCAAGCTGATTTACAATACTCTGGTTCTGGATTTCCAATTCCCTTAATATTTGAATTTCGACGTCGAGTTCACTCATTTCCTTGTAATTAGAAAGTGTTAAATAAGTAAATAAAAAGGTAGCTGCAAATAAAAAAGGAAATATTGCATAACTATGCCACCCAAATTGCAGGAACTTTTGGTTTTCCTTAATATAACGGGGCATAATATTAATGCCCGATAATTCATTATCCTGTTCTGCATAATACTCGTACGCACCTGAAACCGGAATTGAATAAGCCGAAATATTATCACGCTCATTTTCCGGAAGATCGGATAATTCAAACGAATCGAATTTAAGTTCAGATACATTTGCTTCAGGGAAAGTTCCGTAAAATGAAAGGACTAAGTTTTCTGATCGGTCATCACCGCAAAGCACAACATTATCCAAACGAGGAATTCCGCCATTTTCCATTTCAAGCAAGATCTTGGAAAAATATACATCATAGGTGTGGAGGTTTTGAGTTCCAATATCTAAAGTTGTACCAATATGCTTCAGCTTTTGTCCTTCTAAAAAGATCAGTTTACTATATTCTCTTCCTATATATATTACTAATGAATAATCTTCCGGGAAAAATTTTGTTGTTTTAGAGACATAATTTGCAAGTGCAATTTCGGCACATTTAATAGAAGAGATCTTATAAAATCGTTTATTATTTATGCTAGCAAAAGCATTAACAAGATTAACACAAGGAACACTCTCTTCTGTGAACACACACAAGTAGCTGTTACCATGCAGATGAACATAATCAAGACCATCTTTAGCAACAGATATTCCCTTAGTTTTTAGTATATCATCTATTATTAAATCTAAAAATCTACTTTTATCCTTTGCTTCCTCACCCTCGAAAATATGAAAATTGGCACTTGGGTCGGTTATAATTGGAATAAACTGTGCTTGAGTGAGATTTACATCGCCTAATGATGCCGCAATTGCTTGTAAATCAGTAGAATCAGATCCTACTGTAACGGTTACGTCTTTTTCTGCAGCAAGACTATCAAAAGATAGTTCATCTGACATCTCTTCGCCATAATCTCGCAATTTCTTCTCAGATTCAGTTCCGTCTTTCCGCCCGGATAGCTCAGATGTTATTATTCGGTGGACTCTTATTGAGTTCTTTTCTCTGGAGACAACCGAAAGTTTTAAATCGTTTCCTTCGCAGTAAATACAAATAAGAGGTTTCATTCTCTACATTCCCTTTAGTATTTGAAGCATCCGAGTCTTATTATTAGCATATGCTAATGCATTTTCTTTGCTAATTTTTCTCTGCTTCATAAGTCGTAGCAAATCTTGTTCCATAGTTATCATACCTTGAGGTCCGCCCTGAACTATCATCGCGTAAATTTCGCTTGTATTATTGTTTTTGATTGCAGCTTTAACGCTCGGAGTGACGATAAGCACTTCTTTTACCAAAATTCGTCTACCATCTACCGTGGGAACAAGTTTCTGAGATATAATTGTAACTAATATGTCAGCAAGCCTATTTCTTACTCGTTCCTGTTCAACTGGATTAACTTCGGCAATAATTCGATCGATTGATTCTGTTGCTGATGAAGTATGAAGTGTAGAAAATACCTTATGACCGGTATCTGTTACCTCTAATGCTGCCATAATTGTATCTGGGTCCCTCATTTCACCTATGACAATAATATCTGGATCCTGCCTTAATGACTGGATGACTCCATCTTTGAATGATAGAACATCCTTTCCAACTTCTCTGTGCCTGATAATCGCTTTGTTTGATCGGTGCACATATTCTACCGGTGACGCAATTATTACAACATGAGAGGGATCAAATTTATTATGATAATCTATTATTGCATCTAAAGTTGTCGATTTACCAGAGCCGGTTATTCCGGTTATTAGAGACATTCCGAATTTAATATAATTGTGACTCATCATTTTTATTGCATTCGGGTGAAATTCCATAGTTTCCAAACCTCTTAATTCAGCCGAGATCGCACGCATATTTAAAGCAAGCGCATCAAGGTCATAATAAGCATCTGCTCTAAATCGAATAAAATCATTAATAATTTCGTAATGAAATGTATAACTAAAATCTAAATTTCTGCTAACTAATAAATGTTTGCACTGATTTTTAGTAAGTAAACTAACTATCAGAATAGATGCTTCATCAGAGGTCAATTTTGGAAGAAAATCAACGCGGGCTTTTTCACCGTGAATTCTAAACCAGACGAAATCAGCGGATCCGAAACCACCAATTTCAACATCAGAGGCTTCTTTCTGAATCATTAAAGCTAAAATATAATTAGCAAATTTGTGAAGAGTTAATTTATGATCGGCTGGAATATCCTGCATCATATCAATGATATAGGCAACTTTTTCTGGGCCTAAGATAATTCGAGGAATCTTTTTAGAGTACTCTGCGAGAATTTGTTTAGCTTCAATCACTTTGATATCCTAAATATTTTGGAAAGAAATTTTTGAATTGTATTATCAAAATTAATTTTAATTATATATATTAATTATTATTAACTGTCCATAGTTCCGGCCAATACTTCTTGGATAGATGTTAAACCTAATTTTACTTTTTCCAGACCTGATTCTCTTAAATTTAAGGAACCATCTTTTTTTGATTGCTTTCGAATAGAATCTTCATCGATTTCTTCACCTGCACTTACTATCATTTCTCTTATTTCTCTTGTAAAATAAAGTGCTTCATGAATAGCCATTCTCCCTTTGTATCCTGTATTATTACATTTTGAACAGCCAGCCGCCTCAAAAATTTCATATTTCGACCATTCATCATTGTCAATTTCGGCTCTAGTAATTATTTCTTGTTGTATGGTCGAAACCTTTTTTTTACAGCTGTCACATAATTTTCGAATTAGTCGCTGGGCAACAATAATGTTAATTGCATATGCAAGTAGGAATGGTTCAATTCCCATTTTAAAAAGACGGGCAACAGCACTGGGTGCATCATTCGTGTGAAGCGTTGAAAAAGTTAAGTGACCTGTATTGGCAAGTTTAATTGCAGTTTCGGCAGTTTCTTTATCCCTCA
>Ga0255415_1053_pt1 | contig 8521 bp, 4 predicted proteins | sample ANMaggSSYBR01G13_FD_182663 | JGI IMG/M metagenome (GOLD analysis project Ga0255415, IMG submission 182663) | Sediment cell enrichment communities from methane seep in Santa Monica Basin, California, United Staets - ANME aggregate JGI... | ecosystem: Environmental > Aquatic > Marine > Cold seeps >...
AAAGTGAAATTGAAGAGAAAAGACAATTTGAGATTGTTATAAAAGATATAATAGCGGAGCTTATTGAAGTGGAGAGGGAGAGGCAAAGAAAACTTCATGAAGAAAAATTGAGGAGTGAGACCGGAACTGCCCCGCCCCCTCTTTATAACTACGCAAATTTTGAAAACTTTGCTGAGCTGAAAGGTAAGCTGACCTGGCCTGTTTCTTCGGGGAAAATTATACGTGCATTTGGCGAAAATACAAATGAAAAATTAAAAACCATCACACTCAATTACGGAATTGATATTGAATCAACTAACGAAGCTGAAGTTAATGCTGTTGCCCAAGGGGTTGTTTCCGCGATCGATTGGATACCCGGTTACGGAAGTATAATTATATTAACCCACAAGAATGATTACAGAACTGTTTACGGACATGTCATTGACATTCAAGTAAATGTGGGAGAAATTGTTAAAGCCGGTACATTACTGGGTAAAGTAAATCAAAGCCTCGAAGGGGATATTATCCACTTTGAAATTTGGAATGAAAGAAATTATCAAAATCCGGAAACATGGCTTGTGGAGAAGTGATTTGCTAAACTGTACTCTTTTTTGGTCTATACTTTAAATAAATACTTGAAACAATTAAAATTACAACACCGATTGTAACATATATATCTGCAATATTAAATATGCCGGAATGGTAACCAAATAGTTCAACAACAATAAAATCTATAACTTTTCCATCATTCCCAATACGAGTAATTAAATTCCCCAAACCACCGCTGAGAACAAGTATAAGTGCAATGCCTTGCAGCTTTCCCAAATTCTCTTTGAGAATAATATAAAAAAAGAGGGCTGAAAGGAGAATTGATATACAGAGTTGAAAAATAATGAATTTTACCTGTTTTGGTAACTTACTACCAAGGCTCAACATTCCGCCTGAATTCTCCGTGAAAACCAGCTCAATATTTCCACCGAGATACGATTTTACCTGGCTTCCCTTTAAATTTTCCGTCGCCATATTTTTAGTAATTAAATCGCATCCCGCTAAACAGATAACGGCAAAAATAACTAATAATATTTTTTTTGCATGCTTTATTATTGGTTCACTAATAATCTTAAAGAATGCTTTTAGAATATTACTCAATCCTCATCCCATTCATAGTGATGATTTACATTACTAAAATAATAATACGCAAAGTTTTAAGATAAAACAATGAACTGGAGCGATAGTCTTTTTGTCACGGCAATTACTCAAATTTTATCTATTACTATTTCTCAATGTTACCGCATTAATCTAATGGTTATCTAGTTTTTCTTTTCAACCTTGAATCAATAAATAACTTCATATAAAAATTTATTCGGGAATAGGTTGTCCCTCAATCCACGGAGAACCTGCCTCCCTCAATGCTTTTTCAAATTTTGGTAATTCCACATAAATTACTTTCTCTAATTCTATCTTGAATGTAAGAAACTCAGCTTGAGCAATTTCGAGACTTCTTTTATGCATTGGTGTTGGTCCGTAAGTTGAATATGCAGTACCGGAAGATGCCGCACTTAGCCTAGTATTTATTGATGGTTTGCGTTTTTCACCTACTTCTCTCTTTGATCGATTACCATTTAATTGTTCATCAAGTTTCAGCAATGTTTGTTTTAAGTTATGTAATTCGGTATCCAGATTTCCAGGCGTTTCGGGAGTTCTTAGTAAAGCCCCCTGCAATAATTCAATTCTTTCAAGTCCTTTTGCTAAAGCTTTAGTTGCTGCAGATTTTGATTTTAAGAACATTTCAATCTCTTTCCAGAAAGCTGCTGTTTCTATGGGATCTGCACCTATAAGGGCACCGTCGTATAATTTTTCAACTTTAAATTGCATCGGGTCGGAAAGATCGGTACTGATTCCGTCAATTTCTTTTGATAATGTAACGGTATATTCACCGGGAGCTACCATCGCTCCTTTATAATTTAATTTTAAATCTTTCAAATCACTTATTGCATCAGTTGCCGGATATCTTAAATCCCACGTAATACGATGAAAGCCTTTTTTGTTAACGCCTTTTATTCGTCGAATAACATTTCCATCGTTACCTTTAACAGTCAGCCAAATTTTTGGTACATCCTGTTTTTGTTCGGCTTCAACTTTCTCCCAACCCGGGAAAGGTATATTCTCCTTTTTATCAATCAGTTCTTTCTCTTTTTCTTTACGAATCTGTTTAAGAGTTTTCATCTCTTCCTTGAGATAGTAGGTAAAGACCGATCCGAAAGGCGGATTGTGTGCTCTATAATCTGACGCACCTTTGATCGTACCCATTGGACGGGGGATATACCACCATGCATTGCGTGACGGAAAGAGTGTAGCTTCTTGGTTTAATTGCTCCTCCGAAATTTGTCTTAGAACAGAATAATCATCGAAAATATAAAAACCTCTCCCGAAAGTAGCACCTACCAGATCGTTCTCACGCCGCTGAATAGCAAGGTCGCGGAATGAAATTGTTGGGACTCCGCCTGTTAATTTAATCCATTTCGAACCGCCGTCAATAGTAAAGTAAATACCGAACTCCGTCGCAGTAAATAAAAGATCAGGATTAACGTGGTCTTGAACAATACGCCAAACAAGAGTCCGTTCGGGAATATTACCTTTGATAGATTTCCAGTTTTTTCCGCGATCGGTACTTTTTAGAAGATACGGATTCAGGTCGCCGAATTTATGATTATCGAGAGCAATGTAAACCGTATTCGCATCGAAAAGGTCAGCTTTAATATCATTTACAAATGCAGTTTTGGGGACATCGGGCAAATCGCCTATTTCAATTTTATTCCATGTTTTACCGCCGTCCGCGGTTACGTTAATTAAACCGTCATCAGTTCCGGCATAAATCAATCCCTCTTGTAACGGTGATTCAGCTAGTGATGTTATTGTGTTGTAAGTCGACATTGCAACAAAATCCCACGGCGAATCCCAACTCCATGTCTGATCCATTATCGGAAGTGTAATTCTCTCCTGATCCCGGGTGAGATCCCCGGAAATTGCAGTCCAGTTATCACCGCGGTTATCGGATCTCCAAACACGATATGATGCAAAATAGAGTCGGGTTGGTGAATGAGGGCTAACCAATATTGGAGCATCCCAGTTGAAGCGTTCAAATTCTTCACCTTCTTCAGGCTGCGGCTGTATAAATACGAATTCACCGGTAGTCATATCAATTCGGTACATGTAGCCCTGTTGAGATTCCGAATAGATTATATCGGGATTTCCCGGTTCAGTTGCGGGCTGATGTCCGTCTCCACCGAGAGTTAAAAACCAATCCGAATTTTTAATACCCACAGAATATTCCGTCCGGGATGGCCCCCCCATTGTATTATTATCTTGCGTTCCTCCGTAAATATTGTAGAATGGTTCTGTATCGTCGAGTGCTACTTTATAAAATTGAGTGACCGGTAAATTAGCAATATAACGCCAGTTCTCGGCTAGATCAAAACTTTCAAAGATTCCTCCGTCAGTTCCAACCAGCAGGTAGTCGGGATCATCCGCACGGAAAACCAAGGCATGATTGTCAGAGTGTTTGAATTTTTCTTTCATTCTTCTAAAAGTTTTACCTCCGTCATCGGAGACCTGCATTCGAACATCAACTAAATAAAGACGATCGAACTGGTGCGGACTTGCATAAAGTTCCTGGTAATAATGAGGACCTGTAGCGCCTGAAACAGCTTCGGCTCTTTTCTCCCACGATTCACCCCTATTTTCTGATCTGTAAACAGCTCCCGTTCGACGATCGAGTTCAATTGCAGCGTAAAGCACATCAGGATTCTGCGGTGAAATTGCCAGTCCAATTTTCCCCATATTTGAATCGGGTAATCCTTTCTTTAATTTTTTCCAGGTTGTACCCCCGTTAGTTGAACTGTGCAGACCTGATCCGGGTCCGCCTCCCATATAAGCGGCAACATTTCGATGACGCTGCCATGAAGCTGCGTATAAAATATCCGGGTTGCGCGGATCACTAACTATATCTGTTACGCCTGTCCATTCATCATCACCAAGAACCTTTTTCCATTCTTTCCCGCCGTCAATTGTTTTATAGAGACCTCTTTCATCACCCTTTGACCACAAGGGGCCTTGAGCGGCAGCCCAAACTATATCTGAATTATTAGGATGCACAATTATTTTCGAAATGTGGTGTGATTCTTTAAGACCCATATTTTCCCAGCTTGCACCTCCATCCAAACTGCGGTATATTCCATCTCCGTAACCTACATGCCTGCCTCCGACATTTTCTCCTGTACCCACCCACACAATTGATATGTTTGAAGGGTCTAAGGTTATACAGCCAATTGAATAAGAAGGTTGTTCGTCAAATATCGGTTTCCAGGTCGTACCGGCATTTTTTGTTTCCCAAACACCACCGGAACCAACGGCAACATACCAATGATTGAAATCGTGCGGATTGATTGCAATATCGCTTATGCGGCCGGACATTAGAGCCGGACCAACGCTGCGCAGTTTTAACCCTGAGAAAGTTTTATCAGCTAATAAACTATTTTCTTCATCACTTTGAGAAAAAACTAGTTGAAATGAAAAAAAGAGTGTAATTATAATTAAATATCTTCCTAACTTGTTCATATTACTACTCCTAACGAATAATATTTTAAAATTATATTATGACTTTTAGAAATTTAACTTATTATAAAAATTTTATTCTAATACGATAAAACTAGAATTTATTTACCGAGAAAAAATCTATTTATTGGTACTCTGTGAAATTTTTGTTTTGGATGAAGAAAATGATAAGTTATAAATGAGTGAACCGGGTTCATTTGTATGTCTATTCTTCCAATTATAATTATATACTATAGCTGAAATCAATATAAAACAATTCTGTCATAGATGCATAATAGAATTATAAATTGAATTTTTAATGAGTTTACTGCAGCACTGGATCAACAAGTGACACTGCTCACTGATTTCAATTTCATAAAAGTTATGCTATTAAAAATGGAATAGTATCCTTATTTTATTCATGAGAATTTACTGCTAACAAAAAAGAGTAAAAATTATGAAAAAGATTTTGTTAATTATTTCTTTTATAATTTTTCATTCACAAATTTTTTCGCAATTCTTTGATTTAAATCAACAAGAGGCATTATTATTAGGTGGTATAGGTGTAACTTATATTGATCAAACCGCATATATGTCATTACATTTTCAGCCTGAGTTTGAATTTTCGAACATTGGTATCGGAATTGATCTAACTCTTAATTTTAATGACCAAGGAATCCGCACAGAAGAATGGGAGGACGTTTCCGATTACCTCTCAATTTTAAGATACTTCCGCTATGGAAGAAAATACGACCCGGTCTATTTTAGGGTAGGTGCCCTGGATTATGCCACGCTTGGTCATGGTACAATAATTTACATGTATAATAATAGGGCGAGCTATGATGCCAGACAGATTGGTGCTGAGTTCGATCTCGATTTTAATTATTTCGGAATTGAAACTGTTTACAGCAACTTTCTGCAGGCAGGTATATTGGGAGTTAGAGCATACGTGCGTCCATTACAATTTACAACATTAGCCACAGTTCCCATTATCGGAGGTTTTGAAATAGGTGCATCTTATAGTGAAGACTTTAATAATAATTCCGGAATAGTTTCAGGCGGGCTCGACGAGAACGGAGACTTCCAAGCAACCGAAAATATTGGACGGACAACAATTTATGGTTTCGATCTTGAATTGCCTATAATAAAAGGGAGTACATTCGAACTGGATTTATTTTATGATTATGTACAGATTCATAATTTCGGGACCGGTCAAACACTTGGTGCGTTATTAAATTTCAGTACCGGTGTTCTTGATATAAAAGCCAAGTTCGAGCGCAGATTTAACGACGACGATTACCTCCCATCATATTTTAATCCACTTTATGAAATTGACAGGTTCAGTTACGATGCCGAAACTGATTCTGTTAGAAGTAAAGTTCAGCTGCTCTATCCGGACGGTGAAGTTGGAAAAGGTTATTACGGTGGTCTGCTTATAGACATCTTTCACCTCTTTAAAATATTAGGGAGTTACGAGAGACTTGATCTTTATCCAAAAAGCGGAAGACTCCATTTAAGCGCTGATATATCACCCAAAGATGGTTCATTTATTGCTCGTGGTGCTTACGATAAAGTAGGTCTTCATAATGTGGGTGAAATTTTTACACTCGACGACAGGTCTTTTCTATATGCAGAAGTGGGATATAAACCTATTCCATTTTTAATAGTATCGATATTATACAAATGGAATTTTGCACCAGTGAGGGATAACGGAGGAATGATCATCGGTTATGAAACTCAAACCAGGGTTGAACCGAGAGTATCATTAGCATATCCATTTTCGTTGAGCGGGTCAAATCCGTAAATTATTTTATATGTGAATTGCTTAAGAAAGATTTTAATTCATCAACTGTATTGAAATAATAATCGCTCTCCATTGAGAGTACTTTTTCTTTTGCATAACAGTCCCACAAAACAGATGCCATTTTAACTCCTGCCGTGCGTGCAGCTTTGATGTCAGATGGTGCATCTCCAATCATCAAAACTCTTGATTTGTCCAAATTAAAATTATCTACAAATTTCAATATTCCATCGGGTGAGGGTTTATGCCCTTCAATGTCGTCTCCAGTTACTATCATATCAAAATAATCGAGAGCCCCAATATTATTTAGAGTGATTTCTGATGACTTTCTCCCTTTACCCGTATAAATTGATAAAAGGTGATCATTTTTCAATTCTCTGATAAGGTCAACAATGCCTTTATATGCATATGCATTGTATTTACTGTGATTCATTTCATAGAATGTATAATAGTCCATCATCGCTTCTTTAAAATTATCGTGCATCATTTCTTCGAGTATTACTTCTTCGGTAGGTCCGAAGAGAGCTGTTATCTCTTTCGGGGAATACGATCTCTTTAAAAATTTTTCCGCAACGTGGTTAAAAGTAGCAAAAATTAATTCGTTTGTTGAAGTTAACGTACCGTCAATGTCGAAAATAATTCCGTCAAATTTTTTCAAATTCCCTCACTCTAGTCTTAATTATTTTTTGGATAGACTGAACACAACAATATTCCCATCCATATTGGACGCAAGAAATATACCATCGCTTATTTGCTGAACCGAATGAACACGGGCAGTTCCTAAAAAGAGAATAGGCTTAAAATTATTTTTTTTATTAATTAAATAAACATTTCCGTCTTTTGCACCGAAGAGAATATTGCTATTCCACTCAATAGGAACTGTCGGCATTGTATCAATTCCGAATTTCATGTTTATATCTTTTACCCAGTTCGATGTTATTGCTGATACAATATGAAAATGATCTTTAACACTTTTAACATACAGCTTTCTTTTATCATTCGATATTCCCAAGGATTCCCATGTATTATATTTCTTCTTTTTCCAAAGTGTGTTTCCTAATCTCAAGTCAATTGCATAAAGATATTTATCCGGTGTTGCGATATAGATTTTTCTACCATCTGTAATCGGTTTACAAACAGCAGGGGAGTAATAGAATGATTTACTCTCTTGCCATTTCCAAATTGTTGTACCTCCTTTTGTATCAATACAGTAGAGATGAGTATCCCAGCTTCCGTAAATAAATTTGTTGCCTATTAACAGCGGCTCGGCTTCTATCATACCTTCGGCATCGGTGTTAACCCAAAGTTCCTGCAATGTCTCTAAATCGTAACAGTATACTATTCCCGAGGCGGTACCAAGAATTATCGCCGCATCCGAGTTTGTTTTTTTTGGCATTAATAAATTTCTCTCACCCTTAAAATTAAAAATTGTCAGAGGAGCAGTAATAGCATCATCAAAACCCATACTTTGAATCTGTTCACCAGTCTCTGCATTCAATGTTGTCAGGTCTCCTTGAACTGTAGCAACAGCAAGCACATCATCTTTTATTGCCGGTTTACTATATACATCCCCGAATGTATCATAATCCCAAATGACTGTGCCCGTTGAATCAAAACATGTTAGAATGCCGGAGATATCTGCCACATAAACTTTATTATTCCAAATCAACGGTAATGCAGATACCGTATAATTTAAGTCATTCTGCCAAATAATTTCTGTTCCATAATTTTTGAATTGAGGAGAAGTAATTTTCGGAACGGAAATAAATTGTGTTTTGTCAATTGAACCCCATGGATTTAGCAGCAAGTCTCTCTCGACTTCATAAAAAACTATTTTGTCAGTTTGATTATCAACTAGAGTAAAGCCCCAGCTCTTCTTTCCTTTGCTGAGTGTTGATCTACTCTGTGCCGCAGGTATTTCGTTAAATTTAGTAATCTTATTTTGGTGTCCGTGTCCGTAGAGAATAGCTTTAACATTATAATTACGAAGTATATTTGTGGCTTTAAACCAATTATCGATGTCTTTATTAAGAGGGTGATGAACTACAAAATAGATTTCTTTTGTTTTATTTATTTCAGATAATGCATCCTCCAACCAATTTAAGTCATTCGGTTTTAAATGACCACCACCGCCTTTCCAGGGTATTC
>Ga0255415_1055_pt1 | contig 8464 bp, 7 predicted proteins | sample ANMaggSSYBR01G13_FD_182663 | JGI IMG/M metagenome (GOLD analysis project Ga0255415, IMG submission 182663) | Sediment cell enrichment communities from methane seep in Santa Monica Basin, California, United Staets - ANME aggregate JGI... | ecosystem: Environmental > Aquatic > Marine > Cold seeps >...
ATAGGTACTTATGGAGGAGGCTTCTTCCATTTTGACGGAACTACTTGGACAAATTATAACAGATACAATTCCGTATTATCAGACAATTGGATTAAGTCAATCATAGTTGAAGATAATGGGAATAAGCTTATTGGAACAGAAGGTGGTGGCTTAGTAATATTTAATGAAAATGGAGTAGTAGTTTCAGTTGATGAAGATAAGTCTAAAGAGATACCTAATGAATTTGTATTATCTCAAAACTATCCAAATCCGTTTAATCCAAGCACAAGAATAGAATATCGAATACCGAATACTGAATCCAGAATTACGAACGTGCTTTTAAAAATTTACGATGTATTAGGTAGAGAAGTTACAACGTTAGTAAATGAGCAGCAGCAACCCGGTATTTATGAAGTTGAATTCAATGCGGCTCAACTTTCCAGTGGTGTTTATTTTTATAGATTAAAAGCGGGTACTTTTATAGCAACAAAAAAACTAATCCTGATGAAATAAACTAATAATTTGTTTGTAAAAAATTAAAACCCAGTCTCGCTTTACGGGATTGGGTTTTTTTAATTAATAGAGCTTTGTTATATTTAATTTCAATCTAATAATTTTAATTAAAACAGAATGAAAGATCAAAATATGAATAATGATGAATTCCAGGAAGCAAGAAAAAAATATATTGAAAAACTAAATAATAGTAAATCAAACGGACTGAAATATACATCTGTTTCCGGTGAAGACGTAAAACCGCTTTATACACCGGATGATGTTGATGATTCTCAATTTGTTGATGAAATAAATTTTCCGGGTGAATACCCTTATACCCGCGGAATACATACAAACGGTTACCGTGGAAAGATCTGGACGATGCGCCAGTTTGCAGGTTTCGGCTCACCGGAAGATACTAACCAGCGTTTTAAATATTTATTGGATGCAGGTCAAACAGGTCTCTCTGTTGCGTTCGATCTCCCAACATTAATGGGTCGTGATGCAGACGACGAATTCTGTGAAGGGGAAGTTGGGATCTGCGGAGTTGCGATATCCTCGTTAGAAGATATGGAAATATTGTTTGATAAAATCCCGCTCGATAAAGTTTCAACTTCTATGACTATCAATTCACCTGCTGCAATGGTATTTGCATTTTATCTTGCCGTTGCAAAGAAACAGGGCATTCCGTTCGATAAATTACGCGGCACGCTGCAGAATGATATTCTTAAGGAATATATTGCTCAAAAAGAATATATCTATCCTCCAAAACCCTCAATGAGAATTATTACCGATATGATTGAATACTGCACAAAAGAAGTTCCGCAATGGAATACAATTTCAGTCAGCGGTTATCATATTCGGGAAGCAGGCTCCACGGCAGCACAGGAATTAGCTTACACTTTAGCAGACGGCTTTGCATATATTGAGGATGCAATTGAAAGGGGATTAGATGTTGATGATTTCGCACCCCGTATTTCATTTTTCTTTAATTCTCATTTAGATTTTTTTGAAGAAATAGCCAAACTCCGTGCCGCACGTAGAATTTATGCTAAAAGAATGAAAGAAGTTTACAAAGCTAAAAATCCAAGAACATGGTGGTGCAGGTATCACACACAAACAGCAGGCTGCACGTTAACAGCACAGCAGCCGGAAAATAATATTGTGAGAACAGCACTGCAGGCTTTAGCCGGTGTACTTGGTGGTACGCAGTCTCTCCATACAAATTCGATGGATGAAACTTTAGCACTTCCGAGTGAAAAAGCTGTTAAAATTGCTTTACGGACTCAGCAAATAATAGCTTACGAAAGCGGAGTTATTAATACAGTTGACCCGCTTGGCGGAAGTTATTATGTTGAATCGCTTACAAATAAGATGGAAGAAGAAGTAAATAAAATATTCGATGAAATAGATGCTTTAGGTGGAGTTATAGCTGGAATTGAATCCGGATATTTTCAAAAAGAAATTGCCAGGTCTGCCTATCGGTATCAACTTGAACTTGAAAGAAAAGAAAAATTTATTGTTGGAATAAATGAATTTGTTGAAAAAAATGAAAAGATCGATATACCTATCTTGGAAATTCATCCGGAAGTTGAAGTTAAACAAAGGGCACGATTGGCTAAATTAAAAGCAACTCGAGATCAAGCTAAGGTTGAGGAATCATTAAATGAATTAGATCATGCAGTACTGAATGATGAAAACATTATGCCGGTTTTAATTAAAGCCGCGGAAAATTATGTAACATTGGGTGAAATGGTAAATGAACTGAAAAAACATTTCGGTGAATATGAAGAAGTAGTTGCGTTCTGATGTTAAAAGAATATTTAAAAATATTACGAATACCGCACTGGATAAAAAATATTTTTGTTTTTGTCCCTCTTATTTTCTCTCATAATTTAACAAATGAAGACTATTTAATAAAAGTTATTTTAGGTTTTATAGCGTTCAGTCTAACCTCCAGTATCGCTTATCTATTCAACGATATTATAGACGTCAATCAGGATAAATTACATCCAGTTAAAAAAAATAGACCTTTAGCTTCGGGTAAGCTGACAAGAAATAATGCAATAGCAGCTATTGTTATATTGATAATGCTGCTTATTCCTTTGTTGTGTCAGCTGAATAATAAATTCAATTTTGTCTTAATGGTATATGCTTTAATTAATATTGCATATAGTATAAAATTAAAAAACATAGTTATTCTTGATCTCATGATAGTTGCAGCAGGATATATGTTAAGAATATTAGCCGGTGCATACGTAATTGATGTTTACGTTTCAAACTGGTTAATTTTAACAACGCTTTTCCTTTCATTATTTTTAGCTGTAATGAAAAGGAAATCTGAAATGAGTTTATTAAATAATAATTCGGAAACGAGAATAGTTTTAAAAGAATACACACCGGAATTCATTAATCAGATTTCAGCCATTACTGCTTCCGGAGTAATTATTTGTTATGCACTTTATACAGTTTCTCCAAGAACAGTTGAAATTTTTAATTCTGAGGCTCTGGTTTATACAACCATTTTTGTTGTATTCGGTCTTTTTAGATATTTGTACCTTGTGCTTAAAAATAATAAAGGGGAGAATGTAATTGATACACTCCTCACTGATATACCATCAATAATTAATTCAGTCTTTTATTTAATAGTTATTCTTTATATAATTTATATAAAATGAAACGAGCATGAAAAAAACTTTTACACATAAAATAATGATTAAAATGCGAGTTCCATCAAACCAAAAAGGGGAATTCCGCCGGAGGCGGACAAGTATAAACAGATGAAAAATTATTTCACTCAATTATTTGTTTTCTTAATTATTGTTTTTATTATTGGCTGCTCCCAAACAGCTCAAAGAGAAGCTGTGAATGAAAATGAATATGAAAAAATATTTCATCAAGATGTAAATCTTGAAATACGTGAAATTTACAGCTGGGTAAATCTGATGCCCGGAAATAACCCAAGGTTTCACATTACCGGTGATTTTGATCTTTTATCTTCTTATAAATATCAATACGAATCATTGAACCTGAAGAAGGTTATTGTGAATCAAGAAAGGCAGTTTATTTATTCAATTTCACCGAAAATAAAACAAAATGAATTAGAAAGTCAAAATAGATATTCGATTACATTTTCAACTATTAAAGGATTATTAATGAATGAGGATTTAAACATTGAAAAACCTATTGATATAGTATTGGTCTTTGATGATGGCGATGATGAATATGTATATTTTTTAGAAAATATTAAAATTAATAAAGTGTATTAAACATGTCAGAGATGCTTTTTATATTAATAATTCTATTGGTCTTAAGCGGATTTTTTTCCTCTTCGGAAATAGCTTTCGTTATATCGAATAAATTAAAAATTGAATTGAGGGCAAGAAAAAATAATTTATCGGCGAGAATCGTTTCATATTTTATTGAAAAACCACAAGTGTTCTTTTCAACTATTTTAATATCGAATAACATTGTTAACATTACGTTCGCATCTTTAATAACAATATTTCTACATAATATTTACGGGTTCAGCGATGGTGTAATACTTACTATTTCTACATTAGTTTTACTAATTTTCGGCGAACTAATTCCAAAATATTTTGCTAGAGAACATCCTGATTCGATGATCATTTTTTCTTCAATTCCAATACGAATTATATCATTTCTATTATATCCATTCGTAAAAATAACATCTTATATTTCAACAATAATTGTAAGTTCAGCAAATATAAATGAAGAAAGAATTTCTAACTTATTTGAACGAGAAGATTTTCAGTCCCTTCTTCACGAAAGCACAAGTATGGGTACAATTGATGAAGAAGAATCTGATGTAATAAATAAGGTAATTTCCTTGGGCGAGCAGAAGGTCTACGAAATTATCACACCGCGAACAGATATCGTCGGATTAGATATTAAATCGTCAATCAAAGATGCAATTAATACTTTTTCCGAATCGGGTTATTCAAAACTTCCTGTATACGAGGAGAATATAGATAATATTAAAGGATTTATTCATGCTCTGGATATGTTTAAATTCCCAGCTTCTATAAAAGAAACTTTAAGGGAAATTATGTTCTTCCCGGAAACTAAAAAAAGTCTTGAATTACTGAATGAATTTTTGGATAATCAAACTTCAATTGCAGTTGTGATTGATGAATTCGGCGGTACTGCCGGCATTGTAACAATTGAAGATATAATTGAGGAGATGTTAGGAGAGATAAGAGATGAGTATGATCCGGACGAAGAGCTATGTAAAAAATTATCCGATGGAACATACATTATAAACGGGAAAATAGAGATTGATTATATCAAGGAAGAATTCGATTTAGATATTCCGGAAGGTGATTATGAAACAATAGCCGGTTATGTGATTTCATCATTGGGTTTCATCCCTCCGGTCGGCAAGTATTACAATATTGATAAATTTAGAATTCAAGTTATTCGATCCTCAAAAACAAGATTAGAATTGATCAAACTATTTGTGGAGAAAAAATAAATATAATCTGATGACGGGTACAGCCCGCTATTCAATGGAACATCACAGATAAATACACTATTTTTAACCTCATTATTTAACTCATTAATGTGATTCAAATTTGTTTTTCGAACTAGAAAAAAGGGATGATAATTCTAAAGCGCGTGCAGGTCTTATCCAGACTGATCATGGATTAATTGAAACTCCAATCTTTATGCCCGTAGGAACTCAAGGAACTGTAAAGGCAGTTGATCAGCGAACATTAAAGGATGATTTAAAAGCACCGATAATTTTAGGAAATACTTATCATTTATATTTGCGGCCAGGTGATGAAATAATTGAAGAAGCTGGAGGACTTCATAATTTTATGAGCTGGGATAACGCTATATTAACGGATAGCGGAGGGTTTCAAATATACAGCTTATCGGATATTAGAAAAATAAAAGAAGATGGCGTGGAATTTAAATCTCATTTGGATGGTTCGAGTCATTTTTTTACACCTGAAAAAGTTATTGATATTCAGCGAAAAATAGGTGCCGACATTATGATGCCTTTAGATGAATGTACACCTTATCCCTGTGAATATGATTATGCGAAAAACTCGAAAGAATTAACATCTGCGTGGGCAGTATTAAACAAAGAAGCATTTGAAAAATCTGAACATTTGTACGGTCATATGCAATTTCTTTTCGGCATTGTACAGGGGAGTGTTTATAAAGATCTCCGGGAAAGTTCAGCTAAAGATCTTATCGATTTAGATTTTGACGGATATTCGATTGGCGGGCTTGCTGTTGGGGAGCCTGCAGAAAAAATGTACGAGATTGTTGATTTTACATCTGACTATTTACCCGAAAATAAACCAAGATATCTAATGGGTGTCGGCAGACCGGAAAATATTCTTGAGGCAATTGAAAGAGGCGTAGATATGTTTGATTGTGTAATGCCTACTCGTAATGCCCGCAATGCATATTTGTTTACATCAGCAGGAGTAGTTACAATTAAAAATTCAATATATAAAAAGGATTTCTCAAGATTGGATAGTGACTGTAATTGTTACACTTGTCAGAATTTTATAAAAGCATATTTACGCCATTTGTTTAATGCAAGAGAATTACTTGCATATGAATTAGCAACTATACATAATTTAAATTTTTATTTAAATTTAGTAAGAGAATCCAGAAAAAGAATTATTGACGGATCATTTAAAGATTGGAAAAATAAAATCATTAATAAAATATCTTATAATATTAAAATGGAGGTATAAGTGTATTATTTATTAGCAATGGCTCCGCAAGGCGGCGATGGCGGCGGAAGTATGGTGAGTACATTAATCATGTTTGGTGCAATTTTTGCAATTTTCTATTTCATGATTATTAGACCACAGCAGAAAAAGGCAAAGGAGAGAGAAAAATTATTGACTGCTTTGCAAAAAGGTGACAAGATTGTAACCAATGGCGGTATGCATGGCACTATTGCAGGATTGGATGAAAAAACTGCTCTTATCGATTTTGGAAATAATATTAAAATTAAATTCGAGAGATCTGCTATAGCATCGGTTGATAGACCTAAAGAATAATATTTATAATTCTTTGAAATTTGTTGAAGGATGCTGGATTTTATTAGGCGATTGATTTCAATCAAAATTATTATTCAGCATCCTTCATCAATATTTGTATTAAATGAAGGATTAGGTTAATGAAGACGTTATCAAAAGCTTCAAATTTTCTAGCTCTTCCAAGACAGCATTCAAATTATGATAATTCAGAGATCGTCATCTATTCTGCGCCACTTGAAAAAACTGTAAGCTATGGTTCCGGAACAAAAAGTGGACCGAGTGAGATACTAAAAGCCTCTCATTATGTAGAATTTTATGACGAAGAAATGGAAAGAGAAATATGCTTCGAAAAAGGTATTGCTGCAATTGCACCAACTGAATTAAATAAATATTCGTCCGTTAATGCACTGAAAAAAATAAACCAAACCGTCGCAAAATTTCTGGATGAAGGTAAATTTGTTTTTACACTCGGAGGGGAACACACAATTTCCTCTGCCGCAATAAATGCTCATTATAAAAAATATGATAATTTATCCGTTCTGCAAATTGATGCACACTCTGATTTAAGAGAAACATACCAAGGGAGTCAATATTCACACGCCTGTGTTATGGCACGGGTTGCTGAGTTCACAGTTGATATTCATCAAGTCGGTATACGTGCACAAAATAAAGGAGAAGCGGAATTTATAAAGAGTAAAAATATTAATACATATTATATGAGAGATATTAGATCAAAAAAATATGGAATAAATTGGCAGGATACAGTTGTAAAAAATTTAAATGAAAATGTATATATTACATTTGATATTGATGGGTTTGATCCATCACTTATTCCGGCAACCGGTACACCCGAACCTGGAGGACTATTTTGGGATGAAACAATGGAGCTGTTAAAATTAGTTGGTAAGAAGCGGAATATTGTTGGGGCTGATTTAGTTGAACTGGCTCCCTCCAAAAATCAAACAGCATCAAATTTCGCTGCTGCCAAATTAGTATATAAAATTTTAAATTACGTATATCAATAAATAGCGGTAATAAAATGAAATGGATAAAATCGTTTTTAATATTTTCTTTTGTGTTTACTTCTCTAATTATTTCACAGGATAAAAAAGTTTATCTTGGAAAAATTGAAGGAGACATTGACCTTGGATTAGCACCCTATGTAAGAAGAGTAATTTCAGAAGCTGAAAAGAATTTAGCTGAAGCAATAGTTTTTAAGATCAATACATTCGGCGGCAGAGTTGATGCTGCAACACAAATTAAAGATGCAATATTAAATTCAAAAATTCCAACAATTGCTTTTATTGATAAACGAGCAATTTCGGCAGGTTCATTAATAGCGCTTTCCTGCGAAAAAATTATTATGGTTCCCGGTGCATCTATTGGTGCAACAACGGTAGTTGATCAAGCAGGGAAAAAGCAAGCTGAAAAAGCACAATCATATATGCGTTCGGAAATGAGGGCTACTGCAGAAAGAACCGGAAGAAGAACTGATATTGCAGAAGGGATGGTAGACGAAAGAGTAGTTGTTGAAGGACTCGTTGACAGCACACAATTAATTACGTTAACATCTAATGAGGCTGTAAATTATGGTATTGCTGATACTGTGTTAACAAGTCTATCGGAAGTATTGGGTTTTATTGGTGCTCAAGAAGCAGATTATATTGAGGTGGATATCGGTTGGGCAGAAAATTTTATAAGATTCATTAATAATCCTTTGGTTACATCACTATTAATTATGATTGGATTAGTAGGATTATTTACAGAAATTAAATCGCCCGGTTGGGGTTTGCCGGGTACAGCTGCAGTTATTGCTCTAACATTATTCTTCGGGGCAGGTTATGTATTGGAATTAGCTTCGATAATTGATATTATAATTTTTGTCGGAGGAGTAATACTTGTACTCGTTGAAATATTTGTTATACCGGGTTTCGGAATTTTTGGTATTGCTGGAATATTGATGA